>ENA-OURU01003323-OURU01003323.1-human-gut-metagenome-genome-assembly--contig:-NODE-3323-length-13487-cov-2.719476_pt1 | contig 13487 bp, 10 predicted proteins | sample MGYA00242137_ERZ509064 | MGnify/ENA primary metagenome ERZ509064 (study PRJEB26280, sample SAMEA2338777) | human gut metagenome | biome: human gut; feature: human-associated habitat; material: faeces...
TAGGTGTCCCCAACCACCAGCGGCTCTTTCAAAGTGGTATGGGTATGGCCAGAGATGATAAGGTCAATACCCTCCACCTCTTCGGCCAGCCGCTCATCCTCAGACAGCTTCTTTTTTTCGTTGGTCCCACTGTGGGACAGGCAAATAATGAACTCCGCCCCCTGGCTCTTCAGGGCATCCACGCACCGCCGGGCATTTTCCTCCACATCGCCCAGACATTCGTCAAAGCGATTGGCGATGATAGCCTTGAACATCTCCTTGAACTTGGCGAGGTTATTGACTACCTGCGAACCGAAGAAGGTTTCACCATCGTTTAGCGTAGGCTCGTAGATAACGATATTTGCCCCCTTAGCCTTTATTCGTTTCATGATACCCTGAATTGCACTCTGACGGAAGTTGTCCGAGTTGGACTTCATCGTCAAGCGATAGACACCAATAGTAGGAACTTCCATTTGGCCTGCATATTGATTTTGGGTGCTATAGTCGTCCCAACCGGCCATACGAAGAACTGCATCAGCAATATAGTCCTTTCGGGTGCGATTGCTCTCCACGATAGCCGTCATCATGTTCTGGGGTACATCTTGATAGTTTGCCAGCAGTTGCTTGGTGTCTTTAGGAAGGCAGTAGCCGCCATAGCCAAACGAAGGATTGTTGTAGTGGGTGCCGATACGAGGATCGAGACCGATGCCGTTGATGATGGCGGCTGAGTCGAGGCCTTTGACCTCGGCATAGGTGTCGAGTTCGTTGAAGTAGGAGACGCGAAGGGCGAGATAAGTGTTGGCGAAGAGCTTGACAGCTTCTGCTTCTTTCAATCCCATAAACAAAACTGGGATGTGTTTTGTCGCTGCATACTCTTCCATGATTGCATTATCTGCAGATGGACCTTCTGCTCCTTCTACAAGGAGTTTTGAGAAAGTCTCGGCAGCCTCCTTCATGTGGTTACCCTGAATCTTGCGAATTGCTTCATTCTCCTCTTCCCATTCTGCACCCATCATTTTGGGGAAACCAACGATGATACGACTGGGATGTAGATTGTCATAGAGCGCCTTGCTCTCACGGAGAAACTCGGGGGAGAAGAAAATACGAAACTTGACATCAGAACCGCTTGCTTTCAATTTTTCTGCATACTTTACGTAGAGTGAACGGCAATAACCAACGGGGATAGTTGACTTGATAACCATTGTCGCTTCAGGATTCACCTCAAGCACCAAGTCAATCACATCCTCGATATAGTGTATGTGTCGAAGAAATTCTTGACGGGATCATAGTTGGTAGGAGCGGCAATGACTACATAGCCAGCATCGACTCAAGCGCATTCAAATAATGGGATTCCATTATCATTCTTTCTATGTCCGTGGCATAAAAGTCACCCTCACGATTTTTTCGATTATTCATTTCATGCTACGTTTTAGTTTACGCGGCAAAAATATGAATGATTTTTAACTACTACAATACGGTCTAAAATGACTGCTTACTTTTACCCGTTTATTAGTCCCGTTGAAAAATATCACGAGTATAGACTTTTTCCATCACATCATCCAAGCAACTATCATAACGGTTAGCGATGATAGCATGGCTCATTTCTTTGAATTTTGCCATATCATTCACCACTTGACTACCGAAGAAAGTATCACCGTCTTGCATGGCAGGTTCGTAAATAATAATAGATGCACCTTTCGCTTTGATGCGTTTCATAATTCCTAGAATGGCGCTTTGGCGGAAATTGTCAGAATTGGATTTCATTGTCAAGCGATAGACTCCAATCACGCATTCTTTTTCTTTTTCCTTATTATAGTCATTTTGTTCGCTATAACCATAATATCCGGCTTTAGACAGGACTTGATCAGCTATAAAATCTTTTCGAGTGTGATTACTCTCTACAATAGCCGTCATCATATTCTGCGGTACGTCTTGATAATTGGCTAATAGTTGTTTCGTGTCTTTCGGCAAGCAATAGCCACCATACCCAAAACTTGGATTGTTATAGTGCGTACCGATACGTGGATCTAGGCCGACTCCATCAATGATAGATTGCGTATCAAGACCTTTCATTTCAGCGTAGGTATCCAATTCGTTGAAATAGCTGACACGCAAGGCAAGATAGGTATTAGCAAAGAGCTTTACGGCTTCCGCTTCCTTCAAGCCCATATATAAGGTATCTATATCTTCTTTAATGGCTCCTTCTTGAAGGAGTCGAGCAAAAGTATGTGCCGCTTCTTCCAAATGACTTCCAGCTATCGCTTTTATAGCCTCATTCTCTTCACTGAACAGTTTAATCATTTTGGGATATCCTACAATGATGCGACTGGGATAAAGATTATCATAAAGAGCTTTACTTTCCCTTAAGAATTCCGGTGAAAACAGGAGATTGAATTTACGTGTAGTGTCCCACCCTTTTTCTTTGAATTTCTTTGCGTACTTCACATAGAGACTACGGCAATAACCTACAGGAATGGTACTCTTTATGACGATAGTGGCCTCTGGATTGTTTTCAAGAACAAGATCTATCACATCTTCAAGATGATGGGTATCGAAGAAATTCTTCTGTGGATCGTAATTGGTCGGAGCAGCAATAATGATAAAATCGGCATCTTTGTAAGCTGCCGCTCCATCCAATGTCGCTGTGAGATTCAATTCTTTCTCCGCAAAGAATTTTTCAATATAATCGTCCTGTATGGGTGAGATGCGATGATTGATCTTTTCCACCTTTTCAGGAATGACATCCACAGCCATCACTTCATGATGCTGAGCCAAAAGAGTCGCCATACTCATACCCACATAACCTGTTCCGGCTACGGCAATCTTCAAATCTTCAAATTTTCGCATATTATACTTACTTTATTTTACTCTTTACTTGCCCTATTTTACTCTTCACTTCCCTCATGTTCTCCATAACCATATCCATACCCATAGCGTTTGCCATACCCATAATACTTGCCATATTTACCATAGCCATAGTAATAACCGTACTTCTTCTTCTGAAGATCCAGACCATTGATAGCGATACAGAGATTAGGCAGTTTATTATTCTCGGCAAGCTCATTGATCAAAGTAAACTCCGCCTTGCGGGTGTAATCGGCACGGCAGACATAAACGGATAAATCAGCTACACGTCCTATCAGTAAAGTATCGGTTACCATACCAACAGGAGCGGTATCCAATATCACGTAATCAAAATTCTTCTTTAAAGATTCAATCGCTTTTTCCAGTCCTTCACGAGCCAGCAACTCGGTTGGATTAGGAGGAACCGATCCACCGGGAAGGATAGACAGATTCTTGCTGATATCAGATACCTGCACCAAGTCCATCAGATCCATAGAGGGATTGGTCAAGAACTGGGTGATGCCGCGCTCCTTTCTAGAGATGTTGAACACTTTATTCAAGCCGGGCTTACGAATGTCGAGACCTACGATGACTACCTTTTTCCCTAATAAAGAAAGGCTGATCGCTAAATTGGAGGAGACAAAGGACTTTCCCTCACCGGAAATGGTGGAAGTTACCAAAACCACATTTCTTTCCTTTTCAAGCATGAATTGAAGGTTGGTCCGGATATTACGGAAGGTTTCGCTCATCAGATTGTTCCGATTCTCAAATACAGCGATAGAGCCCTGCTTTTCGTCCGCCATCGGGATATCGCCCACCACAGAGACGGTGGTCAGTTTCTCCACATCGGCACGACCTTCAATCTTAAACTTAGCCAAGGCTACCAGATAGATGATGCCAACCGGGATGCCGATTCCCAATACCAGTGAAATAAGATAGATCATCAGGGGCTTGGGCGAAACGGGAAGGGCATCCGCCAAGGCCTCGTCGATTATCTTTGCGTTATTCGCAGTAGCGGCCAATGTGATGGCGTTCTCCTCGCGCTTCTGAAGCAGCATTAGGTAAAGACCCGCCTTGATTTCCTGCTGACGGGCGATGCTGACAAATTGGCGTTCCTGCTTCGGAGCATCGTTGATGCGGCGGGTATAGCGGCTTGCCTCACGGGCTAAGTCGGCTCTCGTAATCTCCAATCCTTTCAGGGTCGCGTCCAAGGTGGCTTGCACATTGCTACGCATGGCGTGTATGCTGGTGTTCAGATTGATGATGGCCGGATTGTTTTCCGTGGAAGTGCGCAACAGGCGTTTACGCTCCACCAACATTTCGTTGTAACGGGCGATGGCACCGGCCGAGGCGGCGTCACTCAAACCGATGTTGCCGGGCAACACCTCATATTCCGCTCCTGACATATAGCGTTGGAGGTCTTTCACCAAGTTGATTTGTGTCTGGTTCTCCACCCGTTTCTTTTCGTATTCAGCGTTTCCCGTCAAGGCGATCTGCGCCTCGCTGCTCAAATCGGTGATGCCGACGCTGCGCTTGAAATTTTCCAAGTCCTGTTCCGTAGTGCCCAGCTCCTTGGAAATGATGCCAATACGCTCGTTTATAAATTCAGCCGTTTTCTGCGCTACTTCATTTTTATCGTTGTTGGCGTTGATGTTGTACATCTCGAGCAGCTTGTCGATGAAGTCTTTGCCACGACGGGTACTGGAATTGTTCAGCGAGATGACCGCTACGGAAGTCGTTTTAGACGTGGCGGCAATGGATAAAGAGTTGGTATATCCTTTCGCTACAGAAGAAGGCCGGTGAATGAAGGCCGTGATATGACGCTCTGTGGTCACACTATCCGGACGAACCGATGTTAAAGTATCGCTGTTAGCGAAAAAAGCGACCGTTCCTTCATCAGTGGGGAACACAGCTGGTAATTTATCAAACTGTTTCTGATATTCTTTTTCTCCTACCGTGATCTGTACATCCATCGCACCCGACGGTTGCAGAATCATAGCGACTTCCATAGGCTTCGGAAGATTGTCCGCCTCCTGGGGGGTAAGGCTCACCGTGATGGGAGAAGTGCGGTAGAGTTCTCTGACGGGAAACTCATCCTTATCTTTATAGGTGACAAATAAGTTCAGCCGCTCGACGACTTCTCTCGCCAGTGACTTGGACTTTAAGACTTCTATTTCATTGTCTACGTTGCTTGACGAGGAGACAAATCCGTCCAGTCCCATTTTTTCCAGTTCGGAGGACATACTAGCGCCTCCTCCTTTCTTGTCGTCCTTGATCAGGACGGTGGCGGATACATTGTAAACAGGTGTGGCCAGACGCAGGTATCCCCACGCGGCGGCGACACATATCACGACCGAAGCCACAAACCACGGCCAATGGATTAAATAACGGAAAAGGAGTTCCTGAATATTTATCTGCTCTTCAGGCTGTGCACCTTGTTGTTCTTTTCTTTCCTCAATCATAGGGAGATTATCTGAAGATGGTTACTAATAAACTTGCCAGAGACACCAGGATGGAGGTGGCGGAGAACCACAGGCTCGTACTGTTACCGATATCCGAATTGCGCGCTTTCGCCTTGTTGGGGGTCACGTAAACGATGTCATTCTGCTGCAACCAGTAATAAGGGGAAAGAATGGTCTCAGCCTTATTCAGATCCAACGTCACGATTTCCTGCTTTCCGTCCGCACCTTCACGAATCAGTCTCACGTTGTCACGAAGCCCCCAGACGGTCATGTCGCCCGCCATGGCCAGTGCTTCGAGCAAGTTCACTTTCTCATTGCTGATGGTGAATGTTCCGGGACGGGTGACTTCTCCGATTACGGAGATTTTGTAGTTTACCATACGAACCGTTACTATCGGCGTTTCCTTTATATAGGGTTCCAGTTTTTCCACTATCATTTGTTCAGCCTGTCTCTTGGTCAAACCGCCCACTTTCAATTCTCCAAGGACGGGAAAATTTACCTTTCCATCGTTGTCTACAAGGTATTGTTGCAATGAAGGCTGGGTGGTTATCTGACTCTTGACAGATATGCTTATAGGGCTGGCTACCGTCAAGTTGAAGGGTATGGCCAACTCCGGACTGGTGCACGAAACAACGATGGTCAGCAGGTCTTTCGGCATAATCTTGGCGTCATACAGGGTTTTCTTTTGAGATGTCCATTCCACCGACTCCGCATCCTGCAAGTAGGGTACTTTCTTGTAGGACTGACAGGATGCGAACAGGGAGATCGCCACCAAACAGGCAATCACATCGCGCCCCATTTTTCGCACACTCGTGTGCATACAAAATGATTTATTCATAAAATAGATAAGTTTATTATTCTTTATCCAGCACTTCAAACTTCGGAGAGTTTTTCGACTTGAATTCAGGTACCACCTTCTTCATCAGTTTCACTGTATCCAGAATCTTCACCGCACGAGACAGTTTTTCAAACTCAGCGTATGTATCAAGAATATCAGCGTATTCATATCTCCGCACTTTCGCTATCATGATTTTCTGATTTTCCGTCGGAATCGTATTTTCCTTATCGCTTAATACCTCTTCATAAAGTTTCTCACCGGGGCGCAAGCCCGTAAATTCTATCTTTATATCTTTATCCGGACGATAACCGGCCAATTCTATCATACGAGTCGCCAAATCGACAATCTTCACCGCCTGTCCCATTTCAAAAACGAAAATTTCATTCCCCTCTCCCATGGTAGCCGCCTCCATCACTAGGCGACAGGCTTCGGGAATAGTCATGAAGAAACGAATGATATCAGGATGGGTGACGGTGACCGGACCGCCATTCTCTATTTGCTCCTTGAAGCGGGGGATCACGGACCCATTGCTACCCAGCACATTTCCGAAACGGGTCGTAATAAATTTAGTTTTTCCTTTCACTTTTCCCTCACGAATAGCACATCCCAGACTTTGAACATAGATTTCAGCTAAACGCTTGGAACAGCCCATTACATTAGTAGGATTTACAGCTTTATCCGTAGACACCATAATCATCTTTTCAGCACCATATTCCACAGCCATATCAGCCACCTGACGAGAACCGGTCACATTGACAAGTACAGCTTCACAAGGATTTTCTTCCATCAAAGGCACATGTTTATAAGCGGCGGCATGAAAGACGATTTGAGGATGATAAAGATCAAACACCATACGTACTCGCTCTTTCACACGCACGTCACCAATCACCGGAACAAAATCTATATTTGGATATTTTTTCTCAAACTCAAGACGGACATTATGCAAAGGTGTCTCTGCAGAGTCGAACATGATAAGTTTCTGAATTCCCATCTGCACTAATTGACGGCAAAGTTCACTACCAATACTGCCTGCCGCACCAGTCACCAACACCACTTTTCCCCTGAATTCTTCTGCAACCTGACGAAGGTTGATATTAATTTCGGCACGACCCAACAAATCCTCAATCTTAATAGGACGTACCCACTGATGAAAGTTTCCATCAGAATCCGCTTCACTGATAGTAGGAGCTATCAATGTTTTAAGTTCATTGTTTTTACAATATTCCAGAAGGCGTTTTTCTTCCAGACGGGTATCTTCATAACGGGCAAACAGAATCCCCTTAATTCCGCGCTTCCGCATGATATAATCAACATCCGATTCATTTTCAAAGTAATAAACGGGAAGATCTGCCAATCGGCGTCGGCTGTTATTTTTGCCATATACATAAAAACCGGCTACCTTATAATGGGCACTATCCCTAAGACGTAACTTCAAGGCTACACTCTCTTCATTAGTACCATAAATAAGAATACGTGTGTTCTTTTTATTCACCCAATCCAATAAAAAATCATAGACGATTATCAATGATACACGGAAGGTTGTCAAGATCACTAAAGTCAATAAACCATCAAATAGAAGATAGGATATTTTATAATTATATGGCAATTGGGTCTCATATACAACTCCAAAAGAAATAATGACCAAACAGGCAATTTTAAATAAAACGGCACACATGATACGCCAAAGTTCACGTGCCTGTGAGAAACGAATTGTATTACGATAAGTATGGAATAATAAAGAGCCCGCAACACTTGCCACCAAAGAAACGCAAGCAAATTTACAGAGCATCCAGTCGGTCATTGGAACATGCGCCATATAATGAATTACCGCATAAGCGACCAACGAACATAATACAGAAATTGCCGTGTCAATACCTAAAATAACCCAATAACTGAAATAATTTTTGCGGGCATATTGCACTATGCTCTTCAATGTCTTTTCCATTATAGTATAAATGAATAAAGTTGTGTGTCTGAAATATAATCACATATTCAAAGCTTCACCGGTTCCACATACCCAACCGGCATATCCGCACAAGCACACCCCAACATATTCAACCGGACAGCAATCTTACTCCTGCCATCCACCGTGACAAGTTCTCCTACAAGACCAGTCAAAGGACCTTTGACAACACGTACTTTTTCACCACGTGCCAAAGGAGCGCTATTCATACAGATTGCCTCTTCGGAATAGTCGAGCATAAAACGGAAACGGGCCATTTGTTCATCAGGAATGATAGTCGGACTGCTCTCACCGCGCATTACCATATACCGACTAACTGTAGAAAAGGAAAGAACCTCTTTACGTTCTTTAGGATCAGCATGTACAAAAACCATCATCGGAAGCAACACGGACTCAACTACTTTACGGCGGTCACTCCATTGATGTACTTCTTGCTGGACCGGTACAAAATTTTCAATCCCCATTTTATCTAAACGCTCGGCTACTTTCTTCTCATGATGCATACGGACCAGAGCAACATACCAGCGTTTAGAGTGTGCTACGCCTTCCCCTGTCCCAATTTTAGGCCCAGCACTTAAAGTTTCTTTCGTTAGAATCATACTTTTTTACCCCTTAAGTTTCCGTTACTTCTTAGGTAACGGAAATTATAGAGTACTGGACACCTACCACAAAAAGAAGAAGAAATACGTACGAACAAGGGAGTTTAGATACATTTTGCCTGATATACAGAGATATTTGAAAAGTATAGGCAGTCGAATTCATAGAACATGAAATAGGAATGTTTCATGTCCCGATACATTTTTACTGTATATTTAAATAAAAAGAGAAAAAAAAGGAATTTTGCTTGTATGTTATTAACAAATTTGTCTATATTTGCACCGAATAATTTCCGTTACCTAAGAAGTAACAGCTGCGTATTTAGACTGGTTATCAAAGACTTAATATACTTTTCAAAGAATTCCCCTATAATTCCTAACGTAAGAATAATTCAACCGATTTACTTTGGTACGCTCATTCAATTCAAAACCTTTCAAGTAAATTTGTGTTGTCTTAATAGATTTATGCCCCAATGACTCGCTAATCATTTCGATAGGTACACCTCTGTACTTAGCAGTCGTAGCCCAAGAATGACGAAGCGTATACGACGTGACGGGCGAATGTAGCCTTAATTTTCTGGACAGGCTTTTCAACTCATTATTAAAACGTCTCAAAGCTGACTGATACTCACGATAGGCTCCTTCTTCATTCCGCTTGTACGCTCCGCTTAATATCCGGAAAAGATAATCTGGATAGCCAGAACTCCGGGCGTCAGATTTATTATACAATCCCCCAATTGCATTCTGCGCTGACTCCAGTACTTCTATGCTCATAGGAGTACCGGTCTTGGTACGATTATACTTCAAAAGCCCCCGTTCCAGATTAGACTTTTCCAAATGGGCTAAATCAGAAAAAGGCATTCCACAAAACTGAAATAACAGATTGGCAATGGCCTGCGTCCGACGAAGCTTTTCCGATTGAGGATCTTTGTTTAATAGCATGTGAAGTTCGCCGATCGGGATAGCTTTCTTCTGACGTGTGTCCACCCCGGTAAAAACATCCCGGAACAAACCATGTACATAAGGAGCCTGATGCATATCGACACCACGATTGTAGATACTACGCAACATACGCATATACGTAGAAATCGTATTGGGCTTCAAACGGGAAGCCATCAGATAGTTGCTATACCTCTTTAGAGTTTCACGGTTTATCTTACTAAACGTGATGGATTGAGTTCCACAAAACTGCGAAAAAGAACGAATAGCGTGTTTATACACATGGGCCGTAGAATAACGACCCTCTTGTCGCAAACAATCGATGTAATTGTTTGCACAAATAGTAAATCGATTTTTTTCCATAAATTATAACTTATCTCATACGTGTTATTAAAAACGTGCGGAATATAGTAAGATTATAGATAAAATGAACCACAATTTTAAATTTACTTACTGTTTTAGATAGAATTTCGAATTATTTCTAAAAAAAATAAGTGAAGCCATGCAGTATTTTCAATAACCGTGCATTTAACTTATAAAAGAGGAAAAAAAGAGAAATCAAACCATATATCATTAAAACCTACAACCTGAGCTTAACAAGTGAAGTGGGGAAAAATAAAAAGAGAGAGAGTTTTTTATACAACGTCCCCAAAAACGAGGAATCCCTGCCAATTTTCGAGTTGGCAGGGATTCATTTTTTTTATCTTCAAGAAGATGATCTTTTTACTTGCAGTATTTGGTTATCAATTCATCTGCATTCGGATCACCCAATTCTTTCGCTTTCTTAAAGTTGCCGCAAGCTTCATCTGTCTTCTTCAGCTGTATCTGGCAAAGTCCCAATAAACGGTAAGCCTCACCATATTTGGGATCAGTCTTCAATATATTATTCAAAATCTGAATAGCTTCTTCATACCGTCCTACACGGAGGTTTATAACTGCATGCTCTGCCTGATAGGTGAGGTCTGTCGGATTCATCTCGATGGCCTTGGCAATATCGTCTAAAGCGCGTTGAAACTGACGGGCTTTCAAAGCTGCCTGTTCGCGATAATAATAGAACACGTCGTTCACTTCTCCCTTGACTGCCGTATGGTAAGCATCATAATCGAGCATTGCATTTCTTGCCTGGTCGGCATTCATATTCATCTGCGCACGTTCCAACAAGTATGGAGCAAAGTCGGCTGTAATTGGTTGCGGGCAACGGGCAATACAGCTATCCATTAAGGCCACCACTTCTTTCGGATCCCCTTTCAGCAGTTCCTTCGTTTTGGCAGCACTAAAGAAAGTGGCCGGAGAAGCAATATTGCTGGCATTTACCTTTTCATAAGCAGCCAAAGCACCGGCATAGTCTTGTTGGGCAAACAGTATATCACCTTCCATTTGAGTGTAAATTGGCAGCGGATCAATAGCGATTGCCTGACGGACATTCTTCAAAGCGGTATCATACGTCCAGTCTTTGTAAGTTTTCTCCGGCTTCGATAATTGATAAGCATACATTAGCTTACCTATATTATAATATACATCATCTTTCTTCTGGGCTACTTTCAGAGCCTGATTAAAGTCGGCAACGGCTTTATCATACCAAGTCTGGTCGTCTTTACCTTTAGATGCATAATAATTGGCACGACGGAGATAACCATCTGCATTGGCAGGGAACTGACGGATGAAGTCATCCAACAGCTTTTCATAGTCCTCGCCCGAAAGGCTCGAAGAGGCCATGAACAGATATACTAATGCCTGATCTTCCGTTTCGGGCAAACCTTTCCGGATACCAATGCTTTTCAAGGCAGCGTCTCCCAAAGAAAGAGCACTGATTTTCTGCGACATGGCAAAAGCTGCTCCCGCCGCATAGCAAGTAGTCACCGTATCGATACCGGATGATTTCTGCGCAATACCAAATACCTGACCTTCCGCATTCATCACCGGACAGCTCACCATCTTATCTTTCATATGCATGCTCAATGTATAATAATGGTATTCTCCGGCTACTTTGGAAACATCTTTCACCTTACCATTAACACAAGCAATACTTTTCTGCGTAGAATAAGGAAGCATCCATGCTTCGGCTCCTGCCACCGGGGCTGTTTTGGCAACAATCAGCGCAGGCACTTTCTTCTCGGTGATAGCCACACGGAACTTAATGACATCATACATATCATTCGCTCCAAGTATCAGGCTGACCGGCATCTGCTTGCCTTCGGAAGTAATCACTACCGCACGTTCAGCTCCTTTAAAAAGAGTATAATCTGATAAAGCCAATCCGTCTTCGGACACAAAGAATCCGTTTCCCGTATTCAGCATTTTATCATTCTTGTCATAAGTCACTATTGAGAAGACTGCACGTTTTGCCTTCTCTACCCATTTTGGGGTTTGTGCCATGCTTCCTTGTACCAGAAAGAAAAGCAGCAAAGGTAGAATTAAAATCTTCTTCATATCAGTCATTGTTTCTTTGTTTCACAGCTTCGTAAATCAAGATACCGGCAGCTACAGAGACATTCAAGGATTCGATAGTGCCCAGCATCGGAATTTTCACCCATTCATCACAGAGGGCAAGGTTTTCATAAGAAACTCCTGTATCCTCCGCTCCCATTATGATGCAGAGGGGACCTGTATAATCGGCCTTGGTATAGTCATAATCTCCTTTTTCGGTAGCAGCCACAATGCGGAAACCACTGTCTTTCAGATATTGCAGAGTCGAACGAAGGTTCTGTTCACGGCATACCGGAAGAGTATGTAGTGCTCCTGCCGATGTTTTCACGGCATCAGCATTGACCGACGCACTACCCCGGACAGGAATAATCACAGCATCGACAGCTGCACATTCGCAGGTACGTGCAATCGCCCCGAAATTGCGTACATCAGTCACTCCGTCGAGCATAACAAAAAACGGATTTTTTCCTTGCTCAAACAAGAAAGGAACAAGATCCTCCGCTTTCTGATAAGTCACAGAAGAAATGAAGGCGATCACTCCCTGATGATTTTTCCGGGTAATACGGTTGATACGCTCTACCGGAACACGCTGAACAGGTATCAGCGTACCTTTCAAAGCTGCAAAAAGCTCCTTGGAAAGATCACTTTGAATATCTTTCTTCACGAGGATCTTATCTATCTCTTTTCCAGCCTGAAGGGCTTCTATCACGGCACGAACGCCGAAAATCATTTCACTTTTATCAAGCATCTATGTTAATTTACTGTTTTATAATTTACTATTTATCAGTTGCGGGCAAGCAGGGCTTTGGCATTGCTAAGGGCAGCTTCGGTCAATGTAGCACCACTTAACATGTGTGCAATCTCCTCTACCCGTTCCTCGTCGGTGAGACGTCGGATGTGGCTGTTGGTTTCCGTATCGCTGTCCTTCTTATATACTTTATAATGGGCCCCTCCCCGGGCAGCTATCTGCGGCAGGTGAGTGATACTGATAACCTGACGGTTCTGTTCGCCCATTTCCTGCATCATGTCTGCCATGCGGTCGGCTATTTCACCGGATACTCCGGTGTCAATCTCATCAAATACGATAGTCGGCAGTTTCACGGCTCCGGCAATCATTGCTTTGATAGACAGCATGACACGCGCTATTTCACCTCCCGAAGCGACGGAAGAAATGTTCTGCAACACACCGTTCTTGTTGGCAGAAAACAAGAAGCTGACAGTATCTTCTCCCTGTAATCCGGGTTCTTTCTTTAACCCCATTTCCACCTGGAAACGGACATTCGGCATTCCCAACGGTACCAACCGGGCTGCCAACTGTTTTTCTACCTCACGCGCAGCCGCTGCACGGGCTTTGGTCAGCACTTCCGCCTGCTGCTTGACCTGTTTATATTGTTCTTCCTTACGTTCTGTCAGTTCGGCAATGCGCTCATCGTAAGAAG
>ENA-OURU01003325-OURU01003325.1-human-gut-metagenome-genome-assembly--contig:-NODE-3325-length-13485-cov-2.005659_pt1 | contig 13485 bp, 7 predicted proteins | sample MGYA00242137_ERZ509064 | MGnify/ENA primary metagenome ERZ509064 (study PRJEB26280, sample SAMEA2338777) | human gut metagenome | biome: human gut; feature: human-associated habitat; material: faeces...
GCTTCGAGCAGGTTGATCGGCAGGTAGCTTTTCGAATAGGGCTGACCGTTCAGCCGGACCGACTGGATATAGATGTGTTCCGGTGCGGCATTCTCCGTGCGGACCGTGAACGTGCGGCCGTTGGGCAACCGCAGTACGGCCTGCTCAACCGAAGGAGTGCCGATCGTGTAGTAGTCCAGCCCCGGGGTCACCGGGTAGAAGCCCAATGCGCTGTAAAGATACCAGCAGGACATCTGTCCGCAGTCGTCGTTGCCGCACAGACCGTCCCGACGCTCCGAGTACAGTTCCCGCTTGATGCGACTGACGATCTCCTGGGTCTTCCACGGCATTCCCGCATAGTTGTACAGATAGGCGATGTGGTGGCTTGGTTCGTTGCCGTGGGCGTATTGCCCGATGAGCCCCGTCACGTCGACCGCATGGGCATTGTCGACATGGGAGTCGATCGAGAACAGCGTGTCGAGTTTGGCCGCGAAGCAGGTGTCCCCGCCCATGCGGTCGATCAGGTTCTCCAGATCCTGAGGCGCGTAGAACGAATATTGCCAGGAGTTGCCCTCCGTGAAGTCTCCCTGACCCAGCACCGAGACGGCTTTGGGATCGAAGGGCTCTACCCACCGGCCGTCGGCGTGGCGTCCCCGCATGAAGCGGGTCTGCGGGTCGAGGTGGTTCCGGTAGTTCAGGGCCCGGCCCATGAAATAGGCGGAATCGGCCCTCTCGCCCAGTTTGGCGGCAACCCGGGCGATGCACCAGTCGTCGTAGGCGTATTCGAGGGTTTTCGAGACGGAGTTGTTCTCCAGTTCGCTGGGAATGTAGCCGTAGCGTTTCATCAGCCCCACGCCCCGGGCATCGTCCATGGCGCTGGCTTTCATGGCCTGGTAGGCCTCGGCCGGGTCGAAGCCTTCACGCCCTTCGAGGATCGCCTGCGCAATGACCGGAATGGCATGATACCCGATCATGCAGTAGGTTTCGTTCGTGCCGTATTCGTTCATGGGCAGCATCCCGATCTGGCGGTAGCGCTCCAGCATGGAGCGGATGAAAGCGAGGTTGGCGTCCGGATAGAGCAGCGCGTAGAAGGGGTGCACGGCCCGGTAGGTGTCCCAAAGCGAATAGTTCGTATAGAGCGGGGTGCCGTCGCCGGGGTGGAGCTCCCGGTCCCAGCCGCGGTACGCTCCGTCGACGTCGGTGATGAGGTTCGGCGTCAGCAGGCTGTGGTAGAGTGCCGTATAGAATACGGTGCGTTGTGCGTCGGTGCTGAACGTGGCGTCGATGGTGGAAAGCGCCGTCTCCCACAGTTGCCGGGCCTGTCGTCGCGTCCGGTCGAAATCCCAGTCGGGAAGCTCCGCCTCCAGATTCCGGCGGGCACCCTCCTCGCTCACCGTCGACAAGGCGACTTTCGCCAGAAGGGTCGCTCCTTCGGCAAACGAAACGTAGAGCTTTTCGGGTGCTCCGGTCTGGGGGTTCCTGATGGTTTGAACCGTTTCGAACGGCTCCGAAAAGGTGATGTGAAAGTAGTAGCGGTGGTCGGCGATGAAGCCCTTCGAACGCCGGAAGCCGCAGAGGCTGCGGTCGTTGACGACCTGGATGTCACTCTCCGTCGTGCGGTCTCCGATTCCGTGGACCAGGTCCAGCAGCACGCCGGCCGGTTTCTCCTTCGGATAGACGTAGCGGTGCATCGCACCGCGAGGGGTGGCCGTGATCTCGACGCGAATGTCGTAGTCGCTCAAAACCACGGAGTAGTAACCCGGCGAGGCCTTTTCCGTTGCGCGGTCGAAGCGGGACCGGTATCCGGATTCGGGATCGTCGGCCGGGCCCGGTTCGAATTGTGGCGTGCCGGTCTGCGGCATCAGCAGGATGTCGCCCATGTCCGAGGCTCCCGTGCCGCTCAGATGGGTGTGGGAGAAGCCCAGGATGGAGGTGTCATCGGCGTGGTATCCCGAACTGTGCTGCCAGCCTTCGATCCCGGTGTCGGGACCGGCCTGGACCATTCCGAACGGTGTCGTGGCCGCAGGGTAGGTGTGTCCGGTTGCCGCGCTTCCGATGAAGGGATCCACGCTGTCGGTCCGTTCCAGGGGGGCTTGGCAGCCGATTCCACAGACGCAGAGCGCGACGGTCAGCAGGCGGACTTGTAGGTTGTGTTTCATCGCTCGGTCTTTGTTTGGTGGGTGTTCGTGCTTGTGTCGTGAGCCGCTTTTTACGGTCGGGTGTATCGTTTCCGGATGTCGGCCGCCGCATCGAAGATCATCTCTTTCGTCAGACCGGCTTCGTGATACATGGCGAAGATGTTTTCCGTCGGAGTCTCGGGCGGAATCGTGTGCGAGGCTGCCAGGATATAGCCTCCGCCGTCGGAGGTCATCCGGTCGATCAACTCCCGGGTGCGTTTCCGGACTTCGGTGACGCTTCCGTGCGGCAGCAGCCCGATCGTGTCGACTCCGCCCATGAAGGTGAGCTCCTTGCCGAACTCCTCCTTCAGTTCGAAGGCATCCATCCCCGGACATCCGCACTGGATCGGGTTGAGCACGTCGAGCCCGATTTCGATCAGATCGCCGATGATCGGACGGATTCCGCCGCAGGAGTGGTAGGCGACGGGCAGCCCGTGCTGCTTCCCGACGTCGAAGATGCGTTTGAGACGGGGTTTCAGAAGCTCGCGCCACATGGCGGGGTCCAGCATCATACCCTGCTGTCCGCCGACGTCGTCTCCGGTCCAGAGCCAGTCCGGCGTGTATTGGTCGCAGGCCGCCTGGGAGAGAGCGATATTGAAGTCGATGGCGCGGTCGAGCAGGTCGATGAACCACGGCTCCTGGATGGCCATGTGGAGCATGGCGTCGGTCATGCCGAACAGGCGGCAGAGAAACTCGAAGATGCAGGGCGAAACGTCGCAGCCGATGAAGTAATTCTCGCGGAAGTCGGCCAGTTCATCCATGTTGCGGAGCAGTTCGGGTATGTGGTCGTGCGGGAACTCGTAGGCGCGGCACTCCTCCTCGCCCTTCCCTTCGAGGGGGTAGTGCACGATCTGGTTGAAGCCGCCGTAGCGCCCCCACTGGATTCCCCAGCAGTCCGTATGGGTTTCGCCTTCGTGTTCGTGGACGATTCCCTCCATGGCGTAGTTGTTGCCCACCCATTTCTGGCAGACGTCGTTCCCCATGGCTGCTCCGACCTCGTGGGGCGGGATTTCGAGCAGACGGGCCAGGATGGCGGTGGTTTCGGGGTGGAACCACATGAAAATCGGAATCCGATCGACCGGTTCCCGCTTGAGCGCGGCTTTTACTCGTTCTTTGGGTGTCATAATAGTTGTGGTGTTGTAAGTTGGTTTATTTAAACGTTAAAGTTAAAGTATATTTTTATTTGTTGCAAATATTTTCCGGGTTTTTATACTATTTTTTAGTTTATACTCCCCTCTTTGGCTGAATTCATCGTGTGCGCCTTTGGAATGTATAAATGTGATTGAGAAGGTTTATTCGGAGTGGTAGTTGTGTATAATTGGCTGATAATTAGTAAATTTATTTGAAATATTCCAGGTGCTTCCTTCGTCTGGAACGGCATTGAGGGGATACCATTATATAATAGGTATTTTAATATTAGGAGGGGACGGACTTCCAAATATCGATTATTGGATGAAAAAAATCCTACTTTAACGTAAAAAATATGAATAATATTTGGGAATGTATGTTTTTTTTTGTAACCTTGTAACGGCTAAGCGGACGATTATGCCCGCTCGGGCGTAAAACACTGTAAAATAAAAACCTGACTATTGCCTGTTGAAGCTCCATGCACGCCTCGTTGAAAGATATTGCCAATGCGCTGAACCTCTCTACAACGACGGTTTCCTGGGTCCTTTCCGGTAAAAGCGAGGAGAAGGGGATCAGCCCCGCCACCCGCGACCGTGTGAAGGAGTGTGCCCGGGAGCTCAACTATCGCCCCAATCTGCTGGCCCGCAGCCTGCACGACGGCTGCAGCAATACGATCGGTCTGATCGTCCCGTCGATCGGCGACCAGTTCTATTCGTCGATGGTCCGTTTTATCGAACTCGAAGCCGAAAAGTTCGGATACGCCCTGATGGTCTGCAGTTCTGAAAATGACCGCGAACGCGAAAACAATATCGTGGATATTCTCAGAGCCAAGCAGGTAGACGGCCTGCTGATGGCCCCGACGAAGTATTCGAACGAGAAGATCGTCTCCATGATGGAGGACAATTTCCCGTTCGTGCTCTTCGACCGCTATTTCCCTGAACTGGCCACCAACTACGTCATCATCGACAATGAAATCGCCAGCTACAACCTGGTGAAGCACCTCCTCGAAAAGTGCTATAACAAGATCGCCGTCCTGACGACCAATACGCACCTCTATACGATGCAGCTCCGTTACGGCGGTTACTGCTCGGCCCATGAGGACATGGGGCTGAAACCCGACGAGCGTCTCTACGGAGAGGTCGATCCGAAAGATTACGAGAACAGCATCGAAACCGTACTGGATCGGATTTTCCGCGATGTGCCCGATGTCGATGCCTTTTTCTTTACGACCCATGTCCTTGCCTCCCGTTTCTTCGGATATTGCACGCGGAAGGGGATCAATCTGGATTTCGGGTATGCCTGCATCCACGAAGAGAAGTTGTTCAACATTCTGGCTCCCCACATGAATGTGGCCCAGTTACCGATTGCGAGCCTGGGCCGGGAGGCTGTCCGGATTCTGCTCCAGGACATCAAACGGCTGAAAATCAAGAAGAAAAAGACGGATCCACCGCCCAAGCAGGGAGTTATTCTCTCCTGCTCGTTGGAGTTTCGGGATTGACGTTTTTTTGTGGCCGGACTACTTAAACGTTAAAATAAAAAATCTCCCGCCGGAGGAAACGCTCGAACGGATTTTGTTATCGATTTAGTCAGTATAAAAAATTAATTATCAACACCAATGGATCGGATCATTAGGAATAATTTCAGAGAGATGTCCGATGTCTTGCACTCGTTTATCGGGGATGAAGACAATGTGGCTCGGATCAAGGCCGCGGCGACGATGATGATCGACGCTTTGAAAAATGGCCACAAAATCATTTCGTGCGGAAATGGAGGTTCGATGTGCGACGCTTCGCACTTTTCCGAGGAGCTGCTGGCCCGATTCCGGCGAAACCGGATCGCTCTGCCGGCCGTAGCCATTTCGGATCCCTCCTATATTACTTGTGTGGGGAACGATTATGGATTCGATCAGATCTTTTCGCGCTATGTGGAGGCTTGCGGACAGGCCGGTGACGTGCTGCTGGGTATCAGCACCAGCGGAAATTCGGAAGATGTCATCCGTGCCGCCGAGGTCGCCCGGAAACAGGGCCTGAAGGTCGTCGTACTGACCGGAAAGCCCAACGGGCGTCTGACAGGTTTTTGCGATGTGGAGATCAGCGCTCCGCCGACCCGTTTCTCCGATCGGGCTCAGGAGATCCATATCAAGGTGATTCACACGTTGGTCCAGTTGATCGAGGTGGGGATGGGACTTGCGGATGAGGACGATGCCGACGCCGCGGTGGAGGTGGATGCCAAAGCCAGTGCCGGTACGGAGGTTCGGAACGGCTTCCGGGCGGGGCTGGCCTCCATGTCTTGAGGAATCAGAAAAGCGGATTTCGGATTTTATTTTTTGCAAGAAAAACTTTAACGTTTAAGTACGTTGCATAGTAGTCGACTGATTATTCACGAACAAGCATCATGGAGAAAAATCTGCTCGGAGTAGATATCGGGGGAACCAAATGCGCCGTCATTTACGGCCGTCTGAAAGGCGATGACCTCGAAATCGTAAAAAAGGTGAAGTTCCCGACCACGGATGTGGAACGGACCCTGGCCTCCATCCGGGAGGCGCTGCAGGACCTGATGCGCGACTGCAATCTCACGGCGGCCCAGGTGGCGGCGATCGGAGTCAGTTGCGGAGGGCCGCTGGACAGCGAACGCGGGGTGATCATGAGCCCGCCCAACCTGAAGGGCTGGGATCAGGTGCCCATTACGCGCTTGCTGGAGGAGTGGAGCGGTGTGAAGGCCGCCCTGCAGAACGATGCCAATGCCTGTGCCCTTGCCGAATGGAAATTCGGGGCCGGTCGCGGAAGCCGGAACATGGTCTTTCTGACCTTCGGAACGGGGCTCGGCGCCGGGCTGATCCTCGACGGGCGCCTCTTCTCCGGAACGAACGGAAATGCCGGCGAGATCGGGCATATCCGTCTGTCGGATTTCGGACCGGTGGGGTATGGCAAGAGCGGGTCGTTCGAGGGCTTTTGCAGCGGCGGTGGAATCGCCCAACTGGCACGCTCGCGGGCGATGGAACGTTTCCAGATGGGACAGAAGGTGGCTTTCTGCTCCTCGCCGGCCGATCTGGAGTCGGTTACGGCGCAGTCGGTCGCCGAAGCCGCCAAGAACGGAGATCCGTTGGCGCAGGAGATCTACCGCATCTCGGGAGAGTATCTCGGCCGCGGCCTCTCGATGCTGATCGATACGCTCAACCCGGACACGATCGTGATCGGCAGTATCTACGCCCGTTCGGGTGAACTGCTCGCCGAAGCCATGCAGCATTCGCTCGACCGGGAGGCTTTGCCGCCGGCTCGGGCCGTCTGCCGGATCGTCCCGGCCGCTCTGGGTGATGCCGTCGGGGACTACGCCTCGCTGTCGGTCGCGGCGAACGCCTTGAACTGAAGACTCGATCGAACCTTGAAAATACCATAAAACCTAAATTTTAACCAAACTTAAATGACCTCAAGAGAACGTATTTTGACAGCAATCGATCACCGCACTCCGGATCGGGTGCCGGTTGATCTTGGAGCCTCTCCCAGTTCCGGGATCTCTATCGTTGCGTATGACAATCTGGTGCGCTATCTCGGAATGGACCTGCCGACGTATGGTTACGACGTGATTCAGCAGGTGGCTCAGCCTCCCATGGAGTTGTTGGAGCATTTTGGCGTGGATGTCCTGGATCTGGGACGCTATTTTACCGAAACGCCGGGTTATTGGCACGAACTGGAACTTACTCCCGGTCACAAGGCGCTCTATCCCTCGTGGTTCAAGCCCGAGAAGCAGCCCGACGGTTCGTGGCACGCTTTCGGACCTTCGGGCCGATGCGTGGGGCGGATGCCGGTCGGGGCAACCTTCTTCGATCAGACGATTTTCCCCTACATCGACGGCTATCCGGCCGACTACCGGAATCTGGGGGATGACATGGCCCTGAGCGTGTGGGGCGGTCTCGGCATTACGCCCTGGGACGGCAACGACGGCCCGGATTTCTGGCAGCGCCTGCGCCGCACGGCTCTGGAGGCCCGGGAAAAGAGCGACAAGGCGTTGATCATCGGTGTGGGCTGCAACCTCTTCGAGTGGGGATGCTTCCTGCGGCGGATGGACAACTTCCTGATGGATCTCTTCCTGCAGCCGGATGAAGTGGCGCGTCTGCTCGATGCGCTGGTCGAGCACCACATGGCAACGCTCGAAAAGGTGTGCGACGCGGTGGGCGATGTGGTCGACATCGTGAAGTTCGGCGACGACCTGGGTACGAATCAGGGCGCCCTGATGCCTGCGGAGACCTATCACGAGCTGTTCTATCCGCGCCACAAGGCGATGTGCGACTACGTGAAGTCTCACTCCCGGATGAAGATCCTGCTGCACTCGTGCGGCAGCATCTCGCTGCTGCTGCCGGATCTGATCCGGGCCGGATTCGAGATCATCAATCCGGTGCAGATCAATGCCCGGGATATGGACCCGGCCTTCCTGAAACGCGAATTCGGTCGGGATGTCACCTTCTGGGGCGGCGGTGTGGATACGCAGAGCGTGCTCAACAACGGAACCCCCGAACAGGTGCGGGAACAGGTTCTGCGGCACCTTGCGATCTTCTCCGAAGGTGGCGGTTATGTATTTAACACGGTTCACAACATCATGCCGGATGTACCGCCCGAGAATATCGTGGCGATGTTCGATGCCGTGAACGAATTTTCGAGGTAAAAACGAGGCGCTATGAAAGGTATTTACTTAAACAGGATGAAACCCGTTTTTCTGCGGGTGGCAGCGATTGTCTGCTGTTTGGGACTCATGTGTCAGGTCTCGGCGCAGAACAATCAGAACAGCAAGGCGAAGACGATCTCCGGAACGGTGCGTGACGAAGCCGGTACGCCGCTCGTCGGTGTGAGTGTCTACGCCAAGGGTACCACGGCGGCTACCTCCACCGACGTGAAGGGTAAATTCGCCCTGCAGGTGGATTGGAACAGCACGATCGTCTTCTCCTACATCGGCATGAAGACGCAGGAGATCCCGGCCGAACGGGTGACGAATCTGGATGTCAAGATGGTGAGCGACGCTACGGACATCGACGACGTGCTGGTCGTCGGCTACGGAACGCAGCGAAAGGTCGATTTGACGGGAGCCGTGGCTTCGATCGATGCGTCGGAGGCCACGAAGGATCGTGTCGTCATGAACCTTTCATCGGTCTTGTTGGGTAAGGTCAGCGGTGTGCGGGTCACCTCCTCGGAGGGAACGCCCGGTTCGTCGGCCCGCATTACGATCCGCGGTACGACGTCGATCAACTCCGACAGTAACCCGCTCTATGTCATTGACGGTGTGATTGCCGAGAATGTCAATATCAGCCCGGGCGACATTCAGGAGATCTCGGTGCTGAAGGACGCCGCCTCGACGGCCATCTACGGATCGCGGGGTGCCAACGGTGTCATCCTGATTACGACCAAGCGGGGCGGGAAGAACGAACCCATGGTGGATATTTATGCGATGGCCGGTGTGCAGTATATGGCCAAGGACATTCCGATGATGAACAGCCGGGAGTTCGTGGAGAAGAACTACATGCGCAGCTTCGTCTATCGGACGGCGGCCGAAGGGGTCTCGGATATCAATACCGTGGGCTCGCACGGCTATGAGGTCTTCCAGGATCCGGAAGGCAACTTCTACTATGTCTCCAAGACGGCGGCCTATTCCGGCGAGTATTACCGCACGACTCCGCTCTATTACAACACGAACTGGCAGAAGGAGATGACGCAGTATGCTCCGCTCTACGATTTCCGGGTGAGCGTGAGCGGCAGCACGAACAGCAACGATTATGCGATCATGCTCAACGCTCAGGATCAGGACGGTATCATGATCAATACGGGCTGGGACCAGAAGGGTGCGCGTGTCAACTTCAATCAGAAGGTGGCCAAGTGGCTCGACGTGGGGACGAATCTCTCCTATACGCGGAGCAATTCGTACGGAAATGCCGGCAACCGCCACGACGGTATTATCTATAACACGTTGACCCAGAGCCCGCTTTATCCGACGGATTTCGGAATGGATTACGAAACGCCGGACGGGATTCCGATGCTCAACCTCTCCAACCCGGTGAGCCTCGCCGAACTCAACTTCCGGGAGAAGCGAAATTCGTCGTTCTCCGGAACCCTGGCCATCAACATCAAGCCGATCGAAGGGCTGGTCTTCAACCTCAACCAGACCTATTTCTCGAACGACGAGGAGACGCATCTCTATTATCCGTCCACGGTCGTCGAGGGTAACTCGGCACAGGGCCGTGCGCGTCTCGAACGGGGCTTCAGCGAAGGGTGGAGCAGCGAGAACACGGTGACCTACGCCCGCGATATCAACAAGATTCACCGCATTACCGGAATGCTCGGTATGTCGATCCGCTCGACCCGCTGGGAGAACTTCAATGTCGAGGGCAACCAGTTCGAGCAGGAGGATCTGGGTTATTACGGCTTCCCGTCGGCCAAGTCGGTTTTGCCGCCGGAGCTCTCCGATACGAAGGTGAACGAGGTCTCCTTCTTCGGACGTCTGAACTACAGCCTGATGGACAAGTACATCTTCCAGGCAACGGTCCGCGGCGACGGCTCCTCGCGTTTTGCGCAGAACAACAAATGGGGTTATTTCCCCTCGGCTTCGGCCGCATGGCGTATTTCGGAGGAGGGATGGATGAAGAATGTCGAATTCATCAACAACCTCAAGCTCCGCGCCAGTTGGGGTATCAGCGGCAAGCAGGCCATCGGGGCCTATGAGTCGCTGGCCAAGGTGGGCACGTACGTGACGACGATCAACGGTGTGGATCCGGTGATGGCCAGCTACTTCTCGTCGCTGGCGAACGACAACCTCAAGTGGGAGACGACCACCGAGTACAACATCGGTCTCGATCTCGGACTGTGGAACAACCGCCTGGGCATTGTCGTCGACATGTACGACAAGACGACCTCGAATCTGCTCTATGCGAACCCGATTCCGGAGTACACCGGTTTTACGACCGTTACCGAAAACATGGGTAAGATCCGCAACCGCGGTGTCGAGTTCACGGTCAATACCATCCCGGTCCAGACCAAGAACTTCGAGTGGACGTTCGACTTCAACATCGGACTGAACCGTTCGAAGGTGCTTGCTCTCGGTATTCAGGACTGGATGACGCTCGGGTGCGGATGGCGCACCGGTGATCAGGGATACCTCCAGGTCGGGATGCCGCTGGGCAACTGGTACGGACTGAAGGTGCTCGGCATCTGGCAGAGCCAGTCGGAGATCGATCAGGCGATCGCTCAGGGACTGGTCGACGAGAGCCAGCGACCCATCCCGGGCCAGTATCGTTTCTACGACAAGAACGGCGACGGCAAGACGACCTCCGACGACCGTGTGATCATCGGTACGGCCGAACCGGACTTCACGGGCGGCTTCTCGACGGCATTCCGTTACAAGGGGCTGACGCTGAGTGCCAACTTCGTGTTCACCTACGGAAACCAGATCTTCAACGGAAACTCCTATGAGCTGAGCGGCTCGAACAACTACAACAACGCCTACAAGTCGGCTGCAAACCGTTGGAAACCGACGCTGTACTATTACGATGCGGTTCATGGCGTGCGCGGCGACCTGTTCATGGAGGGCAATCCGAGCAATACGCTTCCGGTTTCGAGCGGAGGTCTCACGCCGATCGAGATCGTCAACGACACGTGGATCGAGGACGGTTCCTACCTGCGTCTGCAGGACATCACGCTCAGTTACGAACTTCCCGAGAAGTTCGTGCGCAAACTGCGGCTGGGCAAGGTGCGGGTCTTCCTGACCGGTACCAACCTCTTCTGCTGGACCAACTATTCGGGCTTCGATCCCGATGTGAACGTTTCGTCGGGTATGGCGCAATACCTGTTGCCGGGTCTCGACTATTTTTCCTATCCGCGGGCGAGAACCTTCTCGGGCGGTATCAACATTTCTTTCTAAAAAACGAGAACTATGAAAAGTGTGCATAAGCTTCTGGTCGCAATGGCCGGTGCGGGATCGCTGGTTTTCGCATCGTGTACGGAGTTCCTGCGCGAAGAACCCAAAGCCATTCGGTCGAGCAATTCGTATTACGGAGATGTCACGACCCTGAAGTCGGGGCTGATGGGCATTTACCTCTCGTTCCAGAACCTCTATCGGGACGAATTGCCCTATATCGGCGAGTTGGGAACCGACGAATCCATTCCTCAGTTCTACATGCCGGATTTCAATACCGTTTTCCGTTATCAGTTGGACGCCAATAACGAGATGTTCGTCGGAAAGTGGTACCGGAAACATTACGAGATGATCTCCCGTGCGAACGTCGTGATCTCCCGAGGCAGTTCGCTGGCGGCGTCCGATGCCGAAGCGGCCGCTATCGTGGCGGAGGCCAAGATGTTGCGGGCGTGGGCCTATTTCCGGCTGGCTCAGACCTACGGACCGGTACCTCTGGTCATCGGCGAGACGACGCCTCCGGTCGACTATTCGCTGCCGCGGGCTCCGCTGAAGGATGTCTATGGCCAGATTGTCCAGGATATGAGCGAGGCAACGGTCGAAGGCGTGCTTCCGAAGGAGAAGTCGACGACCGAACCCGGACGACTCTATTACTATTCGGCCGTGGGCCTCTACGGCAAGGTGCTGTTGACGATGGCCTCGCACAAGGAGTCGGGCAAGGTGGATGCCGCTCTGGCGAAGATCGGGCGCGAAGCCTGGGGATACGGGTCGATTGCCGAGAGCGTCGAGGACCTCTATGCGGCAGCCGAGAAGGAGCTTGCCAAGGTGATCGGTCATGTGGATCTCTATCCGGAGTATTCGCATCTGTTCTGCCAGAAGTTCAAGAACACGATTCCGGAGAACATGTGGGAGATTCAGTTTGCCTCGGGGCGTCCGACGGGAAACTGGTTCCTGAAGCGTTACGGTGCGACGACCTATCCCTTCGTGCAGGAGCGCGACCAGCGGACGAACGGCTGCTCCGTGAACCAGATCATGTACAATACGCGTCTCTACTTCACCTATGGCGAGGGCGATGCCCGTCGGGAGTGGAACTGCTCGGTTCACGCCTACGATTACAGCATCAACGATCCGGAAACGGGGGTTCCTCCCGGACTGCTCAACATCAACGTTGCCGAAGCCAAGACCGCGGATGCGCCTCAGTCGTGGCTGGGCTGCATCAAGTTCCGCTGGGATCCCGATCTGCCGCTCAATGCCTCCAACGGCGAGGATGATTACGAGTATATGTCGAGCAACTTCCCGCTGCTGCGTTATGCGGATGTGCTGCTGATGTACGTGGAGGCGAACCTGAAGTGCAACGGCGGTTCTCCGGATGCGGAGGCGACCGACCTGTTCAACAGCCTGCGGGCCCGTGCGCGGGGCTTCGACGAGGATGGCGATCCCATCACGGCGGCCCAGACCCCGGATTTCCCCAACCTGCCCTCGAACATCATCAATGCCGACACGGTGCTCAACGAACGGATGCGTGAACTTTGCTTCGAGAGCCAGCGGTGGTTCGACCTGGCCCGGACCGGACAGTTGGATGTCCGCTACAACAAGAATATCGACGATGGAATGATGCCGCCCAACTACACGCCGGCCAAGATCGACGAGCACGACTATCTGTGGCCGATTCCGCAGCAGCAGATCGATCGTTCGACCAACAAGGAGGGCTTCTTCCAGAATCCCGAATACTAATAGACCACGTAAAAACGACAATTCATGAAAACGATATTCAGATATGGCGCGGCATACGGTCGGCTGGTCCTGCTTCTGACCCTTGCCGGAGCATTCCTGACGGGATGCCGGGAGGATTTCTCCCCGGAACCCGAGGATATTGAACTGATCGAATATTCGCGTCCGAAGGACCGTCCGAAGGATTTCCTCTTTTTGCCGACGGCCCCGGCCGAGGCGAAGCGGGATGTCGTGGCGGTGAAGCTGGAGGATGAAAAGGGCCATCGTTCCACGGAGGAGATCCTGGCGATCGTCTCGCTGCAGGGCCTGACCAACCGTGTCAGCCCCGAGATCTACACCCACTGCAACTCCGACGAGTGGCTGCTGGAGTGGTACAAGGAGAACGGCTATATCGACAACTATACCTATAGCGATGATATCATTGGACTGCTGAAGCGTTACCGACAGTATTACAAGGGTGTCGTGGTTTACGACCCGGACAAGAAATACACGGTCAACCTGGCGTCGAACATCGCCGGTGTGGAGGATCGGGTGATCCTGTCGCCCGCAATGCTGGAGACCTTCCGGCAAGAGGTGGATG
>ENA-OURU01003326-OURU01003326.1-human-gut-metagenome-genome-assembly--contig:-NODE-3326-length-13483-cov-7.896932_pt1 | contig 13483 bp, 16 predicted proteins | sample MGYA00242137_ERZ509064 | MGnify/ENA primary metagenome ERZ509064 (study PRJEB26280, sample SAMEA2338777) | human gut metagenome | biome: human gut; feature: human-associated habitat; material: faeces...
GCCCCAGCTGCATGGGCCACGGCCGTGTGCGTACCACACGTACCGTGGGCGTCACCGTGCCCGCCGGCATCAACGACAACGCGCGTCTACGTTTGGCCAACCAGGGCGAAGTGGGTGAGGGCGGCGGCGCTGCCGGCGACCTGTACATCGACATTCGCATCAAGGCGGATAAGCAGTTCACCCGCGATGGCGACGACCTGCACTGCTGGATTCAGGTGCCGATGAGCTGGGCCGTGCTCGGCCACGATCTGTCCATTGACACGTTCGATGGTGAGAAGACCGTGTCCATCCCGGCCGGCTGCCAGCCTGAGGACACTGTGACGCTTAAGGGACTGGGCGTCACGAACATCCGCAACAAGGACGAGCGCGGCAACCTCATCGCCCACGTCAATGTGCTGATTCCCACCAAGCTCAACGAAACCGAGCGCGGCCTCATCGAACAGTTCGCCGCCTCGCACGATTCAGGCGCCACGCACGTCTCCCAGGCATCCCGTCCACAGGCTGGCCAAAAGAAAGGCTTCTTCAGCAAGTTGAAGGACGCACTGAGCTGAGAACGGGTTGGAAAATGGCCGCTTTGCCTTGCGGGAGTAGGGCTGAGCGGCTTTTTTCGTTTTAACCAGTTTTAACGGTTTTTAACCTGTTTTTACGGAAAATGTGGGCAAAATGTGGGCAGAAATCGAGCCCGCGAAGCCCTCTGCCACAACGCGAAATCGGCCCCGTCCGGCAGCAGTCAAGCTCTGTGCGAGCTGTCTGCGATGCCGGACGGGGCCGAACTATGTGTGGTTATGCGGCGCGGTCGAGGCGTTGTTTGATGGCGCTGACGCCGATGAGCGCGCCGGCGAGGATGCCGAGCGCGTTGAGCGTGATAACTATCGCGTCCACGTGAGGCCAGCCCCATGCGGGGCCGACCGTGTTGACGAACAGGGCGAGTGCGGGCAGGACGATGAGGCCCAGCCATTTGAGGATGTCGTAGACGCGGCCGGGGATGAGCCAGTCGGGCACGTCATGGGTGACGTCGGCCGTCTCGGGCCAGTCGCTCACATCGACGCCGGGAAGCGTTTCGCCGGTGTCGGTCGTGTTTTTGCTGTCGGTCATGTTTGCTCCGATCAATAAGGGATGATGATGGGGTGATGCCGTCACCCGGTCAAGCGGGTGGCGGCATCTGTTGAGTCTCAGCGGCAGGTCACCACGTCACCGGGGTAGTAGACGTTGATGTTGCCGGAGGGTACCGAACACTGGGAGACGTTGTAGCCGTGCGCGGTGGCGAAATCCCACACGGTGTCGCCGTACTGGAGGACCTTGGAGACCCCGGTGGACGGTGCGGGGGCGGTAGGGCCGCCGCCGTAGGTTACGACGTCGCCCACGTAGTAGCGGTTGATGTCACCGCTGGGCGTATGCCACGCGGACAGGGGCCAAGCATCATAGGCGACGGCGAGTCCCCAGATGGTTTCTCCCCATTGCATGACGTGGCTGATTCCACCCGTGTTGGTGTTGGCCGGGGGAGTGCTCGGCTGCACGGGCGCGGGCGTTGCCGGGGCCGGGGCTGTGGAGCCGGTGGGGTTGGCGTACAAATCCCACTGCCAGCCGTCGCCACGGAAGATGTTGAGGTCGATGGGACTCCACGTGTTGACCACGCCGGTGCCACTGTACTGTCGCATGGCCTCGCCGTACGCGCCCAGCATCCACGGGTTGGCCTGGTAGCCGGTCGGGGCCATGTTCGCGTACTGCGCGATCCACAAACCGTAGTTGGCGCGGATGTCGCCGGGGATGGTGCCGGCCACGGGGCCGGTGTAGAGCAGCGGCTTGACGCCGCCCGAGAGCCGTTCGCATTCCGCCATGAAGCGGCGTACCCAGTCCCAGTTGCCCCATGCGGGGTTATCGTCCATCTCCCAATCCAACGCCACGATGCCGTGACGCCAATAGTTCGACGTGTTGCGATAGAAGAATTGGGCTTCCGCCTCCGGGTTGCCGCCCATCGCGTAGTGATACAAACCGAATTTCTTGCCGGATGCCTGCGCCTGGTAGATCATGCGGTTGGCGTCCGTGTTCACACCGGAGACCAAACAGTTGTTGTTGACCTGTCCCGTGCCCCATGTGGTGCCGACCACCACGAAGTCCGCCTGCATGTTATACACGTCCACACCGCACTGCCAGTTGGACATGTCCACGCCCTGCATGTCCGCGTGCGCGGTCGCCGGAAGCAGCATCATACAGACGGCGGCTGCCAGCGCGGTACCCTTGGCGAGCAGACGCTTCCACAACGGCTTGTCCTTGTTATTGACCAATGTTTTCCCCTTTCTCGGGATGGATTGTTGTTTGTGGCCCACGGTCGTGGGTCAGGATTGTCACGGCCCACTCGGGGCCGTCAATGGAAAAGCCCCACACGGTATGGTGTGGGGCTAGAATCAGTCGATTTTGTACAGGCGGGGAGTGAACGTCTTATCGACCTCGCCCGTGGTGTTGACGAAAATGTTGCATTGGAGAGTGCCGGCCTTCAAGGTTTTCGGCCCATAGTTACGAGGTCCGAACGCATTTGCTCCTTCGCTCCCGTCGTCGTGGGAGATATGGGCTTGTATGCCCATCAGCCATGAATTGTTGCCCAGCGACCAGTCCGTGGCGTCCATCGTGTACGTTCCCGCATCCACATGCACCACATTGGTCAAGTTATCCCACGAGTCGGCCCCTGTCGTGGTGGAGCCTTTGAACCGGTACGTGCCCGGCGATGGTTCCGTGACCATAACACCCGGGTCGGTGCCTAATGTTTTAGGCAGTCCGGTGACACGCGGATACAGGTTCGCTAATTCATAACCCCCCCCTAAGGCTCGTGTTATCTGGTCGCATCCAATCGTGCGCGGTAGTGCCGGATTCCAACTGGACTCGGAGATCGCCGTCCTTCGCGGTGGGCGTGGCCTCAGTACACAGGATTTCGAAGCGCAGGCTGACGGTGCCGGCAGGGACTGCCGTGGCATTACCCGTGATAACCTGGGCACCCAGTTGACCACCGTCAGCGTCAAGACATTTGACGCTGACGGTCAGACCGTCGATACTGGTGGGCCTGCTCAATATCACGTTGCCCTGTACGGTGCAGGGGAACGTCCACGACAGGCCACGCCATTGCCCAGTGGCGGTGCCGGTGACATGCAATGACCCGTCACTGTTGACGGTGGCGGTCAACCCGTTGCCTTCGGCGGGACCGTAGGACAGCAGGTTACGCGACAATACGGTAATCGGCACGGTTTTCGTAATCTTGCCGGCGGTCAGTTTCAGACTCGTGGACCCCGGTTTGATACCGGTTATTGATAGTGCGCCCATATTGGGGCCTCCTTTTATGGTGAAGGCCCCAATATCGGGGCCTTAGTTGAGTTTCCTGAGAATTGGGGTGATGGTTGCGTCCACGGTCTTGCCGGGCGAGACACTGACGAGCATCTGGTAGTCGCCCGCCGGGAGCGTCGCCTTGACCGTGCCATGCGAGAACAGGTCGATCCTGCCGTCCGTGGATTTGAGCTCGCAGAACAGGCCGACACCGTCGACGAGCGTGTGTTCGAGCGTGTACTCGCCGGCCGGCAGGTCCTGGGTGACGAGGATGATCGCCCAGTCGGTCGCTGTGCCCTTCGCGTGTACCATGCCGTCGCCGGCCGCGGTGAACGTGATTCCGTTGCGCGTGGCGGGCAGGGTGGGCAGCACCCATTTGTTTCCCCATACACTGACCGGGATGGTCTTTACGATGCTGCCTGCGGTGATGGTGATGGAGGTGTCGCCCTCCTTGAGGGCGCGGACACTAGCCCCCCCCCCTAAACGCTGTTGTTGTTGGCATGATATTGCCCCTTACTGTTGTCTGACTGATGCGAGACTCACATCCTTGATGGATGCCGTACACTCCTGCGATGCCGCATCGGGCAGGATCGTCACCTTGAGGTTCTTGCTCTCGCCGACGCGCAGGGTGATGTTGTCGATGGGTTTGCCGGAATCGTCCGTGACCTTGATGGACTCGGGCGCGTAGGCGGAGGCGATCGACGCGGCGGCGCTGGTGAAACCGTTGACGGTGGCCGTGACGAGAATCATGCCGCCATGCCTCCACGTGAGCGTGTTGCCCGAAACCGTGGCGGTGGAAGTGTCCCGGCTTGTGAACGTCACGTTCTTGGTGGTCAGCAGGTCGCCAACATGATCGTCCGCATACGTGGCCTTCGCCCCCAGTTTCAAAGTGCCGGACACGGCCAGCGACTTGGGCAGCGGCTTGCCCTTATCATCCGTGATCTCGATGGAGAACACCGTGTCCCTGTCGAGGGGCCATACGAGTTTGCCGTTGAATAGGGCGTTGTACGTGTGGCCGTTCAATAATGGTTTGCCGACACGTTTGCCGGCGTAAAAGGCTGGCATGATCAGGCCCCCTTCACAGCGGCCTTGGCTGCGGGCTCCTCCGACACGGTTCCGGTCGGCGTTTCCCCGGTGGAGTCCTTGCCGGTTTCCTCCGTGGTGCCTTCGGTGGCGCCGGCGGAAGGCAGTTCGGCGGAAGCGCTCTCGGCCTTGTCCTTGACCGCCCGCACCGTCGAATCGATGGCGGCGATGGCCGTCTCGCCCTTCGCCGCGACCATGGAAGCGGTGTCGGCCACGGTCTGCGAATCGTTGGCGACGGAAGCCGCCGCCATACTGGCGTTCGACGTGAGGACATCCAGATCGGACTGGGTGGCGGTCGCGGAATCCGCGGAGGACCGGGCGCTCAGCATGGCGCTCTTCGCCAGCATGACGTTCGTTTGAGCTTCGGCCGTGATGGACTCCAGCGTGCTCATGGCCATAGCGGCCTTCATGGTCGTGGCGGTTTCGTCGAAGAACACCAGCTCGTCCGGGTATTGTGCGGAAAGTGTCTCCGCCTCCGACTGGGTGGAAGCGTGGCGAACCTTCAACAGTTGGGAGCCGGCCATATCCTTCGGGACGAACGTGCCGGCGTCCACTTCCACGAGGTCCGCGTATTCGACCTTGGTCTTGGAGTCCGGCACCTCGACGTAGCGCGTGTACGCCTGCGGCGTGTCCGCCAACTCCACGACCTGCCACACAAACGCAGGAGTCGTAGGCAGCAGGTCAACCGTCAGCTCACCCGTTTCGGACAGATTCGCGTCGAACGAGGCCGCGATAATAAGATTCTTTTCCGCGTCGAAGTGACGACGCACCGGGCGGAACCGCATCGTGCCGGTGACCGGGTCCAAGCCGCCCGTCTTCGGCTTCCTGATGCTGATATGGATTTGGGTCATGATTATTACTCCTCCTTATTGGATTCGATGATTGTTTCCGGTGCAACGTCCGGGCGAAGCTCGTCCGGCAGCGAGGGCTTGGGATGACGTTCCAAATTGTTGACCATGTTTTCCTTTTCTCTGGGATGGATATTGTTTGTGGCCCACGGTCGTGGGTCAGGATTGTCGTGGCGCTATCGGCGCGGATTGGATGTCCTCGTTGAGAGCGGTTCCGTGCCCGTTGCCACCCAGGCTGTGGTAGCTGTCGTAGAGGCGTTGACTGCGTGATTTGAGGTCTTCGTCCGCCACTCCGTCGTGCTCGATGACCATTTCCCGGCGCAGGTCCTCCAACTGGCAGAGCAGGAGCTCGCGCAGGCCGTTGATGATGGCTTTGCCCCACCGCCACATCAGGCCCAAAACCGTGGCCACGCCGCCACAGATAAAAGGCACGAGCCAATCGACGATGTGAGCGAGCAAAGACATTGGAAAGCTCCTTTACGGTGGGAAAACCCACACGTTTCACCCGCGCGGATTGGCCGTGCGACGTGTGGGTTTTCGGAGGTTGAAAATGCTGTTACGAGAGTTTTGGAACGGCCGGTTTTGGCCGTATTGCACGGCGAATCTGCGTGAGAGCACGTGTGTCGGCTATGAGTCGGCGTGGCGGTTGCACGTGGCCCCGAGGTTCGGCGCAATGCAGATGGAATCGATAAGCGTTGAATTGGTGGACAAGTGGCTCGCCGGGTTCGCCAGTTCGGGCGCGGCACGCAAGGCATGGGCCGTATTGCGCGCGATACTCAGGCGGGCTATCCGCTGGAACCTGCTGGACGTGGACATCACGAGACGTGACATCCAACTGCCGGCCAAACCTCATTACGAGCCGCGAATATTGACCATCCGTCAGCAGCGCGCACTGTTGCAGGGCTTTTACGGCCATCCGCTTGAGGCGTGGCTTATCTGCGCCGTCTCATGCGGCCTGCGCACCGAAGAGGGGTACGGTTTGGAGTGGAGTGACATTGATCTGCGCGCAGGCGTCCTGCATATCGAGCGCGGTTTGCAATGGGTGAGCGGCCATGAGGTCGTCGTGCCGCCGAAGACCGAATTGAGCCGTCGCACATTGCCGTTGCCGCGCTTCGCGGTCAAGCGTCTGCGCGAGCTCAAGCCGCGCGAGGGAGGGCGACTCATCGGTGCGCTCACCCCGCCACAGGTGGCACGCCAATACAAGGCCTACTGCAAGCGGCATGATCTGCCGCATGTGCCCGCACGCAACCTGCGCCACTCATGGGCGACGAACACTCTGGCGGCGGGAGCGGATATCGCCATCGTGTCGAAAATGCTCGGCCACAGCGATATCAAAACCACCGCGAAGTACTACCTCAAACCGGATATCACGGCTTTGCGAGACGCGCAACGCCTCTGGGAACGAGCCCTAATAGCCTGAACGGGATTCCCTAACCCAGCGTTCTACGACGTGGCGAGTACCTTACAGCAGCGACAGCATTTTGCTTACGCGCATCGGTGATATCTGTTTCATGGGTGGCAACGTAAAATTCAACAGTAGCGGGCAGAACAATTACACGAAGGCTCAGGAGAAGCTCCCCGAAGGGTATCGACCCGTCATCGTCAATACGCCCGTGGCCATTTTCGGTGGTGAAACGACATTCATCTGTTATGGCGAGGCCAATGGCACCGTCACGATGCTCGGCAATCCGAACAGCGCGTACGCGGGATGCACCGGCGTATGGAGGACCGCCGACCCGATGCCCGCCGCATAGCTTCGGGACACTGGCTCAGGCGGTTGCACTGTCTTGCAGTGACCCCACGGGTCATAGCGCGTATGAGACGGTCATGCCGAACGCGTTCGTGCCCTGCGTGCCGCCCTGATTGGCGTAGGTCATGGTGCCGTTCGCGTTTACGTTGATGATCTTCTGGTTCGCGCCGTCGCGTCCGCCGTAGGAGAAGTTCAAGTCCATCGGGGGACGCCATCCTTCGGGCAGAGTGCCGAACGTGCCGCTGCCCCAGGAGCCGGAGGCCGACGACTTCCAGTCGATGCGCAACGTGACGAGCGAGCCGCGACGGTAGCCTTTGACGGTACCGTAAGTGGAGTTAATCAGCGTCAGCACTTCGGTCTGGGTTAGGGAAAGCTACGCGGTAATCCAACAGCCGGATATACCGACGAATCGGCCGGTATATCCGGTGCCGTTCAACACCATTTTCCCCTCCGGCGTGCCGTAAAGGTAGAAACTGGTCGCGCCGCCGTTGTCGGTGCCGCGCATGACCGCGCGGGAATCGCCGGACGGTCTGAAACCCTTCGGGATTGTCTCGCTGACGGATATGTTGCCGACCTGATTGAAATTGCTTGTCAGCGTGATATACGCGCAGGCGGTGACAATACGGCCGACACGAACCAGAGTGATATACCTGTCGGAATACGGCATCCTGACTTGGCCCGTGACAGGGGTTAGGGAAAACTATTGCCTGTTCCAGATTGCGATCCAGCTTCCGAATATCGCGACCCTCCCGCACCAGCGGTTGTCTTTGGTGTTCCACAGGCGGAAGCGTATCTGGTTTACGTTGCTGGTATCCCAACGTTGTGCGGTGTACTCGCCGGCCTGGCCGAAACCAGTGCCGAACGGCCCAATCGTGTAGGCCGCGTAATCGGCTTTCTTCCCGTTTGGGGATTGGACGTTGATGTAGAATGTGCCGTCATCATTCGTGGTGGTGGTATGGCCTCCGCACAGAATATACGGCATTTGGGTTAGGGAATCCCACACATCCTCCAAGGGCTGCATAACATTGACCAGCGTGTCAATCGATGTGATGGTGATGCCGTCGAGGTTGACGCGGCAGAGTGGCAGGTCGGAGACGATGGCCCCGCCGATGATGCTGCCGGTCTCGATGCCCGGATCCGCGGGCGTGGCCGCGCTGGGCTTGCCCTTGATGGCTTCGAGGGTGACCGTCTCCACGCCGGTGCCTGAGTTCAACGCGTACCGGGCCACGATGAGATCGCGTCGTTTTTGCCCTTGCGAGCCGGATTGGATGTTCACGTCGGTCGGTGCGGCGATGTAGATCTGCCGGCCCTCGACCACGAGGTCCCATGCTGGGATGGTGATGTTGTTCGCATCCTTCGCCGTCGGTTTCATCGTCCAATTCCGGGTTTTCAAAATGTATCCGCCTCGACCGAGCATGGCGGCGTGCATGAGCGCGTCATGCTTCGATTCCACGTGCGGGTCGTCGCCGCCGTGCGAGCCGGTTACAAGCAGATTTGTTGCCATGATCACTTACCTTCCGCGTTGAGGGACTTGTTGAGCCAGAGGTCATAATCCTTGTCCTGATTTTCGGCCAACTGTAGGTACTGCTGGTAGTCGGATTCGCAAAAAAGGATTTTCCTCTGGTTGCCGTTGCGGTCGACGCGCGTGACCTCGTGCCAGTTGGGGCTGGCCGTCGCGTTGGGCAACACGTATTCCTTGTTGACGCACGAAGGCCGATCACAGGAGTAGAGGGTGATGTTGGGCTGTTTCGGCATGATGCTCCTTTAGTCTTGTTCATCGGGCCAACTGTATTGGCCGGCTTCGTATCGGATGGTTGGTGTGCCGTTGGCGAGTTTGACGGTGATGCGCACGATGGGGCTGTCCACGCTGACGCCGGTCAGCGCATCGTAGGCGCGCACATGGTCGTCGATATGCAGGCCAAGGTTCTCGGGGATCGTCAAATCGACGGTGCCCTGTTTCCACATGTCCTTGAGCTTGTCCCTGGTCTGGTCGGACAATTCGGCGCCTTCGGAGGATGTGAGCTCGTAGATCTGAGCTATCTCACGGTCGCCGGTCAGAGTCTGGGTCTGGGAGATGTTGCCGGACGCATCCGCATACCAGTCGCTGCGCGCCCTGTTGCGCAGCTGGCCTTTGCCCAGGCCCGTGAGGTGGTTGACTTGGGTCCAGATGCGTTGCGCCTCGAAACTGATGCGCTGGTCGCTGTCCGCGTCGCCGTACGTGTCGGCGGCGACCGCGCGAATCCGGCAGCGTCCAGCGGTGTAGGTCAGGTCGAGTCTGGCTCCCTGCGCGGTGAGCATCATGCGCAACCCGTCCCACGCGGTAATGTACCGGCGGAACGAATAGTTGCTGATGTTGATGCCGCTCGCTTCCGATGGCACGTCGAACACCGTGGACAGTCCGATCCGGCTGATTACCGTACGGATGATGCTGTTGGCGTCGCCGGAGACCGTGAGCCGGTCGGCGCCGGAGTCGGGTTGGAGGATCTTGCCCGCAAGCAAACCGTGCCATGTGCGGCCGGTGAGCGTATACAGGGCATGCCCGTCATCCACAGTGATACGCACCGCGTCGACGCGGCCTCCGAACTCGGTGCCTTCCGCCCCGATGTAGCAGCCGTCGGAGAGCAGCAGTCCGGGGGTGGAGTGAGTGAGTTCGAAATCATTCTGCTCGTCGCCGTACTGCAGGTCGAGTGCGGGGGAGACGAGTTCGCCCTGCGGCACGTGAGCGGTATTGGTCCAGATCAGGTCCATGGCAGTCCCGTCTGCTCCAACCAGTACTCCACGTCGAAGCCGAACGATTCATCCCATGAGACCTGCTGCAGTCCCGGCGGGAGGGTGGCGAACGCGTATTCGTTGGAAGCCTGGTCGCGATGCGTTTTGTCGAACACGTTGGTGATGTCGCCGTTGGCGGCGACCATCACGGCCGTGCGTGGTGAGCCGGTGCCGTCGATGATGAGGTAGCCGCCGGATGGGACGCTCACGTCGGCTATCACCTTGTTGCCGCCGATGATGATGCTCGGCGTAGAGACCGGCCCGTAAATGGTGAGCCTCATCCGCGAGGGCAGGGCGGATTGGTTGTCGATGCTGCTGACGTTGCGGGTCGGCGCGTAATCGTAGCGATAGTCGTAGGGATAGTCCTTGCCTCTGTTGTAGCGGGCCGTCGACCGGCTGAAGCTCTGCCTGACCGGTTTGTGCCACACCCCGTCAAGCAAGGCGACCGTGAAATCGCCGCGCACGAGCAGGGGTGACGTGTAGTCAGGTTCGTGGCCGACCACGAGGCAGGTCTGTGACCATCCGTCCACCGTGATGACGCCGGGTTTCGCGGCATCGTTGAGGTAGGCGTACATGTCCGCGTCGAACAGTTCCTCGGCCTTTTCGAGCGCCGGGATACCGTAGACGAGCCCGGTGACCTTGACGGTCTTCGCGGGCCGCGTGGCATGCAATGACCGGTAGCCGAGCTCGAACTCCCACGTGCGGGTGCGTAGCTCCAGGATCTGTCCGCACATGATTCCCTCCGGGTCGGCGAGATCAATCACGGTTCCGGCGCGGTTTGACGTGTAGGTGAGCGTGTGCATCATGTGCGCAAAACCTCCTTGGTGAGCCGCTGTAAGTCGCGTTTGCCGAGTTGCGGGGCATACGCGCTGATGATTGGGCCGATCTGCTCGCGGAAGGAACGTATCTCCTCGATGACGCCGCTCACGTCGATATCCCGGCCGGAGAACGATTCCTTGGGTATCTGCCGGCGGTTCATGGCCGCGTATGTGTCGGCGCCATAATATGCGACGGATTTCACATTGGACACGAATTCGCCGCTCTTGACTCGCGCGTTCGCCAACGTGATGTTGTCGCCGCCCGTGATGCTCGCCTTGCCTGGCAGGAGGCCCTCGATGACACTGCCGCCAGTGGCGTAGCCGCGCATCGAAACCCCATAACCGGTGAACAGGCCGCCGGTCTTACCGGTGGGGATATTGCCCATCGCACCGGCCGGACGATAACCACTGGACGAATACGTGCCGCCTGAATCATCGACGTAGCTGCCATGGATGGTGAAGTACTTGTCCGCGATCTGCGTGTTGTCCAGATTGGTGATGACGCTCATGGCCTGACCGTCATCCGCGTAGATCATGCCGGTATGCGGGTCGATGGTCCAGCCGTTCGCTTCGGCTATCTTCTTCCAATAGTCGCTGTTGTCACCCATCAGATGACCGGTCTTCGGATCGATCGTCGCTCCGTTCGCCAATGCGAGGGCGGTGTCGTACTGGCTTTTGTCCATGGTGATGACACCGGTGTGCGGATCCACTTCGACGCCGTTGACCGCCTCGATGGCGGCGAGTGCCTGTGTGTTGTCGCCGTCGATTTTGATTTCGCCGTTAGGAAGTTCCGCCACCGTCATGCCGAGGTCGGTCAGGCTGTTCTTGGCCGGTTCGGTGTGGGCGTTCACGTCGATGGCTTTGGATCCGGGGATGCTGTTGACGCTGGTGGCGAGCTGGTCGAACTTGTCCTTGGTCAGGCCGGCGGCGTTGGCTGCGGCTTCTGCGGCTTCCGGGGTCATGCCCATCGCATGTGCAGCTGCGATGTATTTCTCGCGTGCCAGGTCAAGGGTGCCGTTGACCGCTTCGAGTCCTTCGCCGTTGCGTGACTGGGCTTCCGCCGCCTTCAACGCGGATTCGGCGAGATCGTTCAACGCGCTCTGGTTGGCTCGTCCCTGTTCGGTGTTCAGGTCGAGCGTCTGCCCGTTCTTCTGCACGCTTTCGGTCGCCTTGTCGAACGAGTCATGCATGGAGATGAGCGCGTTGGAGCTGGAGAGCGCGAAACCGTAGTAGGTTCCGAGCGCGTCAATGACCTCGCCCAAGGCGGTGGCCTGCTCGTTGATGCCGTCGGTGGTCGCTCCCAAACCATCCTGAAGGATAGATTGGGCGTCAGCTGATTCCTGCGTGGCGTCCGCGTTCGCCGACTGCGCGTCGACCAATCCGGACGTGGCCAGCGTCTGCGCCAGTTTCTCCTGTGCGGCGGCCTTCGAGTTGGCCGCGTCCTCCTTGGCCGCTGCGGCTGATTTCTCGAAGATCTCCTGCTGTTCGCTCAGTACGCCGTAGGCAACGTTGGAGGTGCGGTCCCACATCTGGTTGATGCCGCCGAGCGAGTCACGGTAGCTGTCGGCCTGTTCGCGGACTCGCAGAATCGCTTCGGGCTCGCCTTGTATGGCCTTGATGTAGGTGCTGTGGGCGATGCCGATCTTGTCGAGTGCTTCTCGCACATTGTCGTAGCCGGAGGTCCAACGGCTGAATATGTCGGCCGTGTAGCGTGACGAATCGCTTTCGGAGAGCGCCTTGTTGAAGTATTCGGCGGCGCTTTGTCCGCTCTGCAACGCCTGGGTGAGTTCGTCCACTCGTTGCGTGGCGGCCTGCTGATCCTGCGCGAAAGCGAACAACGCGAGTCCTGCGGCGGTGATGGCCATGCCCCATGGTCCGCCCAGCAACGATACTATGCCGCTTCCCAGGTTTTTGAAACCGGCCATAATGCCTTGGGAACGACTGATAGTGGTGCCAAACGTGTTTATCTGAGATTCTGCACTGCCGAAAGTTGCGCCCCATGTCTGGAACGCTGACGCGATTCCGGAGCCGAGGCCTATGAGCCTTTGCCCTGGGTCGGCAATCAATCCGAGGGTTTGCGCAAGCTGGCTGCTGCTAGAGTTCAGCGGCCCCATCGCTTTGTGGACTGCGACACTGCCTCCAACCAGAGCCGCCATCAGCACTATGGACTGCTGTACGGGCGCAGGCAATGACGCGAAACCGTCAACAAGGGTGTCGAGTGTCTGCACGAGGGAGCGCAATGGTCCCTGACCTCCCTCGCCCAAAGAGATCATGAGGGATTCGAAAGAGCCGCTCAGATTCTCCAGATCGCCTTTCAGGTTGTCGTTCTTCTTGGCGGCGAGGTCCGCGGCGTAGCCGGATTGGCTGACGGCTTTCGTCCAGTCGTCGATGCCTTCCGCGCCCTGCTCGTAGAGCACGTTCGCGGCTCGCACCGCGTCGGCTCCGAAGATGGTGTTGAGCGCGGCATTGCGTTCCTGTTGACTCAGGCCGCTCAAACCGTTCTGCAATTGGCCTGCGGCACCGGCAAGGCCGATGAACTTGCCATTGGTGTCGTACACGTTGATGCCGAGCTCGTCCATGAGGGTCTGCGCCTTGTCGGTGGGGCTGGCCAGTCGTTGGAGCATGGTCTTGAGGCTGGTGCCCGCGTCACTGCCTATCATGCCGGCGTTGGCGAACGCGGCGAGCGTGCCGGTGGTCTCCTGCATGCTGACGCCCATGCTGTTGGCCACCAGACCCGCCTGATTCAATGCGAGGCCGAGGTCATGGGCGGAACCGACGGCCTTGCCTGCGCCGGCCGCCAGCGCGTCGGCCACCTGAGTGGATTCGGCGCCCGTCAGGTTGAACTGTTTGAGGGTGGTGGCCATGAGTTCGGCGGCGTCGCCTACGGCCATGCCGTCGGACGC
>ENA-OURU01003336-OURU01003336.1-human-gut-metagenome-genome-assembly--contig:-NODE-3336-length-13458-cov-2.494815_pt1 | contig 13458 bp, 12 predicted proteins | sample MGYA00242137_ERZ509064 | MGnify/ENA primary metagenome ERZ509064 (study PRJEB26280, sample SAMEA2338777) | human gut metagenome | biome: human gut; feature: human-associated habitat; material: faeces...
GTTGCCATACTTTTATCTTTAAATAATTTATTGTTATAATAATTAAACTTAAGTAACAAATCATCGCTCTTTCTATTATTTATATCCTCTACAAAAGAAATAACATCATTAATAAAATTAATATCATTATTATCTTCATGCTGAAGTCTTATAATCTGACATCTAGATTTAATAGTATCTAGAATATTATATTGATTGCTAGTAACATAAATAGCCACTACATCATCATCTGGTTCTTCAAGAAACTTAAGTATTGTATTAGAAGCACTAATATTCATCTTCTCGCATTCAAACACAACATATACTTTTCTAGTATTATAAAGTGATTTACTAGAAAACTCATCTCTAATAAAAAGCAATTGTTCTTTTTTTATCTGATTATTAATAGGATTAACCTCTATATAATCCGGAAATTCTTTGGTTTCAATTAAATGAAATAGTTTATCTTTAGATATAGCAACATCATAATTTTTATAAGAATCTTCATATATCTTCTTAACTAAGAAAGAAATATACTTTTTTACAAGCTCTAAACTATTATTATTTGTCTCTATTAAATATGCATGTGACAAAAAGCCCCTATCAAGAGCTTTATTTATATCATTATAGAATTTTGGCTGTAAAGACTCTACTTCTAAATCCATTACTATATCCACCTCTTAAAACATTAATACTTTTAATAAGACCAAAACAAAAAGCATTGGAAATCCTAGTAAACTAACAGAACCTACTGTAATAATATTAATAGGAATAATCAAATTAAATCTAGTTGCAATTAAATTATAACCATATAGTACAAATGTACTAATAATCACTTTCTGTAAAACATGCCATACTTTCTTCATAATTTGCTTCATAGTTTTCACCTAATAAAATATATGAAAAAGTAAAAATAATTATGAAAGTTCTTTTCTATCTTCTAAAGCTCTTTCCAAAGTAAGAGTATCTATATATTCCATATCAGCACCTATAGGTACCCCACTAGCAAGTCTTGTAACAACAATATTCATTCCTTCTAGTATTTTTTTAATATATAAAGAAGTTATCTCTCCTTCCACACTAGGTTTTAAAGCAAGTATTACTTCTTTAATATTTTCATTCTTAACCCTATCTAATAATTTATCAAGTCCTATATCTTCAGGATTAACATCATCAAGTGGTGAAATAAGTCCATTAATAACATGATATAGTCCTTTATAAGTTCCTAACTTTTCAAACAAGAACACTATTTTAGAATCTTCTACTACTAAAATAGACCCTTTTTCTCTCAAGTCAGAACTACATATCACACACTCATCTTTATCAGTAAGTGTATTACATATCTTACATGGATGAATATTATTTTTAACATCTTCTAAATTTTCTTGTAACAATCTAAATTTATCTTCATCAAACCCAAGAACAGAAAAAGCCATCCGTTCTGCCGTCTTTTCCCCTATTCCTGGAAAATTTTCAAAACTCTCTATTAAATTCCTTAAACTATCAGGATACATTAAAATAACCCAGGTATAGAACTAAAACGTCCCATCTTCTCTTCTGTAACTTTATCTGCTTGTTTCATTGCATCATTAACTGCAATAACTATCATATCTTGAAGCATTTCTAAATCATCACTAGAAAAATCAGAATCGTTAGCAATTTTAACATCTATTATTTCTTTCTTACCATTAATCTTAACTGTTACTAAACCATTAGTACTAGAAAACTCCATCTTATCGATTTCGTCCTTAACTTTCATCATATCACTTTGTAATTTCTGAGCTTGTTTCATCATCGCTTGTATATTCATAATATTCCTTCTTTCTATTCAACTTCTACTAAATCTCCAAACATCTCAATTGCTTCACTTATCAAACTGTTGGATTCACTATTTATTTTAACATTTTCTTCTAAAGTATTCAATATAGGTTCTTCTTGATATTCAAATTGCTTACCTTGTTTATGTAAATTAATATATTCTGACTTCAATTCGTTCCATTTCATAGTAGTAATAAAAGCAATTTTTTTAGATGAGCCTGTTTTTTCATTATAAAAGGCGTTTAACTTATCAAAATGGTTACTTAACTTATCAACCATCCCTTCATAATCATAACTTATAACAATATTTTTAGAACTTGACGCTCTAATCTTACCATCTAAAAGTTCACACGCAAGATAGCCATTATTAGGATCAAATGTATAATCACTAATTTTTTTTAAATTCACTGTTTCTTTATTAAGTTCATCTTTAACTGCCTCTATCATTGTATTCTTACTTCTTATCAACATCATTCTCTATATTTGGCAAATTGTTCATTATTTTTTTTAACAACATCTGTTGATATATTTTTTTTATCATTTCGTTTATCCACAGCACCTGTGGATCTATTCTCTTCTTTTTCAATTCTTACATAAGAAATTTTTTTTTCATCATTAATAGTTGCTTTGCTATCAACATCAGTTTTAGGACTTCTATTTCTATTTGCGTTAATATAATGCAACAAAAATATTTCAACTGATAATCTAACATCATCTGCTTTTTTTAACTCTACAAGATGTTCATTTAATAAATTAAGAAAATTCACAAGTTCTTCTTCATCAAAAGAAAGTAAAGAATTATTTAAATAGTAATCAAAAAGTTCATCTTTTATAAGAATCATTAATTGTTTAACTACCTGTATTAAATTTTTACCATTTTGATAATATTTTTCAACTGTTAAAAGAACATCACTAATTTCAAAAGAAAATATTAAATTTTCAAGTTTTTTTAATTCTTCTTCATTAACTTCACCATTTATTTCATAAAAGTCATTCAAAGTAATATGATCAGTACAATAAGCTCTTAATTTATCAAGAAGTCCAATTGCATCACGAAGACCTCCATCAGAAGCCTGAGCAATCTTATCAAGGACTTTATCTTCAATTAAAATATTTTCAGAATTGACTATTTCTGATAATTTTTTCTTAATATCATCATTACTAATCTTTTTAAAAGAATACCATTGACATCTAGATATAATTGTTGCAGGTATCTTTTGTGGATCTGTAGTTGCTAATATAAAAATAACATGTTCTGGAGGCTCTTCAATAGTTTTAAGTAAAGCATTAAAAGCACCAATTGATAACATATGGACCTCATCAATAATATATACTTTATATTTTAATTCACTAGGTAAAATATTAACTTTGCTACGAAGTTCCCTTATTTCATCAACTCCATTATTAGAAGCAGCATCTATCTCGATAATATCCATACACTCTTTTGAAAAAGAATATAAACAGCTACTACATTTTCCACAGGCAACACCATCAACAGATTCTAAGCAATTGACAGATCTAGCAAATATCTTAGCGATTGTAGTCTTACCTGTACCCCTAGGTCCAGAAAACAAATAAGCGTGGCTTATGTGATTATATTTAATAGCATTTTTTAAAGTGTTAACTACAACATTTTGTCCAACAACATCATCAAAAGCAGTAGGTCTATATTTACGATATAAAGCATGATACATAATGTTCTCACCTCACTAAACACAACTAGTATAACAAACAAAAGAAAAAAATAACATACAAAACATTTGTTCAATTACGCTTATTTTTAAAAAAATGATTTAGCATTTCTACATCATCAATTTCAAATTTTGAAATATCCAATTTTACTTTTTCCACAGGTGTATTAGCGTCCTTCGAATTTAGAATATCGTTAACAATTCTTCGTGAATTTTCATTATTATTATCTAATAAATACACAATTTTATTAATTCTAGATTGTTTAATAGCACTAGCACACATAGGGCATGGTTCTAATGTAATATATATTGCAGAACCATTTAGCCTCCAGTTATTATTTCTTTTGCAGGCATTTTTGATAGCAATTAGTTCTGCATGTTCAAGAGAACATTGATGTTCTTCTTTCGCATTATGTGCAGAAGAAATTATCTCTCCATTTTGAACAATAACAGCACCAACTGGGACTTCATCTTTATAATATGCTTTTTTTGCCTCTTCTATAGCCAATAACATATATTTATATTCATTCATACATCAAACTCCTTTTTATAGTATAAAAAAAGTGCACATAAATTAAATTGTTAAGGCTGCTACGTTTCCATCCTAACCTGGTTCCAAAATAATTTATTGCACATTAGAATTATACAAAAGAAATCTAATTTTTTCAAGTTTTTTCTTTATATGTTCCACGTGGAACATTGTATATAATCACTAAAGAAACTACTTAAGCAATTCTTTATAAATTATTTCCCGGGAAATAATTCTAATGATTTTCATATAGTTTTCCTCTCTTTCTTTATATGTTTCACGTAGAACATTGTATATAATCACTAAAGAAACTTCTTTAACAATCCTCTATAAATTATTTCCCGGGAAATAATTCTAATGCTTCTCTATATAGTTTTACTCTCTTTCTCTATATGTTTCACATGAAACCTTATATATGATCGCTAAAAAAGCTACAGAAAGAATACTTTATAATAATATATTATAAAAAAAGAAGTTACTCTTCATTAGTATCTTCTTCTTCATCTTTATCCACAACAGTTACGGTTGCAACCTTCTGTTCATCTTTTAACTGAATTAACCTAACTCCTTGCGTTGCTCTTTTTAAAGTAGATATTTGTTCCATTGGCATTCTCATAACAACACCACTATTCGTAATAATCATTACATCTTTTCTAGTATTTTCATTTGCATTAACACAATTTAAAGAAACCATAGAGCCATTTTTATCTGTCATATTTAAAGCTTTAACACCTTTACTACCTCTATGAGTTAATCTATATTCATCTATATTTGTTTTCTTACCATAACCATTCTCAGTAACAATTAAAACTTCTTGATCTCTAGTTACAACATTAGCACCAACAACCACACTACCATCAAGATCAATTCCTTTAACTCCAGAAGTACCACGACCCATAGAACGTATTTCATTTTCCACAAATCTTACCATTCTTCCGTTGCTAGAACCAATAATTACTTCATCATCACCAGTAGTTTTATCCACAACTATTAGCTCATCATTATCTTTCAGTACAATTGCAATTTTTCCACTTCTACGAATATTATCAAATTCCTTTATTTCTGTACGTTTTACAAGACCATTTCTAGAAACAAAAAGTAAATATCTATAGTTTTTCACAGAAGGATCTAAACAAACTATCGAACTAATGTTCTCACTACTCTCTAGAGATAATAAATTAACAATAGGTAGTCCTTTAGATTGACGACTATATTCTGGAATCTCATATCCTTTAAGCCTATATACTCTGCCCTTATTAGAGAAAAATAAAATATAATCATGTGTTTTCATTAAAATTAAATGCTTTACAAAATCCTCTTCGTTAGTTGTCATACCTTTAATTCCAACTCCACCACGATTTTGACTCTTATAAGTATCTGCTCTTAATCTCTTTATATAACCTTTATTAGTTAATGTTACAATAACATCTTCAACAGGAATCAAAGATTCATCTTCAATATACTCAATTGCTGTCATATCAATATTTGTCCTTCTATCATCGCCATATTTATCTTTAATCTCTAAAAGTTCTGTCTTTATAACATTAAGAATCTTCGCATCACTACTTAAAATATCCTTTAACTTTGCAATTAAATCTAGTAAATCATTAAGTTCATTTTCGATTTTTTCTCTTTCTAATCCAGTTAATCTTCTAAGTTTCATCTCTAAGATAGCATTTGCTTGTATTTCTGTTAATCCAAACTTACTCATTAAGCCACCTCTAGCCTCTTCATCAGATTTAGAACTTCTAATTAACTTAATTACTTCATCAATATGATCTAATGCAATCTTTAAACCTTCTAATATATGAACTCGTTTTTCAGCATTATCTAAATCAAATTTAGTTCTTCTAATAATAATTTCTCTTTGGAAATCAATATATTTTGAAATAATATCCTTTAAACCTAATGTTTTAGGAACACCTTGGTCTAGCATTAAGAAAATTATTCCATAACTAGTTTGAAATTGTGTATGCTTATAAAGTTTATTTAACACAACTTGTGCATTTGCATCCTTCTTCAACGTAATAGTTATCTTAATACCATCCTTTAAATCAGAATGATAATCAGAAATACCTTCTATTATCTTATTATGAACAAGTTCTGCAACTTTATTTTTTAATTCAGAAGTATTAACACCATAAGGAACTTCATCAATAATTATATATTGTCTACCATTCTTCTCTTCTATTTGAGCTTTACTTCTAATAGTAATAGTTCCTCTACCAGTCTCATAAGCCTTTTTAATTCCACTATTTCCAAGTATTGAAGCACCAGTTGGAAAATCTGGACCTTTAATATATTGCATTAAACCATCAACATCAATATCAGGATTATCAATATAAGCAACGCAACCATCTATTACTTCTTTCAAATTATGAGGAGGAATATTAGTAGCCATACCAACAGCAATACCAGTAGTACCATTAACCAAAATATTAGGAAATCTTGAAGGTAGAACCTTAGGTTCTTTAGAAGACTCATCAAAATTTGGTTCAAAATCAACTGTATTTTTATTAATATTTCTTAAAAGTTCAAGAGAAATTTTTGATAATCTTGACTCAGTATAACGCATCGCTGCTGCTCCATAGCCTTCAATATTACCAAAATTACCATGACCATCAATTAACATATATCTATAAGAAAAATCTTGAGCCATTCTAACCATCGCTTCATAAATAGAACTATCACCATGAGGATGGTAATTACCCATAACCTCACCTACAGTCTTAGCACTTTTTCTATGAGGCTTATCAGGAGTATAACCTGATTCAAACATAGAATATAGAATTCTACGATGAACAGGCTTTAAACCATCTCTTAAATCAGGAATTGCCCTTGCTGTAATAACACTCATTGAATAATCAAGAAAAGAATCTTTAACTTCTTTTACTATATTATTTTGTTCTAATCTATCCATAACCACTTACCTCCTAAACATCTAACGTTGCATAAGATGCATTTTTCTCAATAAATTCACGACGTGGTGCTACTTCTTCACCCATAAGCTCAGAAAACACTTCATCCGCTGCTACTGCATCATCTATTGTAATCTGTCTTAAAATACGTTTATTAATATCCATAGTTGTCTCATTTAATTCTTCTGCATCCATCTCTCCTAAACCCTTCATACGTGTTATTTCATATTTAGTAGTTGGCGAAAGAGTTGCTAAATATTCAGCACGTTCTACTTCATCTAAAACATACTTACGCATCTTACCATGAGTAATTCTATACAATGGAGGTTGAGCAGCATATACATGGCCCTCTTCAATAATAGGTTTAAAAAAACGATAAAAAAGCGTTAGAAGTAAAACTCTAATATGTGAACCATCAACATCAGCATCGGTCATTATAATAATCTTATTATAACGAAGTTTAGAAATATCAAATTCTTCTCCTATTCCAGTACCAAAAGCTGTTATAATTGTTCTAATTTCTTCATTAGATAAAGCTCTATCAAGTCTTGCCTTCTCTACATTCAAAATCTTACCACGTAAAGGTAAAATCGCTTGTGTCATACTATTTCTTCCTTTAATAGCAGACCCACCAGCAGAATCTCCCTCAACTAAAAATATTTCACACTCTGAAGCATCTTTGCTTTTACAATCATTAAGTTTACCCCATACATTAGTCATATCAAGATCACCCTTACGACGAGTTAACTCCCTTGCTTTCTTCGCCGCAACACGTGCTCTAGAAGCCGTTATACACTTTTCTATAAGAATCTTCGCTTCATCAGGATGTTCTAATAAAAATCTCTCAAAATGCTCTGAAAATATTTTATCAGCAATTCCCCTAACCTCACTATTACCAAGTTTAGTCTTAGTTTGACCTTCAAATTGTGGATTAGGATGTTTTACAGATATTATCATCGTAATACCTTCTTTAACATCATCTCCACTTAAAGAATCATCTTTATCTTTTAAAAGATTATGATTAACAGCATATTTATTTAAAACTCTAGTTAAGGCACGTCTTACTCCATCTTCATGAGTACCACCTTCTGGTGTTGTAATATTATTAACAAATGAATAAATCGCTGCATTATAAGATTCATTATATTGTAAAGCCACTTCAACTGAAATATCATTCATAATCCCAGTTACATCGATAATTGTAGGATGAATTGGATTTTTATTCTTATTAAGCATCTCTACATATTCACGAATCCCACCTTCATAATGAAAACTATCTTTCTTAGGATCTTCTCTATCATCATATAAAGTAATACGAAGACCTCTATTTAAGAATGCTAACTCGCGAAGTCTTATTTTTAAAATCTCATAATCATAAACAGTAGTTTCTGTAAATATTTGATCATCTGGTTTAAATGTAACCGTAGTACCTGTCCTATCTTTATCAGTCTCCCCAATTACTTTTAAAGGTTCAACTGGCTTTCCACCTGTCTGGTATCTTTGATAATATACCTTACCATCACGATACACTTTAACTTCTAACCAGTCTGATAATGCATTAACAACACTCGCTCCAACACCGTGAAGACCGCCAGATACTTTATATCCACCACCACCGAATTTTCCGCCAGCATGAAGTACTGTATAAACTGTTTCAACAGTACTCTTACCCGTTTTAGGATGAATATCAACAGGAATACCTCGACCATCATCTTTTACTGTAATGCTATTGTCTTTATTAATAGTAACTTCAATATGCGTACAATACCCTGCTAAAGCTTCATCAATGGCATTATCTACTATTTCCCAAACTAAATGATGAAGTCCTCTAGAACTAGTAGATCCAATATACATACCAGGTCTTTTTCTAACAGCTTCCAACCCTTCAAGGACTTGTATTGCTGAAGAATCATAATTTTTTTCAACTTCCTCTTCCATTTTCTAACTCCTTTCAACTTTTCCTTTATTAACTTTAAATATAATTGCACTATCTAAAGTTTTTTTGGAAATATTTTTTAAATCAGTAGTTGTTATAATACTCTGAATATCTTCACTTATATACTTTAAAAGCTTATTTCTTTTTGCTAAATCAAGTTCACTAAAAATATCATCTAAAAGAAGTACAGGATTCGTTCCATTGTTTTCTTTGAATATAGGAATAGAAGCAAGTTTATAAGCTAATATAGCACATTTTTGTTGTCCCTGTGATGCATAAATCTTCATATCAATATTATTATCCATAATAAAATAAAAATCGTCTCTATGAGGTCCAAATAAAGTCATTCCAGCATTTAACTCTCTTCTATAATTTTTCTTGTAAGTACTAATCAAAACTTCTATTAATTCTTTTTCCTCATAAGAACTAATAGATATATTAGAACTATATTGTATTTTTAATGTCCTTTTATCCTCTGTTATACTATTATAAATATCACTAATATAACTATTAATTAAAGATAAATACTTATATCTCTCTTGATAAATTAAAACAGCTTTCTCTACTAACTTATCTGTTAAAACATCTAAATAAGTCTTATCAGCTATCCCATTAGTAAATAGTATTTTAAGATATTCATTACGTGTCTTTAAAATTTTATTATATTCATTATAAGTAACTAAATAAGAATAAGAAATTTGTGACAAACTCACATTAAGTAAATTTCTTCTAATACTAGGTGATCCCTTTATAATATCTAAATCATTAGGTGTAAAAACAATAATATTTAAATTAGAAATGTAATCTGCATATTTTTTAACTTTTTTAGAATTAACATAAATATCTTTTTCTTTCTCTAAAAATTCTAACCTTAAGTCTTTAATCTGTTTATTATTTAAGACTCTACCTTCTATAACTGCCTTTTTCCTATTAAACTTAATAACATCACAATCTAATCCGTTTCTAAAGGATTTAGTAAGTCCTAATATAGCGATAGCTTCTAAAATATTTGTCTTACCACTAGCATTATTCCCGATAAAAATATTCATTTTACTACCTAAAGTTATATTAAATCTATCATAATTACGAAAATTCGTAACTTTTAATGACCTAATTATCATATTTGCTCATCAAAATGACCATATTATCACCTACACCCTATTTTAGTACTCCTATACACGCAAGAATATTATATCATATTTACCCCTAAACAGACAGAAAAAAAAGCAATTATTTTGCTTTTTCTTTTCTAGTTCTAATGATAGATTCTAATCTACTTGCTCTCATAACTTGATTATTAAAAGAATAATATGAAACATCTACAATTATAGCTTTATTATTTTTAAATAATATTTCTGTCTTATTTTTATCAACCTTTTTATAATCCTTAATATTACTTAAAGAAATCCAAATACAATTATCATCTAGTGGACTACTAGTAGGAAAAAATATTATATTTCTTGTATCTTCCACTAATATTGGTAATTTATAACTGCTATTTAAAATATCTTTAGAACCATCCTTTCTTCCAGGATAAGAACTTCCAAAATACTTACAGCTATAATCAAGTATTTCAAGAGGAGTTTTATTAACTTCATATTTATAGTCATCCTCAAGAATCATTGAATTCCATAAATCGTCTGGCATAATTGCCAATGTCTCATCATTAATTTCATAATCTTTCATAAACCTAAATCCCCTTTCAAAAGCAATTCACTCGCTTTGCTATCAGTCTACAATATTATATTGTCGAAAAAACCATTTTTTTGTCGTAAAATCAAAAAAAAAGTAAAAATTTATTACTTTTTTCACATTTTTTTTAAAATTTAATAAGTTCTAATAGGTAAAACCAATTGAGTTAAGCTCTCATCTTCATCACTTTTTAATAAAATGGGTTTGATTTCGCCTACGAAATATAATTCAACTGTTTCAGTATTAAAAGATTTTAAAGCATCCATCATATATTTAGAACTAAAGGATACTTTAACATCAATATCTTGATCTTTTGTAATAATCATCTTCTCTTCTACCCTACCTATTTCAGCACTTGAAGATTTCATAATTAAATTATTACCATCTGTTTCTAATGTTACAGTATTTTTATCTTTATCACTAGTTAAAATACTAACTCTATCAACAACATCATAAAAATTATTAATATCAAAATGAAGTTTAACAAGATGATCTTTTGGTAATAAATTTGAAGTATTAGGATATGTACCGTTTATTAACCTAGATTGAAATAAAAGATTCTGATATTTAAATAAAATCTTATTATTAAATATATGAATTTCTACTATTTCTTCACTATCATCAATTATTCTTGTAAATTCTACTAAATTACGACTAGGAATAACGATATTTTGATTTTCTTTGCTCGACTTATTTAATTTAATAACTTTTCTAGCTAATCTATAAGAATCTGTTGCATTACACTCTAATATATCCCCAGTTACATTGAAATTAATTCCATTTAAAATCGCTTTATTTTCATCAATAGATGTAGCAAAAGCAGTTTGATTAACGATTTCTTTTAAAATACAAGAAGAAAGCTCTATATGACTTTTACTTTCTCCTAAATCAATATTAGGATATTCACTTTCACTAATACCATTTAAATTAAATTCACTGTTTTCTGTATAGATAAGTATTTTAAGTTCATCTACTACTTCAATATTAATATAAAGATCAGGCAATTTTCTAACAATATCAGAAATATATTTTCCTTGAATAATAATACTGCCCTCTTCTTTTACTTTTATAATCTCTTCATCGTGGCAATCAATAGAAGTTTGAATAGTAATATCATTATCACTAGCTGTTAAAATTAATTTTTTACTCGTAAGTTCAAATTTTATACCAGCAAGCACAGGAATCACATTCCTACTAGATATAGCCTTCGATACTTTATTAATTGCTTCCATTAACACTTCTTTTTTTATTGTAAATTTCATTATTTATTCCTTCTTTCTTATATATATTTTTATTTATAGAGTGGAAAATGTGGAAAACTATCATTTTCCTTTATATTTTATCATATTTTTCTTAAATATAGCTTGTGGAAAAAAAGTTTAAAACTAAAACTTATCAACACATCATGGCTTTAAGTCATTTTCTAACTTTTTAATAATGCCTGCTAAATCACTATTATTTTTTATTTCCTGTTCAATTTTTTCAACTGAATGCATAACTGTTGAATGATCTTTTCCACCAAATTCTGTACCTATTTTTGGAAAAGACTCACTCGTTAGTTTTCGACACAAATACATCGCTATTTGTCTTGGAAAAGCAATATTACTACTTCTTTTTTTACTTCTTATATCCTCAACAGAAATTTGAAAGTATTCTGCTACTATCTTTTGAATTCTTGTAATATCATTCTTCTCACTAAGTCCCTTACTAATAAAGTCTTTCAAAGCCTCAATTGCAAGATTTATATCTATTATAGCCCCTCCCATAATAGTTGAATAAGCAACGAGTCTTGTAATAGATCCTTCTAATTGTCTAACATCACTACCCATATTAGAAGCGATATATTCAATAACATCTTCAGGTATTTCAGTTTCAAAGTTACCTGCTATAATTTTTTTACGAAGAATCTCTTTTCTAAGTTCAAAATCTGGCGGATAAATATTAACTGTAAGGCCCCAACAAAATCTAGTTCTAAGTCTTTCTTCTAATAATTTTAAATCATTAGGAGACCTATCTGAAGAAATAATTATTTGCTTAGAATCATTATATAGATTTGTAAAGGTATGGAAGAACTCTTGCTGTGTTTGAGTCGCCCCCCCTAAAAATTGAATATCATCTATTATTAAGACATCGATATTTCTGTACTTATTTTTAAAGAAGTCTATATAACTAAAGTTAGTACCTTTCTCATCTTTTTTATTAATCCCTACAAAATCATCTCTAAATTGATCACTTGTAACATAAAGAACTCTTCTATTAGAATTTTCTATAATATAATTTCCTATAGCATGCATTAAATGCGTTTTTCCTAAGCCACTATTTCCATAGATAAACAAAGGATTATACATTTTACCAGGGTTTTCAGCAACAGATAAAGCAGCCGCTTGTGCAAACTTATTACTATTACCTACGATAAAATTTTCAAAATTATATTTTGAATTTAAATTAGATTGATTTTTAAATGCTTTAGGTACTCCTTCTTCTTTAACACTATCTTCTTTTTCCTTCCTCATATGATTAATTTCATCAGAAAGTAAAAATTCTAAATCAAAATTAGTGCCTGTTACCTTATTTAAAGCTGTTTTAATAAGGTCAAAGTAATTATCAGATAAATGTTTTTTATGAATAGACATAGGAACTTCAATAATTGCAACCCCATTATCTAATTCTATAAGTTTAACATCACTAAACCAAGTGTCGAAAGCTAGGGATGAAAGGTCATCTTTTATTTCTTTTAGAACATTTTGCCATAGAATTTCGACATTCACCCTATCACCTCCCACCTGAATTTCATAAATTACCATTATAATACTCTAAATTTGTGGAAAAAGAAATAGTAATTTTAATTTTTTTATTTTTCCACAACTTTTCGACAAATTTCTCCACAATTAAAAT
>ENA-OURU01003338-OURU01003338.1-human-gut-metagenome-genome-assembly--contig:-NODE-3338-length-13451-cov-2.113019_pt1 | contig 13451 bp, 6 predicted proteins | sample MGYA00242137_ERZ509064 | MGnify/ENA primary metagenome ERZ509064 (study PRJEB26280, sample SAMEA2338777) | human gut metagenome | biome: human gut; feature: human-associated habitat; material: faeces...
CCGCCATACCGGTGACTTCTCCAGCCATGCCGAGTGTCATCTGTACGCGCACTGTTCCCAAAGCCTGATGGGTCACACTCATATTACGGCCTCCGATGAACAGATTGTCGATGTTGCGGGAATACAGCACGCGATACGGAACGTCGTAACGATCCACTTTGGCCAACGGCTTGTGGTGTGTACAATAGGTGATCCACTCCCATCCCGGGTAACGGGCTGCATTGTCCGGTTTGGCATAATGCAGGTCCATGGTCCAGGTGGTCGTGAAGCTGGCATCCGGGAATTCCACCTTTCCGAGAATATCCCGTTCGTTCAGGATGACGTCGCCCAGCAAGCGTCGGGATTCCCGTTTCATGGCAATATGTTGCAGGTAATCGAGTCGATAAGAGGCATATTTGGACTTGTATTTTTTCAGATAGGCCCAATTGCCGAATACGGCACGCAGGTAATTGTCCCGAACGAGCTCTGCATCCGTGGCATTGTCGATTTCCAGTCCGGTTTCCCACCACCAGGCCCAACTGCTACGGTCTTGGTGGTAATTATCGTCGACGCGTATGGCCCATGGCAACTCTTCGGGAGACGGGAATGTTCCCGGGTTTTCACGAGGGAAAGCATACCATTGCATCGTAGCTCCCATCTTTTTGGAATCCGCGACGCGAGGTGCAGACGGCTCCTGAGCCACGTCGAAACTTTCACGTCCTATGCGATAATCGGCTTTGGCCAGGAACCCGACTGTTCCGTCCCCCGTGCAATCGGCAAACAAAGTCCCCGAAAAAAGAAATTCCTCGCCGGTTTTCAGACTCTTCCCTTTTACCGTGGTAATGACGCTTCCGTCGGTTGTTACCTCGAAAACATGGATGTTGTGATAAATCTGTACGCCAGCCCGCCGCAACAAATCCTCTCGTTGCAAAGTCGCATTGCGGCGCAAATACTCCTGCCGTTTCAGATTTTGTTCCTGGCGATTGGCTGACGGTTCTCCCTGTGCTTCCAACCGTTCGATGGCGTTGAGCATGTCCGATCCCCGCGGATCCTTTACCGGTTCGTTCAGATGCTGTTCATAATGCGAATATTTTACATCGCCGAATCCGGTAGGATCAACCTGATAGGCTTCCGGATTGTTCTTTGCCGCCAGATCCACGCCGGTTACCTGACAGGTTACATTTCCCAATTGGGGATAAAGATTCTTGAACATCAAGCCGGAGGCCCGGACTCCCAGTGCATTGTTCCCACCCAGCCACGGCAGATTGTCGACCAGAATGACCTGCAGTCCATAACGTGCAGCCGTCAGGGCGGTCGTACATCCGGCGATTCCGCCTCCTACTACGACCAGGTCGGCATGAGGAATCTCCTGCGGATGGGTAAATCCCAATAATTCCCGGCGCTTTTCAGCCATCCGGGCATAATCGGCTGGCGGAGCTTCTGGTGTCAGCGAAAAATAGAGGGCATCAACCCGCCCGTTGAAGCCTGTCAGATCGTGAAGCCGGATCTCCGTGTTGCCCTTTTGAATCTCGATCGCTCCGGCATACTGCCACTCCCATTTTTTACCCTCGATGCCGAGTTCGTTCGGCAGTTCTTTACCGCCGACCACGACTTTAAATGCTCCGGGTCCTTTCCCGTCGTACCAGGGGGCTGTCCAATTGTAAGTGCTTACATAGAGATGGTACTTTCCCGACCTGTCGAATTTCGTCGTGGTTACCGCGTCCTCAACCGGACGCCCCAGCCCATGTGCCATCAGATAGGCCGACTGGATCTTCTCGAAGGCCTGATGATCGGAGACCCAACCTCCGCGTTTCTCGAACGATTCGGCTTCTACCAATACTTGGGCCGATGCACAAGCATACGCCAAAGTAAGAATGGCCGACAAGATTTTAGATTTATACATCGAATCTCTTTTTTAGTAGTTTGCAGAATGGTCGTATGCCTGTTTCGCCTCTTCCAGCAGGAACACCGCACTGTCGTATTGCCGGGCAATCCGCAATTCAATGCCCATGTTCATCAGATACGCTCCGTCGAAGGTCAGACCGTCGCCCCAGAAGGCGCTCTGTTTTCGCGTTCTGTTTATCTCTGTCAGACGATATTTCCGGTTCGGGTCAAGGCCTTGAAATCGAATGGTGGGCCGTATGCCGCGCCGGTTGAAGTCCGTGCAATAGGCGAACAGAACCGCCTTTGTCTTATCCTTGCGCACGAAGAGATTGGCGGCATGAGTGTGAGGAGCCTCATAGGGTGAGATCAATCGATAGAGATCACCTTTCGTGACCAGTTCCCGTACATGAGTCTTGTAGTTGGCAATGGCTCGACGGGCAAAATCCAGCTCTTTCTCAGGAATATCCTTGGGCTGCAACTCCAGTCCGAGACGTCCGCTCATAGCAACGTCGAAACGGAATTTCAAGGGCGTAATACTGCCGGTCTGGTGCCCGGGAACGGCCGAGACGTGTGAAGCGGTGGCAACGGGAGGATAGATCAGATTGGTCGAGTATTGCATGTAGATTCGGCGCAATGCATCGGTATTATCCGAGGTCCAGAATTCGTCGTGGTACTTCAGCGAGCCGAAATCGACCCGGCCTCCACCCGAAGCGCAGGCTTGAAGAATGAGGTCCGGATATTTGGCCCGGATCTTCTCGTAAATGCTGTAAAGACCTTGGGTATAATCGATCCAGAAATGAGTCTGACGATTCTTCGGCAGATAAGGAGACCCCGCTTGTTCGACATGACGATTGGCGTCCCATTTGATGTAGGCAATTCCCCGATAACGGCTCAACAAGTCGTCCACGCTCTTCCAGATAAACTCCCTGACTTCGGGGTTGGTCAAATCGAGCAGTAATTGATTGCGCATGGTGATCTGTTCCCGCCCGGGGCTCTGTACGATCCAGTCGGGATGCTTTTCAGCCAGTTCACTCTTGGGGTTGACCATTTCGGGTTCGATCCAGATCCCGAATTTCAACCCTTTAGCCGTTGCGTGGTCGATCAGATACTGAATGCCGTGAGGGAGCTTCTTGCGATTTACCTGCCAGTCGCCGAGTCCCATTGTAGCATCATTGCGGGGATATTTGTTGCCGAACCAACCGTCGTCGAGAACGAACAACTCGACACCGAGTCGTGCAGCATCGTCCATCATGTCGGTAATCGTTTTTTCGTCAAAGTCGAAATAGGCTCCTTCCCAACTGTTCAACAGAATCGGACGCTCCGCATATCCATCGTGAAGGGCATATTTGCGGGCCCAGTCATGGAAATTGCGCGAGATGGTCCCCTGTCCGTCGACACTGAACGTGTAGATCATTTTCGGGGTTTCGAGCTGTTCACCCTCCGCCAGCCTGTAGTCCGACAAGAACGGATTCACACCACTCAGCACATTCAAATGGGCCCGTTCATCGACCTCGAACGAAAGTTTATAGTTCCCTGACCAGGCAAGGGCTCCTCCGAGACATATTCCGTCGGTTTCCTGGGCCGGGTGATCGAACGAAAGGATGAACGAAGCGTTTTCGCTCTGGGTCGTACGCACCCCCTTTTTCGATTCGACAACCTTAATGCCGGGCTCCAGACGCTCTTCAAGGCGATTCATCTCTCCGGCCCAGGTGCCATGGAAATGGGTCAGATAATAGGCATTTGCCCGGAAATTCAGGAACGAAGAGTAGAAATTCTTCAACGTAACCTCTCCTTTTCCAGCATTTTCTATCGTTACCCATTGGGCGATGATATCCTCTTCTGGATAAGCTTCCACATGAAGCTGGACGGTCAGATCGTATGTTTCATCCTTCAGTGTAAAGATACTCTGATGAATATTTTCGCGCTGCGTCTCTTCATACCCCTTGAATGTCAACTCGGTGATAAGGCTGCCATCGGCATTTACCACGCTGAGAGCGGGTTCGTTGACATAGCCCAATCCGAATGAAGGATAGGCTTCGTAATTTGCTTCGCGGTCGCAGTCGGGGCGGGCATAGCCTCTCATCTGCCGGAACTGGTCCGTATCAGGGATCCGGGCCCCATAGTAGCGGAATATCAACCGATTGTCTTTGCCTGCCGTGTAGACGAGCGATGTCTTCTCCGTGGAAATGGAATAGACACGAAGCGTCTCTGAGGTATTCGCCCTGGTATCGGTTGCGAAGACAAGTACCAATATCCAGAGTAATGAATTGAAAATGCGCATCATTATCGAACGTTGTTAAAAAGGTCAATCGACCAAAATCTTATCCTGATAAATATAGGCTTTTCGCAGTGTCAGATACGATGGAGCCGAGTTGGGAGCATGATATGAAATCATTAATCTCTTGGCTTTGGTGTAGAACAACATCGCATGACCGCCTCCGGAAATCAGTGGCGATGCGACCTGTTTCCAGGGTCCGGTCACTCCACCTTCCGAGTAGGCCTGTCCCACCGCATAACGCCCATTGTCGGCCCGAAAACTGGACCAGGTCATCATCAGCCGATTGCTCTCCTGTCGGATGATGAACGGTGCATCCGTCACTTTGCCGGTAGTCTCTCCAGAGGTGATATTTCCTACCCAGGGAGCTTCTGAGGCCCGGAACAACAACGTCGGTTTCTCTTTCAGGGCTTTCAGATCATCCGTTAAAGGAGCCGCATAAATTTCGCCATCGATAGCCTCCAACCATTCCCGGCAGTAAATCAACCAGGGATCACCCTTTTCATCTACATACAGCGAACCATCCAGACACATTTGGTCTTGGGGTGTAATCGGAGCATTGGTTAGCGGAGTAAAGGGTCCTTCCGGATGGTCCGCCACCAGAATTGAGGTTCCTCGCTTTTGGTTCGGAGCACTGAAAGTCACGAACAGATAATAGCGGCCTTGATAGGCATACATGTCAGGAGCCCAGAAATCCTGCTTTCCCCAAAAGTCTGCTGTCGGCACAAAGGAATCGCCCTGATAACGCCACCATTGCAGATCCTGGCTGGTATAGCAACTGATCTTTCCTCCTCCGTTGACATGCAGGTAATAAATTCCGGTCGGTTCGTGCAGGTAAATGAATGGATCCCGGCACTTCAACGTTTCTGCCTTTATATCATATGTGACAGTCGGCGAACCATTCTCTTTCGCGCACGCACTTGTTACGACACTCAGCAACAGCAAAACACGAAACAAACACTTACATAACTTGCCATTCTTTTCATCCACAATCTTTTTATTCACCATCGTCATAAAGGTTTTTGGTACATATTCAGGCTTTCTTTCCCAACACCCGCTCGACGGTAGGTCCATGTCGTTAGTTTCGTAGCACGAACCGTCAGTAAATATAATATTTTTCGCCAGATTGACGGTCGTACAATTTTTCCGTCCTTTCGTACAAATGTTTAACTGATTGATTAACAGGTTGATGGGCTGCTTGTAAATTTCGGGAGGATTCAAGCAAGAAGTCATCGTATGTAAACAGGTCCGCTCTTTGATCGGGCCTATTTTTCTCTGATACTTTTAATCGGCTGAATATCAAAAATAAGGCGAATGACTGTGCGAACAATGGTGCTATCTTTTTCGTAAAAAAGTATTCGTTTTTTTGGTAAAATTGACCTCGAATAGCCTCAGCCGGATTTTTTAATATGAACCGTTTCGCTATCTTTGAAATAGGCTTTCTTTCCAATATTGCACCAGTTCACGGCATTTTGGATTTTATTAACCTAACTTTACTTATTATGAACCGAAGACTCCTCTTGATGAGCCGAAATGCAACGGTTTGGGTATTCCTATCTGCCTTGGTTCTGTTTGTCACGCTTCACAGGGATGGCTATTCGCAATCTCGCGGAAATACGATCTCGGGTGTTGTCGTCGACGATACAAAGAAACCGCTTGTGGGTGCTACTGTGGTAATTGAAGGGAAAAAAGCTCACGCTATTACCGATGCGAAGGGACGCTATCAAATCACCGCTTCACAAGGCGATATCCTGCAATTCAATTTTCTGGGTATGTTACCGCAGAAAATTACCGTAGGCGAGAAAAAAGTAATCAACGTACAGATGGTGACGGATGCAGTTGGTGTCAATGAAGTGGTCGTTGTTGGCTATGGTGTACAAAATCGTCGGGATGTTACGACTGCCATCAGTTCCGTTACGCCCGATAATCTGCAGGATATGCCGCTGTTTGACATCAATCAGGCCATGAGCGGGCAAGCTGCCGGTGTCAACGTTATCTCAGTGCTTCCGGTTCGCCGGGTGGAGGTGCAGATATTCAGATTCGTGGTTTGAGTACGTTAAGTGCTGACACTTCGCCTCTTTATGTGGTTGATGGTGTTGTGCTTCAGATGGATACGGATCTCGAATCCGGCCCTTTTTCGTTCATCAATCCTGCGGATGTCGCTTCGATTGAAATTTTGAAGGACGCAGCCGCTGCCGCCATCTATGGATCACGAGCATCGAATGGTGTTGTGCTGATAACGACTAAAAGCGGTACGACCGGTCAGGCTCGGGTCCGTGTATCCGTTAAGGCCGGAGTTCAGGAAGTATTCAATAAAGTGGATGTACTTTCGGCTCGTGAATTTGCAACCCTGGCAATCGAAGCGCGCAACAATCTTTGGGTTGATAGCGGACACAGTGTTTCCGATCCGGATGCCGTACGCAATTCCAATACGAAAATCGGCTACTTCCAGGATTTCCTTGATTCGGGAAAGAGAGGAACGGACTGGCAAGATGCTATCTATCAATTGGCACCTTATCAGGAGTATCAGGTCAATGTTTCCGGTGGATCGGAAAATATCAAATACATGTTGTCGGGCGGCATCATGAATCAAGACGGTATTGTGCGCAATTCTAACTTTAAACGTTATTCGTTCCGTTCGAATATTGATTTTAATTTGGGAAAAGGCTTCACATTGGGCGTCAAACTTTCGCCGATCTATACGACTCAAGACTATATTCGCACCCATGGACGTTTCAATGAAGCCGCAGCCGGAGTGGTACAGGCCGCTTTGCTGATGAATCCGTTGATGGATATTTATGATCCAAATACTGAATCGGGTTATACGACCGGGATTAGTCAAGGTAATGGCATGACCAGTATTGAAAACCCGGTGGCCAAAATTAACCTTTTGAGGGATAAACGTGAAGTATTTCGCTTTTTGGGTGATATTTCGTTGAATTACAATATTCTCAAAGGTCTTGATTTGAGATTGAGCGGCTCGGCTAATATAAATAGTTATCAGGGTAACAATATTACACCCAGTACGTTGGGTAGCTACAATCAATTGCCGCCGCGGGAAAATGCCATTCAGAATCTGGCACGCCGCACCATGTCGTTTCAATCGGCAGCACAAATCAGCTACAATCATAAATTCAATTATGGCCATAATTTGACTGTTGTAGGTGTTTTTGAGACCCAATTTCAAAAAGAGCATTCAGTGACCGCACGCGCCAATGATACTTGGACCGATGATTTGATTATTGTCGACGGATCGTTGGCCGAAGACTATCGGTTGGGAGAATCGGGCCTTACCGAATGGGGACTGGTTTCGGGTATTGGTCGTTTAAACTACGATTATCAGAACAAATACTATCTGATGGCCAGTATTCGTGCCGATGGTTCTTCTCGCTTTGCCAAGAAATGGGGCATATTCCCGGCGGCATCGGTTGCATGGCGCGTATCGCAAGAGTCATTCATGCGCAATATCCGTTGGATCTCGGACCTGAAATTGCGCGCCAGTTATGGTGTTACGGGTAACAATGCCATTGGCAATTACCAACACTTGTCATTGATGACCGGAGAAAGCTATGTCTTTGGAACCTCCGGAGAGTCCCGTATCAATGGCATACGGATCAGCACTCCAGGCAACGACAATCTGACATGGGAACAGACCAACCAGGTGGATGCCGGTATCGACCTGTCGCTTTTCCGTCGCCGATTCAATCTGACGGTGGATTATTACCACAAAAAGACTAAGGACCTGTTACTTTCGCTGCAGGTGCCGCTCATTACGGGTTTTTCGTCCCGGATGTCCAATATTGGAAAAGTACGTAATGAAGGTTGGGAATTTACGGTACAATCCCAGAATTTGAATGGCCGATTCAAATGGGACAGCAATCTTAACATTTCGCTTAACAAGCAGACGGTACTGGCATTGGGCCCTTCGAAGGATCCGCTTTACGGAGATGCTGTCTACTTTACCAATACCAATATTACTCAAATCGGACAACCTGTGGGATTGTTCTATGGACTCAAGGTGATCGGCATCTATCAGAATCAACAACAGGTAGACAATATGCCAGGAATCAAGACCGGAAATGCCCGATCGCGTCCGGGAGAATTTATCTTTGAAGATGTCAATAAAGACGGGCGTATTACGATTGATGACCGTACCGTTATTGGTGATCCGCATCCTGATTTCACCTTCGGTTTCACGAATAATTTCTCTTATCGGGACTTTACGTTGAAGGTTTTTCTGCGCGGCAGTGTTGGTGGTGACGTTATGAACATGGCTTATGCAAGTACACCCTATCGTATGATTGCTAACGGGCCGAGTTCGTTGATGAATCGTTGGCAGTCCGAAGAAAAACCAGGTGACGGTAAGACGGCTCGGGTCGTATTGACCAATCGCGGTGTTCTCGACACCTCTCAACTCAATTCCTCCTATATCGAGGACGGCTCGTTCCTCAATATTCAGAATATTTCGTTGAGTTATCGGGTACCATACTCTGTTACCAAAAAACTTCACCTGCAGAATCTGGTCTTTACTTTTGCTGTTAACAACGCCTATATGTGGACCAAATATACGGGATATAATCCCGAAGCTCGTATCAACATCGGTTCGACATTGGCGCCAGGGGTCGACTGGGGTACTTATCCGCTGGCCCGTACTTATATGCTCACCATAGCGACGAATTTTTAAATCAACGGACTGAATATGAAACGGATCAAATATCTTTTGGCTCTCAGCCTTTTTACCGCAGCATCGTGCGATCTGCTTAACAGACCGGTGTACAACAATATCGAGCGGGATAATTTCTATAAGACGGATAGCGACATAGAACTGGCAGTTAACGGCGTATACGGATTGTTGGCCAGTCTTTTTACGACTAATTATGTGAATCTTTCGGAACTGCCCGCAGACAATGCTCAAACGGTCGGTGAAAATACAGACCGGGCTCTTATCGACAAGTTCTCCTGCTCGCCGGTAAATAGCCTGCTTCAATCGGCCTGGCAAAGTTCCTATCGTTGTATCGCCAATGCCAATGAGGTTTTGGCGGCAATTCCGAACGTGGAGTTCTCCGATCCCGATCAAAAGGATCAATATACGGGAGAGGTTTATTTTATTCGAGCCCTTTCGTATTTCAATTTGGTACGTTGGTTCGGAGATGTCCCCTTTATCAAGGCTCCTATTTCTATCGAAGAGTCGATGAAACTGACTCGCACCGATTTTGAAATCATTTACAAAGAGTTGATTATTCCAGATCTGATCAATGCTCGGAAATTATTGCCGGATCATTATTCAGGAGAAGATATAGGTCGGGCGACATCGGGTGCCGCTGCAACGTTGTTGGGCAAGGTATACTTGACGTTGCATGACTATGAGAATGCTGAAGCCGTATTGGCGGAGGTGATTACCTCGGAACAATATCAGTTGTTACCGAATTATGCCGATATTTTCGATCCCAACAATGCCAATCATGCAGAATCCATTTTCGAGATTCAATTTGAAAAAGGCTATACGGGAGGCAGCGGTTGGAGTTGTGCTGCTCACAATCAGAACCTTTCCCAAGAGTTCGGAGTATCAACTGGCGGTGGAACGATGCCGACTTCGGATATTATCGAAGCGCTTGATCCGACAAGTGTCCGCTATGCGGCATCGATCGGTCAAGGTAAAAACAACGGGCCTCGCTATATAAAGAAGCATTATATGGAGCTTTCGATTCAGAACCATTCGGACGACAACTGGCCGTTACTGCGTTATGCCGACGTGTTGCTGATGTATGCCGAAGCCTCGAATGAACTGACTGCTATCCCCTCGTCCACAGCCGTCGATTGCGTCAATCAGATTCGTCGCCGAGCCTATGGTATTACCGACCCTACGGACACGTCGCATGATCTTTCAGATGCTGAAAAAATCGATCGGAATACATTCCGGGAAGTAGTTTGGCAGGAACGGCGTTTGGAATTGGCCTTTGAAGGGCATCGCTGGTTTGATCTCGTGCGGACGGGGCAATATGCGACTGTAATGAATAATTATTTTGCAGCCTATAACAATGGACTGTATGTGGTGGAAAGTTACAATGATCTGTTCCCGATTCCGCAATACGAAATTGATGTGAATCCGAATCTGGCACCTAATAATCCAGGCTACAATTAATCATCTAACTTATTAAATAACAAAAAGATGAGAAGAATAGCATCCTTTAATATGAAAATATCGTTACTGACTCTTTTGCTCTGCATGGGTGTCGGATGTACGAACGATACGATTGTTGATTCTCCTTATGGAGATCCACTCGATTTTCTGAATTTATTTACCGCCAGTATCGAAGAGATGGATGCGGGAGGACTCTCGGTCATCTGGACTGAAGAGGATCAATTGGGTGTTTTTGCCGGCGCAAGCGACAACAAGTGCTTCGTTGAGAAGGAAAACATGAATTCCAGTGCGGTTTTTCAACCCGAAGATGAATTATCTATCGATGGGCCTATCGCCCGCATTCATGCCTATTATCCGTATAGCACATCTGCAGCTATGTCGGAAGGGCAACTTATGCTCTCGTTGCCTACGCTGCAGCCTTACTCGGACGGAGGCCCGTCTGTAGGAATACTTCCATTGGTTGGAACAGGAACTACACGAAGTGTTCTGTTCAAGCAAGTTTGTGGTGCCATCAAACTGAGATTGGCCGATGCCGAGTTCGGTTCTGTCAAGAAAGTAACGATCTCATCTCTTGACAAGCAGCCATTAGCAGGAAAAGCCATTCTCGATCTTGATTACGATGTCTATGGAGAACCATCGATTACGATGTCTCAAGCATCTGAAGAATCGATTGTTGTCGATTGCGGTGATGAAGGTGTTGAGATTACCTCTAAAGGAAAGGATTTCTATTTTGTTGTTCCTCCGGCAACCTATGGACAATTTGTGTTTTCTATCGAGAATTCCGATGGTGAGACTTTCGAGAGTCGGACCCAGACACCGTTGGTTGTGGAACGAGGCCAGGTCGCTGATGCCGGATTAGCTCGCATCTACATTGAAGAGCCCTTCTACGGCAAAGCTAATTGTATCCAACATGATACGCCCGGTACCTATATGTTTGATGTCTCGCCTTATTTCACGACTGATTCGTATGGCTATGCTTATGAATTTAATACGAATAACGAGTTGGTATTGGCGACATCTGCTGATCTGTTATGGCAAAGTGCCGAAAGTATGATTACAGATATTGCGCTTTCTGAGGATCGCAAGAATCTCACATTCACAGCGACCAAAACCGGCAACGCTCTTGTCGCCATTTATGATGCCCAGGGAGAGATCCTGTGGAGTTTCCACCTCTGGATTGCGCCGATGGAGTCGGTTCTCTATCCCAACGGGTATTACGTACTTGACCGCAATTTAGGTGCAATGAATAATATTCCGGGAGATCATGGTTGCTGGGGGCTTTACTATCAGTGGGGCCGGAAAGATCCGCTTCCGGAGTTAGAGAAAAACACTGAGAAGAAACAAATGTTTGCGGTTACCTATTTTGACAAAAACAATCAACCCTTCGAACTCGAAGGAGAGCCGTCGCAGGAAGGAGTCGATCAATATTGGGCAACCAAACACCCGACGTCGTTCATAGCCCGGGCAGGATCGACTTTGGATTGGGTATGGGAGTGCGGGAACAACCGTTTATGGGGAAATCCCGAAGGATACAATCATCCCGATATTGCGACATTGAACAAATCGATCTATGACCCTTGTCCGGAGGGATATATGGTTGCTCCCGTGGATATCTGGTCAGCAAACGGTGTGGAAAAAGGCTCATGGGCCAATTGTCCATATGACAAGACCAATGAGGGTCGGACCCTGACATTAAATGGAATCAATCAATGGTATCCTGGAGCCAGTTATTATCATAACAACTATCCGACCAACAAGACCAACCTGAATGTAGTTGGACGGACTTGGACCAGCGCTCCAGTCCAGACTGATGCCAGCAAGGCATATGGTATTGTCTGGGGTGATACGGAGAAGGCGACTTACCCCGAATGGAATTGCCCGCGGGCTTATGGGTTTAGTGTCCGTTGTGTAAAAGTCGTCAATGGTCAATAAACTTTTGATTTAAAAAATAATTTGTAAATTTATATCAACTCGGCTTGGACTTTGGGCTCAAGCCGAGTTGATTTCCAGATGGTTGAATTTTATGAATCTCAGATCTTCTATAACCGGGTTGCTGGAAGTGGGCATTACATTGGGCGGTTATACAGCCCAAGCACGAAATCTTGCAATAGATCCTGTCCCGAGCAGTTCAAGACCGAATATTCTCATCATTTATACTGATGATATGGGAGTTGGAGATGTCTCCTTCCTGAATGACGGTTGGGTGCAGACTCCGAATATCGATCGACTGGCCCGGACAGGCATCGTTGTGGAAAATTATTATACGGCTGCAGCCGTCAGCTCTCCATCGCGTGCCGGTTTGACTACCGGAATTTTTCCTCTGGAACTGGGCATCAATACCTTCCTTCACACTCGCAAGCACAATGCGGATTGTGAACAAAACGACTTTCTGGATCCTAAATTTCCCTCTATGGCCCGGGCATTCCAGGAAATAGGCTACCATACGGCGCATATCGGTAAATGGCACATGGGTGGCGGACGGGACGTCGATAATGCGCCTTCCATCATACAATATGGATTCGATGAGTATCTGACTACCTATGAAGGACCGGATCCCGATCCCGCTATTACGGCGACGGACTGGATCTGGTCTCCGCAAGATTCCGTGAAACGGTGGCAGCGAACCGAATATTTCGTGAACAAAACGCTCGAATTTATGGCTCGCAATCGGGATCGTGCCTTTTTTGTCAACTTATGGCCCGACGATATGCATACGCCCTATGTCCCCGATTCTGAGGCTCAGCAGCAAGAAAAAACCTGGAGTATGCCTCGGAATTTCAAAGCCGTGCTGGCCGAATACGATAAACAGATAGGACGATTGCTTGATGGAATGAAACAACTTGGTCTGGATAAAAATACGATTGTTATTTTTACGAGCGACAATGGTCCCATGCCTTACTATGAAAAGCAACGGACCAATGGATTGCGGAGTATGAAATGCAGCCTTTATGAAGGAGGAATCCGTATGCCATTTGTGATATGTTGGCCGGACCATATTCCCGCAGGTAAGGTAGATCGTCGGTCGGTAGTTTGCAGTGTGGATCTTTTTCCTTCGTTATGCGCGATGACGGGAGCAAAATTACCGGAAGGATTCGTTTATAGCGGAGAAGATATGAGCTCGGTCTTTTTGGGAAACCCGAAGACCCGCACGACGGATCTGATGTGGGAGTT
>ENA-OURU01003346-OURU01003346.1-human-gut-metagenome-genome-assembly--contig:-NODE-3346-length-13431-cov-3.455293_pt1 | contig 13431 bp, 16 predicted proteins | sample MGYA00242137_ERZ509064 | MGnify/ENA primary metagenome ERZ509064 (study PRJEB26280, sample SAMEA2338777) | human gut metagenome | biome: human gut; feature: human-associated habitat; material: faeces...
AAAATAATCCGAACTTGTTTCCGATAGGAGATGGGTTCGGATTATTTGTTTTCTTTGACCGATATGAAAGCTCCTATTTTCGTAACGGGGTAAGGCGCAAGCCTGTCTCCAAGCCGAGGGGCCTTCGGAAGAAGCAATAATTCCATAGACGCAAAAAAAGGCGGACGCAGCCGTTTTCACGGTGCGCCCGCCCTTTCTTTCGTCCTTACTCTGCCTTGACCTCCTGCTTTTCCAGTTCCCTTTGCTTCTTCCATTCAGCAAATTCCCTCTGGCCTTCCTCACTTTCATAGAAAGCAAGAATATCCGGGAGGATGCAGCGTGCTATCGCCTCGATCCGGTGCTGGGGAATGCCTGTATTGTTCGTGAGCTTTTTTCTTCCGCCCAAATGTACCTCCTTTCTTGAGAAAATGGCTATCGCTGGGGAGCTTTGGCAGACTGCTCCCTCTGCCGCTTTTGAAACGCCTGTCTGATCTCCTGAGGAATACTTTCCACAAATCGTCGGAGCCGCTCGTTTTCCTTTTTCAGTTCCAATACTTCCACCCGCTTTTGGATGCTCTTTTCGTCGTTGACTTTTTGTTTCAGGCCCATGTTCTCCTGCGTCAAGTAGTCAATGGTGGCTTGATACTTCTTCATCAGTCCCAGATGCCTTTCCAGCCGGGCGAAATACGTTCCTACCATTTCCAGTGCCTCGTCCCGCTTTTTCCCTGCATTTAGTCCGCCAATTTCGCTTATCGCCTTTTCAATAGCCCGCTGCCGGCGGGTGAGGTCCACAGACTGCTTGAACAGCCATGTGGGAATGTGTCTGCGCTTTGTCACTAGCGCGCTCTCGCCCCGTTTGAGGACCGGGAAAGCCTTTTTCATGTGCGCGTGAAACTCATCCTGCCATTGGGACAACTGCGCCCGGTTACCCAGAATCTCCTTGGCCGACAGGCGGCCGTCCTTCGTGATCGGTGTAAAGCACAGGTGAAGGTGCGGAGTTTTCTCATCCATATGTACCACAGCAGAAAAGATGTTGCCCACTCCCACTTTCTTCTCCATGAAGGCCACCGCTTCGGTGAAATAGGCTTGTACCTCCTGCTTGCTTCTGCCTGTAAAAAATTCCGGGCTGGCGGTGATGAGGGTGTCCACAAACATGGTGCTGTCCTTTCGGAGGCGGCACCCCGCCGTCTTGATGCGAATGTCGATTTCCTTTCGGTACTTCTGTGCGGGCTGGATGATGTGGAAATTGTCCTTGCTTTTGCTGATGTCAATGTCCGGGTTGCTGGCGTACCTCTCCTTTGTGCGCTCATGATGGGCTTCCAATGCTCCTGCCAGCCCTGCCTTGTGCTTGGCAAAGCGAAGGATTGCGTATTGTGCTTTATTCGTCATCAAACTCCTTTCCTCCATCCATCCAAATTCCCTGATGACCAGTTCGTATTGGGATTGGATAGATGGATAATAAATGGTTCTTTTTGATTTTTGTTTTTCTAACTACTGTCCGGTTTCCGTACTTCTCAAGGGGGATTTCCGTACTTCACGGGTATGGTTTTCAGCCCTCCGGCGTACCATGGCCGGATTTCTTGACGTCGGCATCTGGAACCGCTTCATGCCATTTTGGGTAAATCCGATTGGGCTTTCCACATCCCTGCTTGCGGATCTCCAGCAGCCCGGCGTATTGGAGTTCCCGCAGGGTATCCACAGCTTTTTGCCGTCCGCAGTGAAGTAAGGTCGTTACCTCATTGATGGGATAGTAGAGATAAACTCGGTCGTATTCGTCAGCCCAACCATTTTTGCGGGAAAGGCCGGCACGGCGCAAAACCATGGCATAGAGGATTTTCGCCTCGTTGCCAAGCAAACGGTAGCCGGGCAATTCAAACAGGAAGTTGGGAAGCTGTGTAAAGCTGATGGTTCTGGGTTTCTGGTGCAAGTAAATGTATTTTGTCATAATGCCTCCTTGTAGAAAAGTCGAAGCCGTTTTTCGGGGTGGGACGTATCAACGTATGGGGTAAGAAGTTTGCAAGTCCGAAAGCCTTGATTTTTATGCCTTTTCGTAAGCCGACTTTTCTACGTTTGCCCTCCGCCTCCGGGCATAGGCAGCCTTCTGCCTTCGCTGCATCGCCGCCCGGCAGTCGGGGCAGTATTTCGCATTGTTGGAAGTCGAAGAAAAGGTCCTGCCGCACACACGGCAGCGTTTTGCCGTCTCCCGCCGAAACAGCTTCGCCTCCAGCCCCCTGGCCGCCTCATCTTTCAGCACCACCTGGCGAAAGAACGCACAGATGACAGAAAACGAAGTGATCTGAGGACAGACCACTTCCTCGCCATCATCCAGGTAGAGACAGTTGCCGTTATCGTAGAAGCTACAATGCGCTCTGATCAGCCGCACCGCCTCCCGGCGCTGTTTTGCATCCATGCGATACAGCGAACCGTTTCCTTCCCGCTCCATGGGCGGTAAGTCTTTCATCCGAAGCATACAGCCTCCTTTCTGAATTTGGGTACAGAAAAGCCACGCCCGCCATTTTCCGGCTTGCGTGGCTTTACTGCCCTTCCTCGTTTTCGTATCGAACGAACCGTTTCTTGATTGCCTCCATGCGCTTGATCACAGCGCTATGGGTTTTGTAGCCCAGCTTATCCGCTATCTCCTGATAGCCATATCCCTCTCCCCGCAGTTCCAGAATCGTTCTGTCCCTTTCAGGCAGAGCGGCCTTGAAACGGTTGCAGAAGTCTTTCTCCGCCGCCTGTTCCGCAACGTCTCCCTCCGGGGCGGGGAGCGAATGGATCTTGCTGTCCTTGTCCTCCATGCATGCTTCCAGCGAAACGGTCCGCACCCATTTTGACCGGGTGTGATACCACTTGCGCAGGAAGTCCTTGCGAACATGGGTATCCCATTTCTCGAAATCTTCGTCGCAGGGCATTTCCCGCACCGCTCCCAGGATTGGCCCCCAACCCTGCTCCCCGATGGTTTGTTCCACCACCTGCTTCATCATCGCCTGTACGTCGTCCGCCTCAAAGAAGGGGATTAAGAAGTTCGGTGGCAGGCGGAACAGCTTTTGCACACCCCAGCCCCACACGCGCTCCACTCCTTTGGCCCACAGGGGGAGGGCGTAGGACAAACGCCATGCCGGGGAATTGGCTGTATAGTGTTCTTTCCATCCACCGAAGCCCAAGAGAGGGAAGACCATCGAGGCTACAGCATCCATGATTTCGCTTGGAAACTGCTGGCTCAAGAGAATTCTGTGCCATTCGGGAGAGGCGTTCAGAGCGCCCAGACTTCGGGGCAGCCTGCGAAGTGTGGGATATCGGGAGAGTACATCGCAGGGCAGCAGGTATGCAAGGGGTAAGTAGCGGATGGGGCTATCATACGGGAATTGGTATGTGATGGGAATGAAAGAAAACCTCCTTTCCAAAGTGAGATTGTGTGATGGCCTCTAAAAAATAACGGCATAAGTATATACTTTTTGTTCCAAACCTAATAATTCTTTTGTGGAAATCTAATTTCCTATCACCGACAGCGAGAACACAGAAAAAAATTGATACGCAACAACAATGCTTAGAAACCTTCAAAAACATTCTTGCTAAAGCAGCCAAATATCCGTGGTTGTCATTTTGACGGTGGCGGTTTATAATAAAAAATGGCATTTGCGTATACTATAACTTTTCTTCAAATGAAGCTTCCCTCCGGGTCGTCGCATTTGGAATGGTTCTGATACAATAAGGAATCTATTTGGAATGGAGGCCACAGGATGGGCGCCATACTACAAAAGAAGCAGATGAGTGAAGAAGATATTAAGCTGCAATATATTACGCCTTCCATTCTTTCCAAGTGGAGTCGGGAGAAGATCACCATGGAAACCCGCATCACGGATGGAAAGGTCAATCTGAAAGGCAATTTTGTGTTCCGCGAAAAGCCCAAACGGGCGGATTATATTCTGTATCTTAATGAGAATAACCCAATCGCCGTTGTCGAGGCAAAGGACAATCATCACGCCGTTTCCCATGGCTTGCAGCAGGCCATGACCTATGCACAAATGCTGGACGTGCCGTTTGCATACAGCTCCAATGGAGACGGTTTTGTGGAGCATGATTTTCTTACCGGACAAGAACGAGAATTTGGCCTTCACGACTTCCCTACCGAACAGGAGCTGATCGCCCGGTATAAACGGGAATCCAACCTGACGCCTTCTCAGGAAGCGATGCTGGAACAACCATACTATGCCAGCCAGAGCACCTATCCGCCCCGTTACTATCAACGCAATGCCATCAATCGCACAGTGGACGCCATTGTAAGGGGACAGCAGCGGATTCTTTTGGTGATGGCTACCGGCACGGGCAAAACATATACCGCTTTTCAGATCGTGTACCGCCTGCTGGAAAGCGGCATGAAGCGAAAAATTCTCTACCTGGCCGACCGAAACATTCTGGTGGATCAGTCGATTCGGCAGGATTTTGCCCCGCTGGAAAAGGTCATCCACAAGATCAATGTGGCGAAGGACAACAGGAATACCATCACCTCCCACGAGGTGTATTTCTCCCTGTATCAGCAATTGGTGGGTGACGATGATCGGGAGCATTTCAGCGAGCTGTTTTTGCCGGACTTCTTCGACCTCATCATTGTAGACGAGTGCCACAGAGGTTCCGCCAAGGAGGAAAGCCGCTGGCGCAGGATTCTGGAATACTTCAATTCCGCTACCCAGATCGGCATGACCGCAACGCCCAAAGAAACCAAATATATCTCCAATCTCAGCTATTTTGGCGAGCCGGTTTATTCATACAGCCTGAAAGAAGGCATTGAGGATGGCTTCCTTGCCCCGTTCAAGGTCATCAATGTCACAACGAACATTGGGGAGGGATGGCGGCCGAGCAAAGGGCAGAAGGACATCAATGGCGTGGAAATTCCCGACCGCATCTACACTAACAGCGATTATGACTATAACATCATTATTGAGGATCGCATCCAGCAGGTGGCGGAGGAAATCACCCGATATCTGAAAAGCACCGACCGCATGGCAAAGACCATTGTATTTTGTGCCACGGAGGACGCCGCCCTGCGGATGCGCGATGCGCTGGCAAAGCTCAATGCGGATATGATGAAAATCAATCCTGACTATGTGGTGCGAATCACCGGCGGAGATGACTATGGCAAAGCCAAGCTGAAATACTTTATCTCCGTTTCCTCTCCCTACCCTGTGATCGCTACCACCTCCAAGCTGCTATCTACCGGCGCGGATTGCAAAATGACCAAGCTGATCGTACTGGACGAGATGATCGGCTCCATGACCGAGTTCAAACAGATCATTGGCCGCGGCACCCGTCTGCGGGAAAATGAAGGAAAGACACATTTTGTCGTAATGGACTTTCGCAACGTGACCCGCCTGTTTGCCGATCCCGAATGGGATGGTCCCCTCCAAATCAACGAAGGCTTCGCGCCAGGCGAAAAGCCTGCCGACGGCACTCAAGCCCTGCCGAATGAAGATGAAGCAGGCGCAACCGCTGACCCCCCGACCCCCAAACATAAGCCTATTGTGGATAAAAACGGCTGCAACGTGCAGATCATTCACAAGACGGTATCGATCTATGATGCAAACGGCAAGCTGCTGCGGCAGGAGAGCATCGTGGACTACACGAAAGAAAATATCCGTGGCGAATATGCTTCGCTGGATAACTTCATTCGTCAGTGGTCGGCCCAGGAGAAAAAAGAACAGATTCGGGACCTGCTCCGCGAACGAGGCATTGATCTGGAACTGCTCAAGGCGGATCAGAAGATGAGCGATGTGGACGACTTCGACTTCATCTGCCATGTGGCCTTTGACAAAAAGCCGCTGACCCGCAGGGAACGCGCCAGCAACGTCAAAAAGCGCGACTTCTTTGGCAAATATAGCGGTGTGGCCCGCGAGGTGCTGGAAGCCCTGCTGGACAAGTACATGAACACGGGCATCTACGAAATCGAAAAGACGGAAATTCTGAAGCTGGACCCATTCCTCAAGCTGGGCAAGCCGGCTAAAATCGCCGGGTATTTCGGCGGTAAAGCCGGGTATCTGCAGGCGGTACGGGAATTGGAACAGGCAATCTATGCGGACGAGGTAGGATAAATGGAAAAAATGACTTCGTGGCACGTTGGCGTGTCTGCTGAAGCGTTCGCTGCGGCATTGTTTGCAAGATTTCGCTACGATGTGTCTGTTCAATATGGGGCGAATCAGCCGGAGTACGATTTGATTGCTTCTACCGGGGATAAAATGCTGAAAATCTCGGTAAAGGGCAGCCAGGACGGCGGCTGGGGATTGACCCAGAGCTACAAGAAAGGTTGCGACTACCACGAGGCGGTTGCAAAGTGGCTGGCAGGCCACCATAAAAAGACGATTTTCTGTCTTGTGCAGTTTCAAGGAACGGCAGATCATGAAATGCCCCGGATGTATCTGGCTTCGCCTGCAGAGATAGCTGCAGTTTTAAACGCTTCTGCCGGTGGTCGCGGGGAAACGATCCTTTATGAATATCACAAATGGGGGCCCCGTGCCGCCGCAAGCGGAACGGTTGACCGTATCCCGGAAGCGTGGAAATTTACTGCTGAACGGGCGCGGTATATGTTTGATACTTACGGGCAATAAACGAGAAAGGCAATGTTATGAGCAAGCTAACGGGATTTGTCAAGCGGCTGCGGGATATCATGCGCAACGACGCCGGCATCAACGGCGACGCACAGCGCATCGAGCAGATCGCATGGATGCTTTTTTTTAAGGTCTATGATGCAAAAGAACAGGATTGGGCATGGGAAGATGACAACTATCAGTCCATCATCCCACAGGCATGCCGCTGGCAGAACTGGGCGCATGACGATAAGTCCGGCAAGGCCATGACAGGCGACAAGCTGCTGGATTTTGTCAACAACAGGCTGTTTCCGGTGCTCAAAGGCAGAGATATCAAGGATTCCAACGGCAAAATCCAGATTCCGGGGGTTCGTGTGGATGCTTCCACGCCCATCAGCAAGGCCATTGTACAAACCACGTTTGCCGATGCCAACCAGTATATGAAGGATGGCGTATTGCTTCGGCAGGTGCTCAACATCATTGATGAGCTGGACTTGAGCGACTATGAGGAAAGCCATGCGTTTGGCGAGATCTATGAAACCATCCTCAAAGAGCTGCAAAGCGCCGGTTCTGCCGGCGAATTTTATACGCCCCGCGCCGTCACCGACTTTATGGCGCAGGTGATCCGGCCGCAAATCGGCGAAGTGATGGCAGAAAAAACCCTCTCGACTTTGATACAACGGCCTGTATCATTTGAAAGTGGTCTCAATTGGTTTCAACCCAACAAAGCATTTGAAAGTGGCTTCACTTTTCCCCAGTAAAAGCATCCTGTCGCGTATATTGCCACAGGATGCTATTTTTGTACCCGTTTGCTCTTATGAGTCAAACAGTGCATCTGACAAGTCGGCTGGAGTCATAGTCTATTCGGTAGAACATGCCCGGGAGAAGGGGCTGGAGGTCATCAACATCGTGTGAAACAAAAAAGCCGCCAGCACGCACCAGGAGGACGGGCGACTGGCGGCGAGCAATCGATTATCCGATCGCGTTGATTTCTGTTCCATCCTTGAAGGTGAAGCGGATGTCATCCTTTCCATATATGGTGGCGTGGTCGAGCAGGGCTCCCCACAGGGAAGGGTCAAACTCCGTGATCAGGTCTTTCTGCTTTTTCAAGACCCCGATGAACTGGTGCGTGGCGGCCCGGCGTGAAACCCTGTCGGCGATTTGGCGCTCCAACTCGTTGCGCTGTTTTTCGAGCGCGTCGAACCGTTGGCTCAGCTCATCAAAACGGGCTTTGTACTCCTTCTGGTCCAGCGCTACGCGAGCATTTTCCGCAATGGCTTTCTGGATCATTTCCTGTACAAGCTCCATTTCCGCTTTCAACTTCACGGCGGTGGTCTCCATCTCCAATGTGTCAAAGAGCACCAAGCTCAAGGATTCCAGGTTGCTGATGACCGTTGCTTTGCCTTCCAGCAGCCTGTTGAGCGCCACGACAAACCCTTGCTTGATCTCATTCTCGGTCAGGTGCGGCGTATTGCAGCTGTTTCCCTCGTGGTATTTGTGGTTGCACTGATAAATCACTCTTCTGTACTTGCTGTTGGAGTGCCAGACTTTTGCGCCGTAGTACGAACCGCATTCGCCACATACAAGCCGGGAAGCGAAAATATCGACACCGCTGTATCGGCTGCCCGTTTTCCGCCTTCGGATCATTTCCTGCTGTACCAGGTCAAAGGTTTCCGGGTCGATGATGGCTTCGTGATCGTCTTCCACATAGTACTGCGGAAGCACGCCGCGATTGACCACCTGCTTTTTCGTGAGGAAATCCATGGTATAGCATTTTTGCATGAGGGCGTCGCCCTTGTACTTTTCATTGGTCAGGATACTGCGAACCGTGCTCTGGTTCCAAACTTCCTTCTTGCGCGGCGTAAGAATGCCCATTCCCGTCAGGCGCTTAGCGATCGCGTGCGGTGTGAGTCCCTGAAGGAAGAGGTCATAGATCAGGCGCACGGTTTTTGCCTGCTCCTCGTTGATGACCATCTCTCCGTGTTCGCCCCGGTCGTAGCCAAGGAAATGGTCGAACGGCACCGAAACCTTACCATCCGCCATGCGCTTGCGCTGGCCCCAGGTGCAGTTTTCAGAAATGCTGCGGGATTCTTCCTGCGCAAGGCTGGACATGATGGTAATGAGCAATTCGCCCTTCCCGTCAAAAGTCCAGATGTTTTCCTTTTCGAAGAAGCATTCCACGCCTTTCTCCTTCAGGTTGCGGATGGTCGTCAGGCTGTCCACGGTGTTGCGGGCAAAGCGGCTGACCGACTTGGTGACGATTAGATCAATCTTTCCGTCCAGCGCGTCCTGCACCATTTGCTTGAAGCCCTCGCGGTGCTTGATGCTTGTGCCGGTGATGCCTTCGTCGGTGTATACTCCACAGAACTCCCAATCGGCGTGGCCTTTGATGAAGTTTGTGTAGTAGTCCACCTGCGCCTCATAGCTGGTCAGCTGTTCCTCGTGGTCGGTGGAGACCCGGGCGTAAGCGGCGACGCGCCGTTTGCGGGGAGCCGATATAGGCATCGCGGTATAGCGGGCCAGCGTGGCGGGGATTTTTGTTACCTTTGGCATTTCTGTTTTGCCCACCTTTCAAGCATCATTTGTCGTTTACGTTCCCGGGCTTCCGGCGTCCAGCACTCCTGATGGCCGGTGGACACCCAGTCAAATTCCTTTGTCGTACCGTCCCGGAAGGCGATCTCAACATGACGCTGTCCGCTGATGGTAATGCGCTCAATCCGCTCCGTAAAGACCGTCTCGTCAAAGGCGGGAAGCCCCATCGCATCCGCGCAGAATGCCTTGAGCTTTTGCTCGGGGATGGCTTTGGCTGCGCAGTGTCCGCCTTTCTTTTTTGTCATGTTGCAATTCCAGTACACGACAGTGTCCATATGATAGGCAGGATTTTTGGCCCTATTCTTGCGGGAGTTGTGTATGAAGCTGCACCCGTGACATGCGCACTTGATGACTCCGGTAAAGCAGGAGATGTTCAGCGACTTGTTTGCCCGGGCTCCGAGCGCTCTGCGCCGCGCCATTTCTTGTTGGACAAAATCGAAGGTGTCCCGATCGATGATGGCTTCGTGGGTGTCCGCGACAAAAAATTGCGGCAGCTCGCCGTGGTTTTTCTTACGCTTGCCGTCTATCGGGTCCGTGATGTACTCCTTCTGAAGGATCAGGTTACCTGTATAGGTGATGTTGGTCAGAATGCATTTCAGGCTGGAGTCCTGAAAGCGGCAGCCGTTGATGGTGCGGATGCCTTCCGCGTCCAGCGCCCGTTCCGTTTCCAGGCGGGACTTCCCGTCAAGGAAGTCCTGATAAATGCGGCGCACGATGGCGGCTTCCTCGGGAACAACGACCAGTCTGCCGTCCTGCCAGCGATACCCAAGAATGCGGAATCGCCCGTTTGGAATACCCTGTTCCATGCGCTTGCGAACGCCCCACTTGACGTTATCGCTGATGGAGCGGCTTTCCTCCTGCGCAAAAGAAGCGAGCAGCGTCAGCAGCAGCTCGCCGCTCTCCGTCAATGTATCAATTCCTTCTTTCTCGAACCGAACAGAAATCCCCAGTTCCTTCAGGCGACGGATGGTTACCAGCATGTCCAGCGTGTTGCGGGCGAAGCGGGAAAAGCTCTTGGTCAGGATGATATCGATGTGCCCGGCCTCACACTCAGCGATCATGCGCTGAAACTCCGGGCGATTGGTGCTCGTTCCGCTGATGCCGTTGTCGGCGAAGACGCCCGCGTACTCCCAGCCCGGGTGGCGCTGGATTAGGTCGCTATAATAGCTGATCTGTCTCGAAAGCGAGTGTTCCAGCCGATCGGTTTCCATCGAAACCCGAGCATAAGCCGCGACGCGCTTGCGCGCGGTATCGACCGCGCTTTTCGCTTCGATGCGTCGTACTGTCTTGGCCATGATCTCAGCCTCCTTTCGACACAATCAATCACTCTGAAAGGCTGGAAAGTCAATAGGACTCTGCTCGGTTTAAGACAATTTTACCGATGGGCGGCTCGTATTTCCGCAGCATGATTTCGCGGCATTTTTCATATTCGCTGTCGGTAAGAACCCCTGAGCTGCGCAGCTGTTCCACGCTGCGCATGGTTGCCCGAAACAGCAGCTCACGCCTGAATTGTTCTTTAGTCATGAGGAATCCCTCCATGATACCGGGCGGCGATATAGCAGGCGTGGCTGCAATACTTTCTGTGTCGCTGGGCGTAATCGTGAAAATGCCGGTCGCAAACAGGGCAGGTCATATCAACCGCGGAGCGCCTGACAATCTGGTCGCCATGTACCGCCCAGTATTTTGCGCGGCATTCATCCGAGCAGAACCGCCGGGGCTTAAAGCGGCGTTCCGGGAGTGGCTTGCCGCATTGCGGACAGACAGTACTGCGAGGTTCCTGCTTTACGTCGTCGGCGCTGGCGGTGTGCCGGTAGCAAAAGGACTTCACAGTGGACTTGGGCAGGCAAACTTTATCGGCAATCTGCGCAAAGCTCTGACCGGCTTGCCGCAGCTGTATGATCTTCTGCCTTTGAGCGTCGTTCACAGAAACACCTCCGTTGTTGTGGTCTACACGTTTCTGTTCGGACACAGGCAGCGGCAATGTGGACACCCAAAACCAAAAAAGAGCAACGAGCAAAGCAATTCCGCGCTTTGTTCGTTGCTCTTTCGTAATATCATCTATTGTTCGCATGTGGACTGTGGTCAACGCGCAACTTCCGCCAGTATCCTCTATGCAGCAAGCAATTTAAACCTCGTTGTCGCATTCGTTTTTTCGCATGAATACCTTACATGGAACACTCATTTCCCGGCACTTTCTGATTACATAGGCTGTCCCTCGTGATTTTCCGTCCCAAAACGCGAGTACCATATCGGCATATTCGATAATCTGTAAGTTGCGCCTGAGCGGCGCACTGCGCCCATATTTCGCATAGTCTGGCAGGAATTCCACGCAAGACAATCCATGCGCATGGGCATACTCTCGCGCGGAGGTATCAACGCCACGTGCACCGCCAGAAACAATTTCCGTCACGCCTATCGGCAGATACTGCGCAAGATCGACAACCGTCAGGCTCCGGGAACCGATCACAGCGATTTTCATAACAACCTCTCCTTCCGAATAATCTGTACTTAATTTAAGTACATCCACAACATTCTATCTAAAAATGTACTTAAAATCAACTTATTCAAAGGACGAGGTGAGTATATATGGAAAAAGATAAACATCTCGGTCTGCACATTGACCGTGAGTTACACTATAAGCTGCAATACGTCTCGAAATACGATGGACGTTCCGTATCAGGAGAAGTCCTCTATTTGTTACGCCGGTACATTGCGGATTTTGAAGAGAGGAACGGCAAGATTGAACTTCCGGAGAAGGAATCTTAAGATCCTGTTCTAAGTGGAAGTGTCGAGAGGCAGGTCTATTCGCTGCCTGCTCAGGCTGCAATAACACGCATTGTAAATTTACGGCGCGATCACGGTATATGGGGATAAAGGCTCCAACGCAATCAAGCGAAGGAGCCTTCATTTTTATCAGATCACACGGCTATATTCTCCGGACACCCACCCAACGCGCGCATTGACCACAACGGCGTTCCAGCCGTTCTGCGCGGTGGCCACATAGTCCAGCGTCGTGCCCGGCGCAAGCTGGGTGATGCGCCCGTACTGCGTGCCGTTGCCCGTGCGGACGTTGACCTTACCGCCTTCGGACACGATGACCACCTGGGACCCGACGGGCTTTTCGGCATCGTTCTCCTCGCCGCCATCCTCCGGCTGCGCAGGCTGCTCCGGCGCTTCATCGTCAGCCGAGAGCGCGTCCATGAGCGCGGCGTGGCTCTTTTCGCCGTACTTGCCGTCCACCTCGAGGCCGTGAGAGCGCTGGAAGTCCTTCACCGCTGCTTCCGTTGCCGGACCGTAGGTCCCGTCCACTTCAAGGGCGTATCCCAGACTGTTCAGCGTGCTCTGGAGCTCCTTAACCTCCGCGCCCTTGGACCATTTGACCAGTACGCTGTGTCCCTTACTCACCTCGATCTGTGCCTCCCCTCCGTTGTACGCCGTCTCTACCGCCGCCACAAACTTGTCCCAGTGGGGCAGGATCAGAGCGGGACAGTACTTGCTGGGATACCAATGCTGATGGGTGGTCACGTTGGCCAAAGGGATCTCATGCCTGTGCATGAGCTGAGCCACCAGCACCGCGGCGTTGGCCTCGGCCCTTGCCTGATCGATCCCCTCGAACATACATACCTCGATCCCGATGGACTGACTGTTGCCGGGGCCTCTGCCGTCCGCCGCGTGCCAGCCCTGTTCGGTATCCGATAGGTGCTGATAGATCACCTCATCGTCCACGGTGTAATGCCAGGAGACCGTCTGACCGCTGGCGCCGCTGGACAGATAGCTCGCGTGGGCCCTGGCGTCGGCGCCCCTTGACGTGTTGCCGGTGTTGTGCATTGTGATATACTTCGGAGTCATACTCCGTCCCGGCTTGTTCTTCGCTCCCATAGGGAGCAGCTGCTGAATAAGTCGCGTTTGCTCCTTAAGAATCTGCATTATGTAACCTCCTCACTGCTTGTGATACTGTTCCAGGTCCTCAATCCGGTGGTTAGCTACCTTGATCTGCTCCTCCACCACCGGCATGCGTTTGGCAAAATTGTTGTGCTCTCGTACCTCCCGCGTAAGCTCGTCCAGCTTCGTGTCCGTGATTGCCTGGGACATGCGTAGATTTTGGGACATCTTGCGATTGGAGGCGGCATTGGATATCACCACGCCCACCAGCGATAACCCCGCTGTAATTACGGCTACAATAATCTCCGTCACAAGCCGCCCTCCAATTCGTTGATTCTTTGCCGCGCATATTCGCGCTTTTGCAAAACTTCGGTATAATCCTTGTCCACCGCTCCCCCCG
>ENA-OURU01003351-OURU01003351.1-human-gut-metagenome-genome-assembly--contig:-NODE-3351-length-13423-cov-3.157166_pt1 | contig 13423 bp, 10 predicted proteins | sample MGYA00242137_ERZ509064 | MGnify/ENA primary metagenome ERZ509064 (study PRJEB26280, sample SAMEA2338777) | human gut metagenome | biome: human gut; feature: human-associated habitat; material: faeces...
AAAAAAGGGCAGCTTCACAGCTCCCCTTAATTTTTTTAACCTAAACCTTAACTATGAAAAAATCTAATGTTTCTTTCATTGCACAAATGTGAAAAATAAATTTAAATATGCCAAGCATATCGCCTAAAAATGTTTATTCTCTTAACATAAATTACAAATTTGCTTGCCAAATCATAAGTTTTTGCGTTATTTTGATATCAATTCACTACTTATTGAAAGCGAAGCCGTATCTTTGCATCCGAATTTTTAAACTAAGATTTGAGTATGAACGAATTAACGGGAGCGGACTTTAAATCCGCAACTGAAATGAAGGATGACAACAAAAAGTTGTTTATCGAAACCTATGGCTGCCAGATGAACGTAGCCGACAGTGAGGTGATTGCCTCGGTGATGCAAATGGCGGGTTATTCCGTAGCCGAAACGCTGGAGGAAGCCGATGCCGTGTTTATGAATACCTGTTCCATCCGCGACAATGCGGAGCAGAAGATTCTGAATCGCCTGGAGTTTTTCCACTCGCTGAAGAAAAAGAAAAAGCATCTGATTGTAGGTGTACTGGGCTGTATGGCCGAACGGGTAAAGGATGATCTGATAACGAATCATCATGTAGACCTCGTTGTGGGGCCGGATGCTTACCTGACGTTGCCCGACCTGATTGCGGCCGTAGAAACCGGTGAAAAAGCAATCAATGTGGAACTATCTACTACCGAGACTTATCGGGATGTGATTCCGTCGCGTATCTGCGGCAATCATATTTCGGGTTTTGTATCCATCATGCGTGGCTGCAATAACTTCTGCACCTATTGTATCGTGCCCTATACTCGTGGACGCGAGCGCAGCCGTGACGTAGAAAGCATCCTGAATGAAGTAGCAGACCTCGTGGCGAAAGGCTATAAGGAAGTCACCCTGTTGGGGCAGAACGTCAACTCTTACCGTTTTGAAAGACCGACAGGCGAAGTGGTTACTTTCCCGATGTTGCTCCGAACAGTGGCCGAGGCTGCTCCGGGAGTGCGTATTCGTTTCACGACTTCCCATCCGAAGGATATGAGTGATGAAACGCTGGAAGTGATTGCGCAAGTTCCGAATGTGTGTAAACATATCCATCTGCCTGTGCAGAGCGGCAGTTCGCGTATTCTGAAACTGATGAACCGTAAGTATACCCGTGAGTGGTATCTGGACCGGGTGGCAGCTATCAAACGTATCATCCCCGATTGCGGACTGACTACCGATATTTTCTCCGGTTTTCATTCTGAAACGGAAGAGGATCATGCCTTGTCACTTTCGCTGATGGAAGAATGTGGATATGATGCTGCTTTCATGTTTAAATACTCCGAACGTCCGGGAACGTATGCGTCCAAGCATCTCGAAGATAATGTGCCCGAAGAGGTGAAAGTGCGTCGCCTGAACGAGATTATCGCTTTGCAGAACCGTCTGTCTGCCGAATCCAACCAGCGTTGCATCGGTAAAACCTATGAAGTGCTTGTGGAAGGAGTCTCCAAGCGTTCGCGCGACCAGCTGTTCGGTCGTACGGAGCAGAACCGTGTGGTGGTGTTCGACAGAGGTGCGCACCGTGTCGGTGATTTCGTCAATGTGCGTGTCACGGAGGCCAGCTCGGCTACGCTGAAGGGGGAAGAAATCTGATTTCACCACAGAGGACACGGAGGTCTTTTTTCTTCCTTGAAACTCTGTGTCTTCTGCATTCTTTGTGGTAAAACTTACATCATCATATGTCTCCTGATGGAGAACTTCACAATCGCCATCGCATTGATGGACGCGAATGGAATATCCATCGGCTCATGATGAGTATTATAGCTCACGAGCTTGAGATACCCTTCTTTTTCCGAACGATTCACGTACTTCACCGCCAGATACTCGTCTCCGTCAATCATAAACGACACCAGGTATATTTCCCCGTAAATCACGTTGTCGAAACTGCTAATTTCCTTGTATCCGATAATATCTCCCGATTTCAGTATGGGATACATGCTGTCTCCGTTGACGTAGACCGCCCCGTCGCAGACGGAAATATTGGGAATCCATATCTTCCCCAGTGCATATTGCTGTTTGTTGGTGAATAATGTTTTCAGGTTCGCCGCCGCCGTAATATCGTATAATGTCACGCTACGGTCGTCTATTGGTTCGGGCGTTTTCGGATTGTGTATAATTTCGACTTCTCCCTGTACCAGCTCGCTTTGGCAAAATCTCGGCTGATGTTTCGGATTTCCTTTTCCCAATAATAGCCAGTTATAGTCCACCTTGTCTCCGAATTTGTCAAGCAGCAGACGGAAATCAATACTGTTTCGTGCTCCCCAATTGGTAACTGTTGCTCTCGAAACTTCCAGGTATTCAGCTAGTTCGCTGTCTCTCTTTAAGTTCAATACCTGTTTGGCACGCTTGATGATACCTAATACATCCAAATTTGTATCCATTCTGTTTTTTTATTTAAAAGACTAATCTCGGATTTACAAATGGCAGCTATAAAAATGGCTGCCTCAAAAATATGTTTACTATATGTTTATAATCAATGATTTGTGAAATAGTTGAGGTTTAATATTGAAAATTGATATTTTATTTATGAAAAATATTCTATCTTTGTCCCATTGATTAATAGAAAACGTTTCAAAAATATAAATTAAAAACGGATATGCCATGCAATACTTCAAGAAAAACACAAAAAACTTGAAATTTTCTCATCCGCCACCTGCGGAAAGCTTACTGATGCCTGTTAACAGCTATTCTCTCAAGTATTAATAGCTATTTCTCTAACCATTAATATCTGAAACGCCAGATGTTAATACCTGGCAATAGGATAACAAAAGGATAACATATTGTATACGAATACTCCGTATTTGAATGATTACAGACCTGACTGATAAAAACTAGCATTTATAATTTATAATTGGATAACAAAATGAAAAGCTCAAAAGTACAAACACTGTGCGTTTGCGGATGTTGCAAACGCTCTCTTCCGGCAAGTGCCTTTTATATCAATAAGAAAACCGGCCTTCCCGGCAACTACTGTAAGGAATGTCGTAAAACTGTCAGCCGGAACCATCGGAAGAACGAGAAACGCTCCCTTGCATGCGACAGGGAAAGCAATTATCCGGTAATAACCTCTACGGAAAATCCCACGTTGCGACGGGAACTTATTCTGCATGCCCTTGAAACCGTAGCTGCCAGCATTGAACGGAAAAGGCGGAAAGTCCGTGAATCGGAATTTGAATCCGAATCAGGTTCTGAATTCCAATCCGAATCAGTCTTTGAATTGGAATTAGAATCAAAATCAGGATCAAAATTAGAATTGGCAGACTGATTTATAAAAACAATTTATATCATGGGACGAATAAAACAAGGGCTTGACTATTTCCCTTTGAATACCGATTTTATGCACGACCTCAAAACAAGTATTCGCGATCAAAATTGCATTCGGGTTAGCCAATCCAATATCGTCCGCCTTCACGATCCTGCTCTATACCCTGTCTTATCTATATTCGGGCGAGGGTTATTATATTCATGTCGATGATGACTTCTATGACGAACTCTCCGACCAGCTCTTCAGCACGGATAACGATAGTGTCCGCCGGGTGCTTCGTCTGTTTGTGGAGTACGGTTTCTTCGATTCCTCTCTCTACGAACGTTACGGCATCCTGACTTCCGCCGACATTCAGCGGCAGTTCCTTTTTATCACTAAACGCCGCAGCCGCCGTCATATTTCTCCGGACTACTGTCTGCTGCCGGATGAGGAAACCGTACACTCCACCCTTCCAGATGCTGTTGCAGAAACCCCGGATATTGTAACGCAAACCCTCGATACTGTAACAGAATCCCCGGATACTGCAACAAAAAGCACCTTCATAAAAAGAAAAGAAAAAGAAAGGAAAGAAAACATCCTCCCTAACCCTCCTTTGCCCAAAGGAGGGGATGAGGGAGAAGAAGGAGGAGATTTTTCTAACAGAAAACCGGCGAAGAAGAAACATGAACTGACACAGTCGGATATTGACCGGATGCAAGCTCCTGCTGACGGACACCCGCGCAACCTTTCCGGACTATTGGATAACCTTCGCCTTTATCATATTCCTCCCTCTGAACAGTATGCAATCGTACTGAAAAGTAATTACGGAGAAATCGGTGGTAAGGTTTGGAAGGGTTTCGGTGTCATTCGGGCAAGTGCCGGAAAGATCAAACTGCCCGGTCATTATTTGTTGAGTGTCCTGAATAACTGAATTAATAAGGGTTATGATGCTGCTGCGTTGTGTAATATGTTGTAAATTAGTGATATAACAACAACTTCTTATATTAACGAATTTATTAACGCACACTTTTAAAATCTCTTGCACAGACAGAAATAAGGTCTTATATTTGCATTGTCGATAAGCTTAAAGACACAGACAAACTAGAATTATTAACGACTAAAAACTATTACAATTATGCCAGTATTGTACAAACCTTTCCAGTCAACTCTGGAAGACAAAAAAAGCGGTAAAAAACTCTTCTATCCCCGAGTTGTACGTTCGGGAAACGTGGATTCCGCACAACTTTCGAAAGAAATAGCAGCCTACTCTTCCCTCTCTCCGGGTGACGTAAAAAACACACTCGACAACCTGGTGACGGTGATGGGGCAACACTTGCAATCTTCGGAAAGCGTAAGCGTGGACGGTCTTGGTACCTTCCGTATGGTGATGGTAGCTCGTGGCAAAGGTGTGGAAACCTCTGACGAAGTGTCGGCTGCACAGGCTACGCTTACCGTCCGCTTCCAACCGACAACGACTAAGAATCATGACCGCACTACCGCTACCCGTTCGATGGTGACCGGTACGAAGTGTGCCCGTTATGATAAACTTGTTTCCGATGCAGGTAGTGCAGGAGGCGGCAACTCCGGTGGAAGCGACAAGCCCGGTGGAGGCGGTAATGAAGGAGGCGGAGAAGCGCCCGATCCGGCTGCATAAATGACGTCACGGCAGTGAGGAGTACACAAAATGTAAACGGCAAACTTCGTAGGCTTAACTAGACATTTGACTTTTAACTAAACTAGAAATCATTCACTAACATGAGGATTATCAACTTGATTGTGGTGCATTGCAGCGCCACGAGGGAGGATTGTACACTTTCTCCGGAAGATTTGGACCGGTTGCACCGGCGGCGCGGATTTAACGGAACAGGCTATCACTACTACATCCGCAAGGATGGAACAGTGCACCTCACCCGCCCCATCGAACGCATCGGAGCACACGCCAAAGGTTTCAACGCTCATTCAATAGGTATCTGCTATGAAGGTGGTCTGGACTGCCGGGGATGCCCGGCAGATACCCGGACTCCGGCACAACGGGCTACGCTCCGGCGACTCGTCGGGCAGCTACAGGAGAAATTTCCCGGCTGCCGGGTATGCGGACACCGGGACCTTTCGCCGGATCTCAATGGAAACGGTGAGATAGAACCGGAAGAATGGATTAAACAGTGCCCGTGCTTTGAGGTGGCAAAGGAACTCAATGAGTTCGGAGCATTTGCCGATAGAACTGATGAGACTGGAAGTACGGAGAAACACAGAGTAACACAACACATTAAAGAACAGAAAGGAGGTAAATGATGGCAATGAAGAAATCAGTATGGGATATGATCCTGAAAGTGGTTATCGCAGTGGCTTCGGCTTTGGCAGGCGTTTTAGGCGCTAATGCGATGAATTTGTAAAGCAGAAAATTAAGTAGTAGTCCTTCCATAGATCATGATTGTGTGAAATGGAAGGACTCTGCTAATTCATTTTGTATTGACTAAACTATTTTATTGATAAATAATAGAAAAAACGAGTTATGAATAATCTATATACGAATAAAAAAATAATACTAAAGAGGCTGTTTCTTATATTATCAGCCTTTTTCGCGGTTTTATCTGCTAAGGGGCAGAGTGAAGATGGAATAAAGCTGGATGTTCCACGACTTGTACCACTTTCCCCAACGGCTACGGCTATGGTGAAATATCAGTCTTATCCTGTAGATCATTGTACAGGAGTACCTAACATAACTATTCCCTTGTATGATATAGTTGCAGGGGAGGTTACCATACCTGTTACTTTGTCTTATCATGCTTCGGGGCTTAAGCCCAAAGAAGGAAGCGGATATGCGGGAGCAGGATGGACATTGAATCTCGAACCGTCTATAGCCCGCCAGGTGATCGGGGTAGCAGACAATGACTATTATGGATGGTTTGATCGATATTTTTCTCAAAATACAGTCCCCGGTGATGAAAGAGACCGATTGATTTATTATGGGGAGATGGTAGATAATAAACGGGATACGCGTCCGGATAAGTTTACTTATAAGTTGCCGGGTGGCGGTGGAAGCGGATATTTTTCAGACAGGTCTTCCCCTCTTATTACTGTGCCTCATAACAGCGATGTGGTAAGGTATGCTGAAAGTGATATGAATATAACAGATGGAAATGGAGTCAAATATCTGTTCAATGGCGTACACGAGACGATGAATGATATTATTACCCGCTGGATGTGTACCTCTATTTGTTCAGCCCGTTATCCACATCCTACATTGGTTAGTTTTCAGTATCAAACCCTTCAGAATCAATGGGAACCTAGTGCTTATTATAATTTGAATGACAGGCTGGTCTTTGATGAAAGGGATAAAGACGGGAGTCCCAAATTGTATCTGATGGAACAAAAAAGCGGTGGCAATAACTATTATCAAATTACGGCAGGCAGATCGTCAGGTTCTTCCTCCTTGCCCAATGCCAATAAAGAGAGCGTTTCGAGCTATGTAGCGAATATGAGTTACCCGTCAGGTAGTTACTGTGCGGAGGGTAGGATGAGTACTACCCGATTGGCACAGGTGAATTTTATGGGAAACAGATTGTCTGTCAGTTATAAAGCAGTAGGTGAAGTGCCTAACAATACAAGTGTATTAGATAAAATGCAAGTGACGGATGAGAATGGAGAACTGGTGCGTACCATTAACTTTTATGTAACTCCCTATAATGGAAAAACCTCTTTGACTAAACTTGATTCTGTACGTATCTCCGCTCCCGGTGTAGAATCGCAAACTTATTCATTCAGGTATGTGGGTGTAAACAGCGTTCCTTCCATCTATACGAAGGCTGTAGATCATTGGGGATTTATGAACGGTTCGGAAGCGAGTGCTAATGGTAGTAAGTTGACAGTGCCGAACTTTTCGAAAAGAATACCTTTACCGGATACCAATAACACGGGAAGAAAAGGCACTGTATTATTTGAGAATGCAGTCGGAATAGACCGTGAAGCGTCTGGTAACATTGTGGGTATTCTTGACCGGATAACAGATCCGCAAGGTATTGAAACCTCTTTCTCTTACGAAGGCAATTACGGCGCGTTTCGTGACAATAGCCAACAGCCGGAGTATCGAGACTACCTCTATCCGGTTGGCGGATTGCGGGTGAAGAGTATAGAAACCTATGATCCGAAGACAAGGAAAAGGCTCTGTAAGAATTATAGATATGGCCTGACGGTTATCAATAATGAGAAGTATGAATCCGTTTGGGGCGGCGGTGCTATTAAACACATAGTTACAGAGCGTGATTATTGTTCTACGGTAACGCAAGTAATGGACGACGGGCAAAGCCTTTGGAACGAATATTTGACAGTCTATCATTCGATGCCTGTCTCTAATATTACCTTTCGTAACGGAAGTCCGGTAATGTACAATATTGTCAGTGAAGAGATATTGGGAGGAGGCATTTCACAAAAGACCGTCTATTACTATGATGTGGATGCACATGCTTTTGAGGACGTTCTGCATTGGGAAAGTGGGGAGAATACATTCGCTTCTGTCCGGGAGTTTATGTTGAATCAACCGGAAAGCGTATTGAATCGACTTGGGCGGATGCTTCCCGGACATCCTTATGAACCTTCTGATGATTTTGTTACAGGCTATTTTGAGACCAATCAGAGAAATGGGGCTCTTATGGGTATAGACCGTTTCGACGGGCAAGAGCTAGTGTCATCTACCCGATACGAATATAAAAAAGTAATCGCGGGCCCGTATAATATTCCTGTGGATCTTCCTGTCCGGAAGCTGATAGTGGATGTTGATTTGTACATGAAAAAACCGAATAGCCTGCTTGGCAAGCCGGTATTTGTGGCTGACAATGACAATACCCATTCTGCTACGAATATGAGGACTACTTATTATTTGGATTGTGAAACGTATTGGGCACTTGATAAAGAAACGACACAATATTATTGCAAAGTGAACGGGAGACAACGGGTAATGTCGACGGAAAAGCAATATGCGTATGACGACCGCCATCTCTCCAATCCAGGTTCTTCGTTGAAGCCACGTAGGGTGGACTTTACAAACAGTGACGGCGTACAATTCTCGGATCATTATACTTATCTGGATGGTTATCCTGCCATACTCTCTTTGCATAAACACGTCGAAGACGAGCAATGCACGGAAAAGAGGATCTTGTTTAAGTCCGGCACCTGCCTCCCGGTGAGGGTGCAATTTAAAACTGACCGAATGGCGGACTTTCGTGATGAAGTCGTTTACCAATCGTATGACAGTAATAGTAATGTATGCGAAATTATGGCAAAAGACGATACGCCTGTTCTCTTCATTTGGGGATATCGCAACCGCTATCCTATAGCCAAGATAGAGAATGCTACCCGGCAGCAGGTGAGTGTGGCGCTTGGTTATGATGGAGACATCGAAGACGTTTTCGGTGATTGGGCCTCACTTGCCGTACCTACTGAAGAGATATGGGATAAGATAAACTCTCTTCGTGAGAGACTTCCCGGTAATACGCGGGTTACCACCTATGAATATGTCCCTTTGCAGGGAGTTGTTTCCATTACCGATCCCAATAATGTCATAACGAAATTTGAATATGATAATTATAGTCGGCTGACAGATAGTTATTATCTGGATGCGGACGCCCGTAAGGTAATGCTTCAACAGTATATTTATCATTTTGGTAAATGATAAGTAATTCAATGAATGGTTTAACTTGATAATGAAATTGATTTTTTATGAAAACTTATATATGTTTATTTTTCTTGTTATTCTGCTCTGTCTATTCGTGGGGACAGTCTTTGGAAGAACGAATGGCAACAGCTATTGACATTGGTACCTATTCGGAACCGTTTACTTATGAAGATACCCAAAGTACAGCTAATTTTAACTGTGGATTTATACCTCCGACCGATATGGATGATACGAGGGTGTTTATATCCAAGGATATTTTTTACAAACTAACAGTGACGCAGCCTATGAAGATTAGAGCCAGTGCAAAACCCAGTATCACTGATAGTGGTACTGTTTTCTTGCTCAATTCTTCGGGCATCCTCTTGAGTCGTACGATTTATGTGGAGGAAGCATGGGGAGATTATGGATATGGTTTGCTGCCTGGCGTGTACTATCTGGTTGCTAAACCTAACATCTATGAAGGGTATAAACCGGTGGATGCGGAAGATGTTACTATTTATGTAAAGACAACCCCTCGTGAATTGGGTGAAGATTTTTACAATCCGTTTGAGTTGGGGACATTTGGTGAGAATTTTGCATTGGCTGATTCTGCAAATACGATAGATTATCAATGTGATTATAATGCCAGTGATAACTATTGGGATAATTATTCTCGGCATGATGTAGTTTATCGCTTCACCCTGACAGAACCGATGGAGATTTGCCTGGATGATGATGGAACTGAATGTCCTTGGGAAGGGGATTCTTACAGTGTTCACCTTCTTTCAGCTTTGCATGATCCTGTTGTTCCCATCCGCACGCAAAAGCTTGGTACAGACTACGAGCTGAATGTGTATGATTTGGGAGCGGGCACCTATTATATTTATGTTTATGCTGACACGCCTATTTGGGCCGTGTATTATAGAATGAACTTGAGTGGGCGTACGTATGCTCCCGGAGTCAGTTTTTCTCGTCCTATTGATATAGGTAGCCGGGCGGACAGCTTTCAATATACAGATGTTCAGAACTCGGAACTCATGTCCGGCAATTTTCCGGAGAAAGCCGGCAATGAAGTTTTCTATCGGTTGGAGATTGAAAATCCGATGGAACTGACCGTTGATAATTGCGGTTCGGAAGTTGCGGACACCTATTTGAAAGTGTTTTCCCAAACGCAGAAGTTGCTGTATTTCAATGACGATTCGGATGGTGACGGAGCTTGTGCAAATGCCAAAAGTGCCCGTATTCATATACCCGTGTTGCTCCCGGGCGTCTACTATATTGTGACCGACGCGGAAAAGAACGGCAACATTTCCCTGTCCATAAACGGGCGACTTCTTGCACAAACGGGAGACACAAAAGCACTTGCTATCGACGCTGGAACATATAAGGCGGGACTCTTCTTTTCCGATCCCCGAGATACCTCTGTAGACTATACGGATGCTTATCCGGCAAGACCTGCGAATGACGTTTTTTATAAGTTGGTATTGCAAAAGGAGATGGATGTGGTGTTTAGTCACTGCGGTTCGGAACTGGAAGATACTTATATGAGCATCTTGAATGGAGCCGGTGAGCTCCTTTACAGCAATGACGATTATGCGGGAGAAGGTCAGTGTGAGAATGAGAAACATGCCCGCATTGAGGTCAAGAAACTTCCTTCAGGCACCTATTATGTTGTTTCGGAAGGCAGTGTCGATAACGGACGGATCACGACGACGATAGAGGCACCGAACTTTAGTGATGCTTTGTGTACGACCGAGGGGCAGCCCTGTGTGATTACTCTGACTCCCACTGTCTCCACAGATGATCTCTCCCAATTGCACACCTGTGATTATCTTCGCGAGATACAGTATTTTGACCATTTCGGGAATCCTTCACTTCATATATCTCATGGCTTCACTCCTTATAAAACCGACCTGCTCACATTGCAGGAGTATGACGGAATCAACCGCGAATCTAAACTTTGGCTTCCGGTAGCAGAATCGACTGCTGGCGGTGCTTTTCTTCCATCCGTAGAAGTCAGTGAGGCCGTTTGTAAAGCAAGCTATTACGAGAAAGATAGCTCTCCCTTCAGCTCTCCTGAATACGATAGTTCTTCATTGAACCGAATTGTCAAGAAGTATGGTCCCGGAGTTGCTTGGCAGAATCATCCGGTCAAAACAGACGTGTTGACCAATATAGAACGTAAAAACGCAGTTGATCGGGTAGACAGTTGCTTTATCGTGTGCCGTTATAGGATAAAGAATGACAGTTTGGTCTGTGCGGGTGAATATGATGCCGGAACATTGGAAGTGGTTCGTACGATAGACGAAGACAATCATGTGAGTTATGAATTTAAAGACAAGGCCGGTCGCATAGTTCTCGTTCGTCAGTCTGATGATAATCAAATATCTTATGATACGTACCATGTTTATGATAACTATGGCAACCTGTGTATGATGTTGCCTCCGATGGCAGCCGATTATTTTTTCGATGAAGGAGAATGGTCTGAAACGGCTCCCGTTCTTCAGCAATATGCCTATATTTATCATTACGATAAGTATAACCGCTGTATTTACAAGAAACTTCCAGGATGCGATCCTGTTTATACCGTTTATGACGCTGCCGATCATCCTGTCTTTACTCAAGACGGCGAACAGCGTGAGCGGAACGAGTGGAGTTTCAGTATTCCTGATGCTTTCGGTCGGACAGTATTGACCGGAGTTTGTACGAATACGTTGGATTATGTTTCTAATTCTTTAGATACTATCGTCGTGTATGCCGATTGGGCAAAAGAAGAGAACGGGTTGAAAGGCTATCAATTGAAAGGTGTAACCTTAGAGTCTCCGTGTCTCCTTTCTGCCAACTATTACGACCACTATGAGTTTTTGGGCAAGAACGGCATCCCTAATGATATGACCACTGTTTACGTAGAGGAAACAGGCTATGGCAAGCGGAATGCAGGTGGTTGTAAAGGACAGCTGACCGGGATTTGGACATCGCTCCTCTCTGCCCGTCCGGGTACTTTTACGTATTCGGTAATGTATTATGACGACCGTTACCGGATAATCCAGCAAAGGGGTAATAATGAGTTGGGTGGTACGGAGATTGTCCATACAGCTTATAATTTCTCGGGAAATCCCTTGGAAGAAAAACGTATACATACAGTTCCTGGCACTGAACCAACCGTAGAATTGCACCGGCATACGTATGACCATGCCAACCGTCTATTGAAGACTAGCTATCAGCTGAATGATAATACTCCTATTGTTTTAGTAGACAATGTGTATGATGAGATAGGTCGTTTGAAAACAGATAAACGTAATGGTGTATATGAGTTACGAACTGACTATACATATAATCTTCGTTCGTGGATAAAAGGCATTAATGGTCCATTGTTTAACCAGACGCTTAACTACCAGGAAACACTAGAGGGAACTACTCCCTGTTATAATGGTAATATCAGTCGCATGTGTTGGCGTAGTGTCGAAAATGGTATGGCTACAGTTATTGATCCGCAAGAAAAGGGTTACAGTTTCACTTATGATGGCCTTTCCCGTTTGAAAGATGCTATTTATGGAGAAGGTACTAACTTAAAACAAAACCGGAACCGCTTCAATGAGCAAATAACCGGCTATGACAAAATGGGTAATATCTTGGGGCTGCTTAGATACGGTCAAACGGGTACGGATTCTTATGGTTTGGTTGATAATCTGAATTTGATCTACCATGGCAATCAATTACAGTCGGTTTATGACAATGCCACCAACTCTGTATTTGGTAACGGTATGGAGTTTAAGGATAATGTCAATGAAACGGTAGAGTATGAATATGATAAAAATGGCAATCTGGCTAAAGATTTGAACAAAAAAATATCTGAAATTCAATATAATATCTTAAATTTGCCTAGTCACATTAGCTTTGCTGATGGAAGCAGTATTGAATATGAATATGCTGCAGACGGCAGGAAAGTCCGTACCACGCATACTATAAACAATAACGTCACGTCCACCGTTTATTGTGGTAATGCGATCTATGAGAATGGCAGTTTGAAGATGCTCTTGAATGAGGCGGGATATTATAGTTTCCAAGATAATAAGTTTCATTTCTGTCTGAAAGATCATCAAGGTAATGTAAGGGTTGTTACTGACGAGGCCGGTAATGTTGATGAAGTGAATGATTATTATCCTTTTGGTGGTTTAATGTCTAATGGATGTAATAACGTTCAGCCATATAAGTATAATGGTAAAGAGTTGGATCAGAAAGGTGGATTGGATTGGTATGATTATGGGGCAAGAATGTATGATGCAACATTGGGAAGATTTATGAAGACTGATAGATTTTTAGAAAAGTATGTTTCTCTATCTCCTTATCAATATGGAGCAAATAATCCAGTGAATAATATAGATATAAACGGAGATAGTATTTGGTATACTTTAAATGACAATATTGTGACTATGCATGTAACTGCCAAAATATTCAATAATTCAAGTGATAATATAAATATG
>ENA-OURU01003393-OURU01003393.1-human-gut-metagenome-genome-assembly--contig:-NODE-3393-length-13250-cov-4.246987_pt1 | contig 13250 bp, 11 predicted proteins | sample MGYA00242137_ERZ509064 | MGnify/ENA primary metagenome ERZ509064 (study PRJEB26280, sample SAMEA2338777) | human gut metagenome | biome: human gut; feature: human-associated habitat; material: faeces...
TTGGATTTTATTACCAATATTTTTATATTGTGCTACTATTGTTTTATAGATTTCACTTAGCTGTGTAAGTTCTTCATAAGTATTATTTACTTTAGTTTTTTCGCTTTCTACATTTGTAAAAAACAATCTAGAATGATAATCACTCCAACAACCATTTGCCCACTTAAGTTCATTATAAATATTTAAAATATTATTTGAAAAGTTATCAATGCTTTTAATTAATTTTTCACTATCTTTTTCTAAATTTGAAACATTTATCTCCATATTATCACCTAAATATTTTACAAATATATAGAAACTGCAAAAATGTAGTTTCCATATATTTAGAAAATAAATTTCTAAATATTTTAAAGATTATCCTTGTAGTGTAAAGGCTTGAGAAACTTTACCTTCAAGATCTCCATAAGCTTCTATAGTTTGATCAATAGCTGTTTTTGTTTCATTTGTAATATTGTTTACAATTTCATCAATTTTAGTTTTAATTTGTCCTAATGAATCAACTAAATTTGCTTGTTGACTTCCACCAATAAAACCTGAATTTTGTACAGCAGATTGAGCACTAGTTAATGCTTGATTTGCGTCAGATACCAAACTTGGTAATTTAGATGCTACACTTTGTGCTGCTTCCTTATCTATACCTCTTACTCCTCCGATATTTTCCATAATAACACCTGCATCAATTGTTTTAGACATTGGTGAAAATGATTGTGGAGAATAACTTGATTCTGTTTGGCTAGCCCATGATTGTCCTGCACTATTCATAGATGCAATTACACTTTCAAAAGTACTATTAGAACTTTGAATGACACTGTCTACTGCTGGTTTAAATGCTTCAGTAAAGAATTTCTGTGCTTGAGTACAAGCCCACTTATCTTGCATTCCTCCAACAAATTCACTTTGCATTCTAACTCCTAAAACATTGATTAAAGATTCATATGCACTTTTTACATTTGCAACTGCTTGATTTACAACTTCTGGGTCAAATCCTGTCATTGCCATATTTTGTAGCCTCCTTTTTTATTTGATAGTTATCCTATCTATATTGATTATAATATATTTTATTTTCTTATACAACGTATTTTGACACTTATTTACACTAGTAATGATAATGATAATAAATCATTTTTTATTTCTAACATATTTGCATATTCGTTATTTATCATTTTAACAAATACTTTTTCCACCTCTAAAGGCATAGCTGAATTATTATCTATAATTGATAAATCTGTATTATTTTTTAAATCTATCATCTCCTTATCATTCATATTAAAATAGGCTTTTTTATCTGTTAATAATTCATACATAATTATTCCTAATGCATATATATCAAAATTAATATTAGCTTTTTCTTTATTTAACTGCTTTATTGAACAGTATTTTTTAGTTCCATAGTCAATCGTTTCACCAACATACCTTGATGTTGCAAAATCTATTACATATATGTCTTTATTTGAAGCTATCATTATATTTGTTGGTTTTAAATCACCATGTACTAAAAATAGTTGATGAATTATATATAATTTTTCAGCAACAGATGCTAAAACTTCTAGTTTTTCTTTTACATCCTTAAATTTATAGTCAGATAAGTTTTCCCCTTCTATATACTCATACATAATATAATGTTGTTTATCATTATCGAAGTAACAAATATTTGCTACAAAAGGATATTTTTTTAATAAATTCCATTTATGAAGTTCATTATTTAACATTTGGATATGTTCATCATCTACTGAATTTAATTCCTTTTTAAAATACTTATTTGCATTATTTTCAACTACAGAATATAAATATGTTTTACCATTTTCCTTTTCCATGATTTTTTCCTTTTTCATAAGATGCAATATCCTTTTGATTAAAAAGGGTTAATAAATCATTATTGCTATCTTCATCTAAATCTTTCCCAGCATAATCAAAAACACCTATATTAGGAACTTCGAAATTAAGATAATAAATTTCAATTTTATTTGGAGAATTTTTGACTCTAACAATATCGCCTATTTCTAATTTTTCTTCAACTAATATATCCTGTTGTAATGCATTAAAATATTCTTCAGCATTTTTAATAATGTTACCTTCTTTATCCTTATATACTAAATCCTTCATATTTAATTGTTCCATATCATATTTCATTCCTTTCTAACAATAATTTATTTTTAAGTATTATATCTTAATATTTCCATAATCATATTATATACTGGGTTTGTTTTATATCTATTATAAAAGTAAATTAAATAATCAGGTACCCCGCTTTCCTTTAAAGCAACTATATTATCCATTTCCTTAGTACTATATTTATTATTTAAAAAGTCATTAGATAAAATTTCATGGGCTCTTAATTCTTGTATTTGATAAGAACTTTTTACAAGTTGACTAGCTAAATCATTGCGCAAATATTCTGTTTTTAAATTATTTGGAAATCTAACTCGATCTAAAGCATCTGCATCCTTTAAAATTGTCGCCATTTTATAAACATCAGCCACTTCATTAGGTTCAATATTATATTTACTAAAGATTTTATTTACATCTGCCATACTATCTCCTGCTTCATGATATTCAATAACAGCCGCCATAATATTTAAATCTTCTGGAGGATATTTTCCCTCTAAATCATCAATTAATTTTATTGCGCTAAGTTCTGCATGATTAGTATCAGTGTACAAATTAACCCTACCAGAATCATGATATTTAGCAGCCTCTACTAATATATTCATTTGCTGTGGTGTTAGCCCTAACTCTTCTGCCATGTACATAGAATAAAATAATACTCTTTCTACATGATCAATATTATGTTCAGGTATATTAAACTGATACAAATTCTTATTATAAAGATCTCTTACCTCTGCTTCGTATTTACCTAATAAACCTTTTTCTTTAAATGTTGTCATAACATCATTAATATTTATTTGCTTATTATCAAAATCACTACCTTTTTTTATGAAATTATCATAGTAATTTGATGCTATATCATTAGTATTAATTTTATCAAGAGATAAGGTCTTTACTATTGATTCTTTTTGAGGGACTAATCTTACTTCTAAATAGACTTTTCCATTTGAATCATCATACTTGGGGAGTGAAATTACTTCAAACTCGTGATTTCTACCCAATAATAATTCTTGTTGCCCATAGTTTTTCACTCCTGTAAATTTTTCTAAATATAAAGCTTTAGTTCCTTTAGGTATTTGTATCTGCATAACAATATCATTCCTTTGAGAAATATTTGTAGGAATAACTGATGTACTAACAAAAGCTTGATCATCAAATCTTGTTCCTATGTCAAAAGTATTCACTCTTTCCCCGTTTTTAAAGATACCATTAGCACTACGATATACAATTAAATCTTCTTTCAAAGGGGCAGATTTATCTATAATATTATCCATAGTTTCAACAAATTTATCAACGTCTAGCAATTTACTAAGTTTTGAATACTTACCTATTTTTCCAAAAGAAACACCTATCCAATCACTAATAGACTTGAAATTTCTTCCGTCTAATTCAACCCCTTTAAAAGCAGTTACAGCCTTACGATTATAAGCAGCTATAGCAGGACCAACAGTTTGTGAATATGCTTCTAATACATCTTGTTCAATATCTGTATACTTATTATATAATTTATCTTCTTTAGATAGATATTTAGAATACTTTTTATATATTGCATCAGTATCTATTTCTCTAATTGGTGTGTTTTTTACATCATTTATACTCTTTATTAATTCAGCATTATTAGGATTAGCAGCTGCAATATTATCTAATTTACTAAATATATATTGTCTCGGATCATTAAAATATTGAGATATTTTTCCTTGATAATAACTACTATAGTCTTTATAACTACCACCTTCATATAAGTTCTTTACACTAGTTGAATCTTTGTTAGCGTTATTCAATTTACTTGTTATTTCATCTCCTAATTTTAAAGTTACTGTTGCATTAGGATCTTTTATTTGTGCTGTTACTTCACTGCCAACATTTTTGTTAAAAAATCTTCCTATATCAAAGGTTTCTCCTAAAAATGATGATCCACTACCTATAGCGGCATTAGTTAAGACATTTTTAAAGCCACCGTAATCTCCAAATATTTCTCCATATTTATCTAAGATGTTATCACTTTCTTTAAACTCAATATAATTGCCTTCATCATCATAATATCCATCTTTATAAACTGATGCTAATAATGGTTGAATAAAACCTTCTGCTCCTCCATCGAAACCATCTAATAATATTCTAGAAGTGCTATTTAAAATAGTTGAAGCCTTACTACCTAAACCAGTTAAAACCTTACCACTTTCACCAAACAGGGTAGAATTACCAATTTTTCCTCCTACCCAAAACTGAACGCCTTCCCAAAGAGAATTGCCACCGGCATATAATAATCCTTCTCCAATGCTTGCACCATCTCCCCAAGATTTTTCTGCACCTTCTCCAAAACCTACCATGGCTGCGACAACATAAGGATCTAAGGTACCACCAGTTATAGCACTAATCCCTACAATTCCTGCAACTTTACCAATACCTTTTCCTAAATCTCTAGTTGTATCAAAACCATAACTGTTATTTTTTAGGAATTGTCCATAAATTGTTTCCTCATAAAATTTATCAAAAAGTCCTGATGTAATATCTAAAGCTACATTAGCTTTGGTCTTCTCCCACATTTCTTTAGTAACAGATTCCCATTCTTCTCCTGTTATATTCCCGTATATGGCTTTACTAGCATCTACAATCCCAGTAGGAATACTTAAAGCAGCTGTTCTTACAATGTTTTGAAGATCATTTAGTGCCTCTCCTACTTTTAGTACTCCTTCTCCTAGAGATACTGCAAAAGTATCAACTGTTGCTTTTGTTCTTACTAAAATATCTGATGCCTTATAGGCAATAGGAGCTACTTTTTCATCTACAAAATCAGTAAAATCTTGATACCATTCATATTTTCCAAGGACATTATCTGCTTCATCAACAATTGCATCTCCTACGTCTTTTATTTTACCTTTTATGTCATTAATAAAGCCTTCTATTATTCCTTCATCTTTTTCTTCTTCAATTTTTGTTTCTATTTCTAAAGTCTCAATTTTCTCATTAGAAGCATTCTTATTAATAGTAGCATATCCTACTTCTTTAAAAGCAGCCACCGCTTCATTCATACTATTTATAGCATTAGTGACATCTATTTTTTTTACATCACTCATATTGCATCATCCTAATCTCTATTTACTAATTTTAATACATTATTTAATTTTTCTTTAAACTGTTTCTCCTCTTCATCTACAAAGCCCATGCTAATAATTTTTTCTATTTGATCATGATTAAATAAAAGGTTTTTATCACTTGAAATAAATCCTTCTGGTGATAGGCATCCTACATAATCAAATAACTTATCATTTTCTCCTGTCCCATGGCAACAGAATCCACATATCATTATTCTCTTACTTCCTCCTTTTAATAATACTACTGTCCCTATTGGCAAATATTTTCCTTCCATTTTTTCTCCTCCTCGTATAATAGTTTTTGTAAGTGAAAAATCACTTATATTAACTATTTTTTATTTATTCTATTTTTATAAGTAAAAATAGTTAAAACTGTGGATTATTTATACCCTTGTGTTATTATATCTCTTTGAGATGTAATAACTAGGATCTATTCTGAATCCTCCTGTAACCCTACATGGTGTTTACTTTTTTAGAATGTTTCCCTACTTATTAGTTATTATCCTTCTAACTCAGATGATGTTTCTCTTTTAAGTTTAATCGCAGCATATTATCCTTAAACAAAGATGTATTCTTATAGCGAGGTTGTTGTCAAACTTTTAAGCAAGGGTATCTGTAGTCTGTTATATCTCACAATAATTCATAAAAGAAAGGTGGTGATATAAATGCAATACTGTTTATTCATTGGTGTTGATGTTGCATTAAAAGGTAACCAATTCTGTGTTATGAACTTTGATCAACATATTTATTTCAACCTTAAATTCCCCAATAATCCAGAAGGAAATGATATGGTTATAAATAAAATTAAAGATATTGAAAACAAATTCTTCTTTGAAAAAATCATTATTGTTATGGAATCTACTGGTATGTATTCTTTTCATCCAGCTTGTTATCTTTCTTCTAATGAATACTTAAATAAGTTCCATACTGAAGTTTACCAAATTAATGCTTGTGATTTTGACAAGTATAAGAAAAGCTTTCATGATTTAGATAAAGAAGATGGTATTGATGCTTATATTCTAGCCGACTATGCGAGAGTTGGAAGAACTAAAGCTTTACATCCATTTAGAGGGTCTCAATACATTGCACTTCAACGTCTTACAAGACAAAGATATCATATCTGTAAAGAATTGATAAGAGAAAAGACTTATGTTTTAACTAATTTATATCTTTCTTTCTCTGGTTTAATGTCTTTAGACAAAAATGAATTACCTTTTTCTGATTTGTTTGGTGCCACTTCTTCTGCTTTCTTAGAAGAATTTGTTTCTCCAGATCAAATCGCTGAATCTTCTGTTGAAGAACTTATTAACTTTATTTCCGAAAAAAGTAAAAACCATTCATCTAATTTAAATGATAAAGTTACTGCTTTAAATAAGGCTATGCGTGCTTCGTACAGATTAGATCAGACTGCTTATGAGCCAATTAATATTGCCATTGCTTGTTCTTTAAACACCATTAAGTTTTATCAACAACAACTTAAGAACATCGATAAAGCCATCTTAAATGCAGCCTTAGGATTAGATTCTAATACTTACCATATCTTGCTTTCTATCCGTGGTATTGGTAAGGTTTATGCTGCTGGTATTATGGCTGAAATTGGTAATATTGATAGGTTTTCACATAATTCCAAACTTGCAAAATATTCAGGTCTTTATTGGAAAAGAAATCAATCTGGAGAATTTGATTCTCAAGATAAGAAATCTTCCAAAAAGTCTAATAAATATTTACGTTATTATTTAGTTGAAGCGACTGCTTCCTGTGTTAGACAGAACTTTCCTTTTATAAAAGATTATTATAATCTTAAATATAAAGAAGTTACTAAACATCAACATAAACGTGCACTCGTTTTATCTGCTCGTAAACTTGAAAGATTGATTTTTGGATTGCTGCGAAAAAATCAATACTACAAACCAATTGACTCGGTTCAAAATTCAAAGATCAGTTAATCGCTATTCTAATATGACTGTAGGACTATAGTCCGAAAAGAATATTTGAATAGCGAACGCTTGTTTTAGCTTCAACTAAAACCTTTTTGTCGTGTAATAATTTTTTTGATATGGCAGGAAATTATATTAAAACTGCCAAAATTTACTTATTGACTTTTACCAGATGTTCTATTATTTTATATTACTTTTACCATTGTATCCTAAATTTCTTTTAATTACTACTATTATTCTTTCTCATCAGTATTTATTGTTATTTCTGCTAGTTTAATAGCAGTATCCAAATCACGGGCAGTCATTAAAAATCTATTAATATGACAGAATAGTGAACCTTTTACTCCTGTTATTTCTTCTAAATCATCATTAGTAAGTCCACCCCAAGTCTTTGGAAAGTAAACTCTACTAGTTTTATCTGTTGTACTAATAGGGATTGTTTTAATACCATACCCTCCTCTATTAGAAGGATAAATTGCAAGTTTTATTTTCTTACCAGAAAGAGAAGTTAAAACTGTCTCTTCATAGGGTAAGTATTCATTTAATATTAAAATAGGACCTTTTGTTTTATTAAGAATAGCTTTAACCTTTCTATTTGCTTCAACCTTACCTATAACATTTTTTAACTCTTCATTTAATATGGTTTTTGCAAATAAAACAGCCTTTATAAATTGTTCATTTTCATTATCATTACTTCCATAACTTGGATTAAATAATTTTATAACGTCACTTACCGTCTTTATTTTATATTTTGATTTTACTTCAGGAAAAGAGCCATTATCAATGGCATCTATTGCTTCTATAAAATCTTTTACAAAATAATTATAGATTGCTTTAGTATTTTTTAGTTTTAGTTTTTTTAAATACTGTAAGCCATATTCTTCAAAAAGGAGTCCAAATGATGAATATTTGATACCATTATCTCTTATTCTTGCATTGCTCTGATGATGATCAAATTTTTCTTTTCCTATGTCATAAATAATGGCATTAGTTGATATATCTTTAGGAATTTCACTTACTCTTGCGACTTTAAAATTGTCAAAGAGAAGAGAAAGAAAAGCAGTTGCAAAGACTTCATCTGCATGCATAGTTCCGTTATGAGTAATACCATCTGCCTCCTTTATATCTTTAACTAGTGTAATCATTTTTTAAGCTCCTTTTCTATATTAACAGTATGTTCTATTTTCTCCCAAGTTAAATCTTTATTTTTTAAGGCTAAATACAAACACTTTACATAGCTTGCTAAAAATAAAGGATTAAAGAATAGAGATTTTATTTTCATTTTTCTGTTTAATCTTAAATTATCCTTCTCTTTTATTAAAAGAATTCCTGTAAAAATTAATAGTATTATATAAATAGCAAGTAGGATTAATATAAATTGTAGTAGTAAAGTAGAGATTTCTACTTTAATGATTGAATTAGATACTATTCTAAAGATTATATTAGCAAGGTATAAAATAACACTAATAACTAATAAAACATAAGGTTTCACTCCTACTAAGGTAATATAGACTGATGGATAATTATTATCTTTTCTGCTAGCTTTATTTTTAAGTAGAGGATAATACTTTCTTCTTGAATCAAAGTATCCTTTAACCCAACGTGTTCTTTGCTTAATTGTAGTAGCATAATCAGTTGGTTGTTCATCGAAATATTTGGCCTTAATATTATAAGTAGAAGTTAAATCATTTAAAGTTGCATATAAGGTAAACTCATAATCTTCTGTTAGGCTATTAAAAGGATAACCTCCTAATTCTTCTAAGATTGTTCCTTTAATATAAAATCCTGTTCCACTAACTGTTAGAGTTAAATTATGTTTCATTTTGTAATTATTAGAGAAAGTATTAATCATAGAAAAGGTTAGAGATGAACAAGCAGAATAGATACTCATATTACCATTTTTAGTATTACGATAACCTATACATATATCATACCCTTTTTTATAACTTTTAACCATTTCTTTAAAATAATTCCTATCTAAAATATTATCAGCATCAAATATGAAATAGGCATCATAATGCTTTTTCTTTTTTAATATTTCTTTAATAGCATCATCTAAAGCATAGCCTTTTCTTCTTCTATTAGTTAAATTCTTACGATAGATAATATTAATATTTCTTTCTTTAGCAATCTGGACAGTCTTATCTTTCTTATTTTCAACAATAATATAAATATCTTTAGAATCTATTTTAAAGGTTTGTTTTCTTATACTGTCTATTAGATTAGATATTACTTTGGATTCATCTCTTGCTGGTATTAAAACTGCAAATTTAGGCTCATCAAAGGTTCTTTTTAATTTAATTTTAGAACCTTTAAGTGCTACAATATATTCTTTTATTAACAAATAACCTGCTATAAATATTAAAATTAAACATATTAGTGTTATCATATACTAATTATCCTTCCTAATTTTAAATTCCATATTTGGAAATTTTTTAGTTAAAATACTATCTGGATATATTTTATCATACAATCTTCCTAGTGGAGTAATAGGTTCCATGTTACTTCTTCTCATGGCACTTCTAAATAAAGCCGTCCAAGATATGAACATATCAATTATCAAAAAGATCAAAAGTATATAAAATATTATATTACCAATGTTTACAGGTATTTTTTCTATCCATTTAGAAAGGAAAGGATAGACTATTTTTACAAAGATGAGAGTAAAGGCACCCCATACTAATATAAAAGGAATAGTAGTCCTTCCTCCAATATTTAAAAAATGATGAGAATAATCCCATGAGGTAGTATGAGTAAATATTTCTTGTAAAAGACTAATAAAGTATTCTAAAAAGCCTCCTAAAAGACCTCCATATATAAATGTTTTAACATTAGAATAGTTTGGTTTGGCTAATAAATATATAACAAGTGTTGCTCCTAGTCCATATAATGGGTTAAATGGTCCATAAAGGACTCCTCTTCTTAAATCCCAGACAATTTCACCTGTTAAAAAATAAATCTTAACTAGATTAAGGAGCTGTTCATATAAAACGCCTATAATTGAACCAATTACAAATATAAAAAATAGTTTTTTAAAGCTATAACCTTTTGCAAATACACACTTTTTACTTCTCATACTACATACCCCTTTGACTTGATGTTATATTACCATATTTTATGAAAAAGAGCAAGAAAAAGCAACCAAATGATGGTTGCATCTGTTAATTATTAGTTTCACTTATGTAATTAATAACTTCATTTATAGTTTTATTAAAGTCATCATAATTAGTATTAAACCACCTAAGATTAAACTGATGATTAAAGAAAGTATATTGCCTTTTAGCATAGTGTCTTGAGTTTTTCTTAATATCATCCTTTACTTCATCAAGAGTTTTCTCATTATTAAAGTATGGAATAAACTCTTTATAACCTATCGCTGTATTTAAAGCTTTAGAAGTATTAAAATGTTTTTTTAAAGATTCTACTTCTTCCAAAAGTCCATTATTAAACATTACATCTACTCTTTTATTAATCTTATCATATAAAGTATTTCTATCAGTAGTTAGACCTATAAAGGTAGTATCTTTATATATAAGATTATTCCCATTATTAGTAATAGTTTCATTATTTTCTAGTTTATTTAAGAGTCTTACTAATCTTTTTCTATTATTTACATGAGGTAATTCTTCTATATTGTAAGATTTTATTTTATTAAGAATCTCTTCATTAGTTAGATCATTATATTCATTATAAGTTGTTCCTTCTGTAAAGTTATAATCATAAAGCAAAGCTTTTAAATAAAGACCTGTTCCTCCTACTAAAATAATGTTTTTATCTTCTTTTAAGAGTCTATCTATTAGGTTTCTAGCGTCTTTTTGATAGTCATAAACAGAATAGTTTTTATCTAGTGAAACAAAACTAAGTAAATGATGAGGTACTCCTTCCATTTCTTCTTTAGTTACCTTGGCAGTACCAATATCTAATTTAACATACACTTGCATAGCATCAAAATTAATAACTTCAGCTTTATATTTTTTAGCAAGTGCTATACTTAAAGCAGTTTTACCAACAGCAGTTGGTCCTAATATGGCAATTATCATAATATCACTATCTTTCTTTAATTCATTGCTCTTTTAAAGAGTCTTTCTAAATCATAATTACTATATGTAATTATAGTTGGTCTACCGTGGGGACAAGTAAAAGGATTGTCACATCGTCTTAAGTTATCTAAAAGTATTTTGGCAGTATCTAAATCTAAATAATCATTGGCCTTTATACTCATTTTACAAGCCATAGTAGCAGCCGTTCTATAGATAAATTTCTCTTTATCAAATTCACCTTTTTCTAAAGTAATAGCAATTATCTTTTCTATCGCTTCCCTCTCATATCCTTCAAAAAACCAAGTAGGATGACTTCTAACGATAAAAGTATTATCTCCAAACTCTTCTAAAGTAATACCAATACTTTTTAGAATATCCATATGTTCTTTAATTCTAATAAACTCATCTTTAGGATATTCTAATCTAATAGGAACTAATAAACCTATAACTTTATAATCTTCTTTTAATAGGGCATTTAAGACTTTTTCATAATTAATACGCTCTGCTGCAGCGTGTTGGTCTATTATATACATACCACTAGCATTTTCAGCGATTATATAAGTCTTATGAACAACACCTACAGGTATCATTTCTTTAATACGGTATTCGCACCGTTCCTCTTTTTCTTCTTCAACCACTTCTTCTGTCTTAGTACCAGTTATCTTATTATCATTATCAAAATCAAAAGATAATTCTTCTCTATTAGGAGATGTTTCTTTAACAGGTTCTTCTTCCTCATCTAATTCATAATTAATAGTATTAACAGGAAGAGAGTCTTCTACTTCATAGATAGTATTTAAATCTCTAATATTAGCATGAGGAACAAGTAATATTTCTTTTAATTTAGAATTAATTACTTTAGTAATTAACTCTTTTAGACTATCTAATTTAGAGAACTTAATATCCATCTTTTGAGGATGTATATTAATATCTATTAGTATTGGGTCTACATCAATATTTAAAATAATCATAGGAAATTTATCTTTAGGAATATAAGTATGATAACAGTCTACTAGACACCTATTTAACTCAGGATTTTTTATTACTCTACCATTTACTAATGTAGTAATAACATTTCTTGATGTTTTGGCTATTTCAGGATAACCAATATAACCTGATATAACATAGTCATCATTTTCACCATTTATCTCTATCATTTTTTTAGTAATATCTATACCATAGACAGCATAGATTACTTTTAAAAGATTCCCATCTCCACTGGTGTTTAATAGTTCCTTTTCATTATTAGTTAAAACAAATCTAATAGATGGATATGATAGAGCCATTTTATTAACATATTCTATTATCAAAGCAAGTTCTGTATAAAGATTCTTTAAATACTTTAATCTAACTGGAGTATTATAGAATAAATCCTTTACTTCAATAGTAGTCCCAACACTTAGGTCACTATTTTCTATTCTTTCTATTACCCCTCCATTTAAAAAGATACTTGTTCCAATACCATCTTTGCTAGTTTGTAAATAGATATGGGATACTGAAGCGATAGAAGGTAGTGCTTCTCCTCTAAAACCTAATGATGAAATATTAAATAAATCATCTAAATCTTTTAATTTACTAGTGGCATGACGTGAAAACGCAAGCATAGCATCTTCTTTATTCATACCAATGCCATTATCACTTACTACTATTTTTTTAGTGCCAGAGTCTATTAAGTTAATTTTAATTTCTGTGCTTTTAGCATCAATAGAGTTTTCTACTAATTCTTTAACAACATTTAAACAACGTTCTACTACTTCTCCAGCTGCTATTTTATTAGCAAGTATTTCATCCATTACTTTAATAGTACCCATTATTTAACCTCACAGTCTATAGATGCTTTTAACCTTTTAATACCAGAAATAGGATTAGAACAAGCAGGGCTTTTATAATTTGAACATTTAAGACAAGCAGAATATTCTATATCCATATTATAATTAGTATCATTATTTCTTTTAACAATAGCATAACTTTCTAAATTACAAGTTTTACTTGATTCTCTCGGATCTTCTAAATCTTCAATATAACCTTCACAAACTAATTTTTCTACATCAACTACTAAAGATTCCCCAACA
>ENA-OURU01003403-OURU01003403.1-human-gut-metagenome-genome-assembly--contig:-NODE-3403-length-13192-cov-11.435868_pt1 | contig 13192 bp, 12 predicted proteins | sample MGYA00242137_ERZ509064 | MGnify/ENA primary metagenome ERZ509064 (study PRJEB26280, sample SAMEA2338777) | human gut metagenome | biome: human gut; feature: human-associated habitat; material: faeces...
TTATTTCTGCAAGCAGAATAATTGTTCATATGTTTTTTCATTCTCATCGTTACTCGCGTAAAAAAAAGCTCAAGGACAGTAGGGATTGCTCCCTTACTGTCCTTGAGTCTCATCATTTAAAGTAATACCGGGTTAATAATTATATTGTATTAACCATTATGTCGATATAACTGCATATCAGTGTGTATCCATATTATAACCATATATTATTACTTAAAATACAGCTATAATCATAATACAGATACATGTATGCCGACTACTCCCTCAGGGGATTTATGTTTTACGTATTGTTGATATAATATCATCAATAATGTTTGCTGACAATGTTTTTATTTAAAAACATTGATTTTTCTTTTGCGCTCATTACACCATCATAAATATTGTATGAGTAATGAATGCTGCTATCCATGCTATGCAGCACTGCATAACTACTACCCCTGCTGCATATTTACTGCCAAGCTCTCTCTTAATAGATGCAATTGCTGCTATACATGGTGTATACAACAAGCAGAATACAAGGAATGCCATAACTCCTGCTGGTGTTACTGCTGCCAGTATTTCTGCTGTGCTTCCGAAAAGTATTGATATTGTTGATACAACACTTTCCTTAGCCATAACACCTGTTAAAACAGCGGTTGCTATTCTCCAGTCACCGAATCCAAGTGGGCTGAATATAGGTGATATCAAGCTTGCTATTGCAGCAAGAATACTATCCTTTGAATCAGTAACAACGTTGAGTCTTATATCGAAATTCTGTAAAAACCATATAAGAATTGTTGCAATAAATATAATAGAAAATGCCTTCTGTAAAAAGTCCTTTGCCTTCTCCCAGAGTAACTGCATAACATTCTTGGCACCTGGCATTCTGTAGTTAGGAAGCTCCATAACAAAAGGTACCGGCTCTCCCTTAAACAGTGTCTTCTTAAATATAAGTGCCATAATAATACCTATAACTATACCTGTAAAATACAGTCCTATCATAACCAGTGCCGCATGCTTTGGGAAAAATGCAGCTGAGAAAAATGCATATATAGGCACCTTAGCTGAACAGCTCATAAAAGGTGTAAGCAGAATTGTCATTTTTCTATCTCTGTCTGATGAAAGTGTACGGCTGGCCATAACACCAGGAACACTGCATCCGAATCCTATAAGCATTGGTACTATACTTCTTCCGGATAATCCAAGCTTACGTAACAGCTTATCCATAATAAATGCTACTCTTGCCATATAACCACTGTCTTCAAGTATTGATAAGAAGAAAAACAGTGTAACAATTACAGGAAGAAAACTAAGTACGCTTCCCACACCATTAAATATACCATCAATAATGAGTGCATGTAACACTGAATTGACATTCATGGCTGTAAGTGCATTATCTATTATGCCTGTCAGCGCATTTATTCCTATATCAAGTATATCCGATAACCATGAACCTATAACATTAAAGGTAAGATAAAACACAAGTGCCATAATCGCTATAAATGCAGGTATACCAGTATATTTGCCTGTTAATACCTTATCTATCCTGCGGCTTCTTATTCTTTCTTTACTCTCTCTTGGCTTGACCACCGTATCTTTACATACTTTTTCTATATAGCCAAATCTCATATCAGCTATGGCAGAAGCTCTATCCATACCACACTCTTCCTCCATCTGGAGTATGATATGCTCTATCATCTCTTTCTCGTTCTGTTCAAGTTCAAGATTCTTTAGCACTATTGCATCACCCTCGACAACCTTGGATGCTGCAAAACGTTCTGGATATCCAGCCTTGTCGGCATGGTCACTTATAAGAGCCATAATTCCATGTATACATCTGTGTATAGCACTGTCTTCCGGACAGAAATCCATTATTTCTGGCTTTTCCTGATATTTTGCCACATGAATTGCATGCTCTACAAGTTCACCTATGCCTTCTCCCTTAGCCGCTGATATAGGTATAACAGGAACACCTAACTGGCGTTCAAGTTCATTAATTCTTATTGAGCCACCATTAACCCTTATCTCATCCATCATATTAAGTGCCACTACCATAGGAATATTAAGCTCCATAAGCTGCATGGTAAGATAAAGATTACGCTCTATATTAGTTGCATCAAGTATATTAATAATTCCCTTAGGCTTATCATCAAGAAGGAACCGTCTTGTTACAATCTCTTCACTACTATATGGTGACATTGAATATATACCCGGCAAATCAGTTATAAGTGTCTCAGGATGACCCTTTATAACACCATCCTTTCTATCAACTGTTACACCAGGGAAATTACCAATATGCTGGTTAGAACCCGTCAACACATTGAAAAGAGTTGTTTTACCGCAATTCTGATTTCCTACAAGTGCAAATGTAAGTGTCACATTGTCAGGAAGTGGATGCTCGTTTTCCTTATCATGGAAACGTCCTCCCTCGCCCAAACCGGGATGCTCAGTTTTTATATGCCTGTCACCTGTCTTATCTGTTTTTTTTCTTTTATCCTTTGTATGTCTTTCTCTTATTGATGATAATCTGTTTTTATCTGCATTTTTGTCAGAAGCTGCTTCATCATCATTACAATTAGTGCTTTCTGATACACTATTAACTGCAGTTTTATTAACCGAATAAGGCTCATCACTATGTATGGAGCTTACTTCTATCTGTGCTGCATCTGCAAGTCTTATCGTTAATTCATATCCATGAATTCTTAATTCAACAGGATCTCCCATAGGTGCATACTTTATAACAGTTACTTCTGCCCCCTGTATAAGTCCCATATCAAGAAAATGCTGTCTTAGTGCAGACTCACCACCTACTTTAAGAATTGTGGCAGTCTGACCTGTTTTCATATCTTTAATAGTCATATGTATAACCCCCGTATTTGGTACGGATGCTTTCTTATGTCATTTTCATTTCTATATTTACTCACATCTTTAATACATATGTTAACATATAACTTAATGATAATAAATATCAATAATTACACATTTATTAGCATTTTACATATATTTTTTTGTTTATTTTCTCTTATAATCACACATCTGATTCTTCTGCCAGCAGTTCATTAACCTTATCAACATCAACATAATCCGTATCAATATTATCTAATTCAATATTATCCAGATTAATCTTATATTCATCTATATATTCTTCTGTACTATCAGAAGCTGTATTCCTCCATTTTACAGTATCAGAAGCTTTTGTATCTTTTATATTATTTTTATTTATAGATTCCGTTTTTTTTCCAATATCAGCTTTGTTTTGTTCGCTAACAGTTTTATTGTTGTTTTTCTTATCCATATTGTTATCATCTGCTCTATTCAGTACGCTGTTGTCTATTTCATCTTCCGTATTTTTAGCTCTTATAGCTGCATTTTTATCTACCATATTAACATCTGGAGCATCATCACCTGCTATATAATCACGTCCTGCAAGACTTATATGTGTCAGTTTAGTTATTCTGTCATACAACATATTTCTTGTAGCACTAAGAAGACACAGCAAAAGGTCGATTGCCATATAAACTGCTATTATCACACATATTGCCATGCAGACTACAAAAGCATAATATTTCCATTCACCTTTATATAACCCCGCAGTCTGTATATAACGGTATATATAATATGCATATGCAACTGAAGGCATCCCCACAACATACAGTATTATATATCTTGCAGCCAGCCTTAATATACCAGCTTTACCTTTATTCTCTGAACTTACAATCTGGATATTGACAAGTGCTTTACCTAATGTACGACCATTACTTATAGCTGTCACCAATATAAATATAAATGCTATATAAGCACTTAATGCAGCAGTATACCTGATGTCATATATAAATACTGATATCTTCTTGTTATTAAACAAAATATATACAACAGCCGGTATTATGACTATGAACATATCTATACACCACGCTATTCCACGTCTGAATTCTGATACTACACGGCCCTTCTTATAAGCTATCTCATCCAGCTTGTCCCTGTCTGGCATCATAAACACAAATAACGGTGTTATGATATATCCAAGGACTCCTCCTGATGTGTTACATATAAGGTCGTCCACATCAAAAAATCTATACGGATATTTGTATATTCCATATAAACCTGATAACTGTGTAAGCTCAAAGAACAGGCTGTAAAGGAACGAAAATATGATCACCTGCCACCATGGTCTTTTGAAATAATATCTTAAATAAACTCCGAATGGCACAAGCAGCAATATATTAAATACTATCTGCCAGAACTCTGAATTTTTCAACAAATTAATATATGTTGATGGCTCTGAAAAAACTATTCCTGATGTAGCAATAGTTCTTCTTACAGCATCAAATGGCACAAGCAGCATACTTGCAGTATTAGGTGTTACCGACTCCCTTGGTGGAAGAGGCAGAACTGTCATAAAAAAAGATGTAAGCATATAGAATATAAATGTATACACTATCCCTGTTCTTAGAACAAGAAGCGAACCATATTTATGGTATTCATATAATATATATGGTATCGTAAATATAATTGCAAGTATTGGGAATATATAGCATGCTGATATTATTGGTTTTAAGTATACTTCCATAGTTTCTCCTCATCTGTTATACATATTTAATATTGTCAGGGTTAAATGTCTTAAAAGATTACATAGCCTTATTATTTTGTAAGTATAGCATAATTTTATGATAAGTCTATGAATTTTATATTTAAGTTCTCATTAATAATCTCTATGATTAACGTAAATATCATCTAAAGGACTAGTAAAATTATCAACATTACATAAATAATAAGAAAATTCTGTAATTCTGTTGTTGACACACCCGCATTTCAATGCGAAAATAACGTGTAGTCATGTAGAAATATATTTTTGCTTTTTAGTATTTTAATGTTATATTTTTCAGGCATGAATGTTTTTTCTATAATAAAATGTGACTATAGCGGAATATACATAAGAATAGAATAATCCGCATCTGAATGGAGGAATAATGTTAGAGATTTTAAAAGCGGTGCTTTTCGGTATCGTAGAAGGTATTACAGAGTGGCTCCCTATAAGCAGTACAGGACATATGATTCTGCTTAATGAAATTATGCCACTTAAAGTATCTGAAGCATTTTACAGTATGTTTGAAGTAGTTATCCAGCTTGGTGCTATCCTTGCTGTAGTTATTCTTTTCTGGCATCAATTATGGCCTTTTGGAAAGAAAAACAACAAAGAACCACTTGCTGAAAGTGGTGCCGGTGCTTATGTAAAGTGGGATATATTCAAGTTATGGTTTCACATTCTTGTATCATGTGTTCCAGCCGCTATAGTTGGTATACTTTTTGATGAACAGCTTGAAGCCTTATTCTACAACTACACAACTGTTGCTATTATGCTTATAATCTTTGGTGTTGCATTTATCATCGTTGAAACTATGCACCACGGAAAGAAGCCTAAAGTACGTAACCTTACAGGAATTACTTATAAGCTTGCTTTCTATATCGGACTTTTCCAGCTTATAGCTGCTATATTCCCAGGAACTTCACGTTCTGGTGCAACTATAGTTGGTGCTCTTATCCTCGGTATTTCAAGAACAGTAGCTGCTGAATACACTTTCTTCCTTGCTGTTCCTGTTATGTTTGGCGCAAGCCTTCTTAAAGGCGTAAAGTTCCTTATGCATAACTCTATGACATCTATGGAATGTACTATTCTTATCGTTGGTATGGTTGTAGCATTTGTTGTATCTTTAGTAGTTATCAAGTTCCTTATGGGATACATCAAAAAGCACGACTTCAAGGTATTTGGATGGTACAGAATTGTACTGGGTATAATCGTGCTTATATGTGGCTTTGCGGGAGTTATCGGAGCGTAAGACTTAATAGTTCTACATTCAGGTAAATGTAATATCTGCCTGCTGTGTTTATTAAGATACAGATTTTTACTTTTTGACCCAGACATTTAATATTACATTAAAATGTATAATATAAAAGCGGTATTTCTAAGACCATAAAAGTCATGAAATACCGCTTATTTCATACGCTGTTTTATTACTTTAACTTGTTATACTCTTCATCTGTAACAGGCTCACACCATTCGTTCGATGTTTCCTCACCCGGTACCTCAACAGCCAGATGTGAAAACCAGCTATCTGGTGCTGCACCATGCCAGTGCTTAACTTCTGCTGGAATATTAATGCAGTCGCCCGGCTTTAATTCTATAGCTTCCTTTCCTTCCTCCTGATAGTAACCACGTCCGGCTACACATACGAGAATTTGTCCTCCACCGCTCTTTGCATGGTGAATATGCCAGTTATTTCTACATGCTGGTTCAAATGTTACATTGAATATACCTACCTGACTTGTAGAAACTGGTGCAAGAAAACTCTTTCCGCTAAAGTACTGTGCAAAACCATCGTTAGGTGCTCCGATAGGAAATACCATCTGCTTTGCATGTGCTCTCATTTCTTCATCATCATATGGAAGGTCACCCTCTGCCACTTCCCATACTTCCTTTGCAAGATTAAATACTGCCCACGCCTTTGGCCAGCCTGCATAGAAAGCTGTGTGTGTTATAACTGCTGCTATTTCCTTCTGTGTTACGCCGTGTGCCTTAGCATTCTGAAGATGAAACTTGAGTGAAGAATCTGTAATACCCATAGACATAAGTGCTACTACTGTTATGATACTTCTTGTCTTTACATCAATATCCTGATTATTCCAGTTTTCTCCGAAAAGCACATCATCATTAAAATGTGCGAATTCTGGAGCAAATTCATTAAGTGCTGTTCTTCCTGCTGTCTGTACTATTTTTTTCATTATATTGCACCTGCCGAATAACCATTAGCAGTATCAAAAAATCAATTCCAAGTCCAAGTGCATGTTTTACCATATTCTCTGTATCACTTTCATCAAGTGTCCAGTCATGCATAGTGCCTGCCTTACCAAAGCTCATACATCGAACGCATACCTTTGATACCTCAATATCGGTGTTACCAAGCTTTGTATACTCCATATTTGTTATCCATCCTTTCTGCTTTCTATTTTTTCAAACTATTAAATTTTCACGCTATTAAAAAAGATGCCCTTTATGGACATCTTTAATATAATATTATTCAGTTGCTATGTCTAATACCTATTCTGTCAATCACATTATGCCCAAAAAGCATTATAGTTTTACTTATTTTCCATAGAGTCTATGAGTTCTATTGCTTCTTTAATCATGCAGTCACAATGTGTTTTCTTATCTCCGCCCTTAGCTGCATTGGCACGTAGAAGGTCTACACAATTAATATTTCCCTCATGATTATTAGCTATTGTCTTACGGAATTGATTAATCTTAGCAGGGTCATCTATACCTTTAGCTCCAAGTACCATCAATGCACTTGTAATAGCTCCGCATACACTTCCATTTTTCATACCACCGCCGAAGTTACTTCCTATTGCACCCGCCATATCTTCTGACAGCCCCAGCTCGTCTGCATATGCACACATAATTGTCTGGGCACAATTATGCACCATAGGCTGCTCATTTCTAAGTTCCATTGCTTTTTTTACATGTTTATTCATAATTGTATTATCTCCGTTTCTCTTATAAAATATACTCAGGTTGTCTGAAATGTAAATGACTGCTCCGTATGACTGTTCGTTCGTCAATGGCGCAGGAAAAATAAATGTCCGCTTCGCAGCCGCTTACTTTTCTTTTTTGCTAATTATATCATATTTATCTATTATCTGCATATAAAAGTATATTCTTTTTAAATATTTTATAAATTTTTATTGACACCATCAAGAAAATATTTTATATTATGGATATATTATTTATACAGATTGCAATTTATATTCCTAATATACTATTCTATAATTAATTTACGAAAGGCGATATATGAGTGTACAACTTAAGAATAAACATACTATACTATGACCTACGATGCTCTTAGTTACATTAAAGAATACAATAACATTAAAAATGAACACAAGATTAATAAGGAACATTTTAATTCCCCTGAAGGTTTTCTGTCCGGAATTAATAAAGATGATAAGTTTCATCATGTCATTACCATTGTTCTTTATTATGGTGAAACGCCGTTGGATGGTCCGATGTGCCTGTCTGATATGATGGTTCATATGCCTGAACATATCCGTCCATTTTTCTCTGATTATAAGTTAAATCTCGTCCAGATACTTGATTCCGACAGACTCCACTTTTATAATAAAGATGTTAAGAACCTTTTTGATATTATCAGATACATTTATAAAAAGGATTTATCATCCATATATGAAAAGTACCAGTCGGATACTATTGACTATGAAGTTATTGAACTAATCAGTGTTATCACTGATAATCCTAAGTTACTAAATCTATATAGTAGTCAGAACGAACATTTGACAGGAGGGAATATTATGTGTAATGCATTTAAAGAATTAGAGGCTGAATGGATGGAGCGTGGCAAAATCGAAGGCATTGAGCAGGAAAAACAGCAGTCCATTATCTCAATGCTTGAATTCGGCATAACCAAAGAACAGATACTAACCAGATACTCAAAAGAAGATTTAGAAAAAGCAGAGGCAGCTATCGCCTATAAGTAACAGTTAGATATCTGATATCTGTATAGTTTTTTATTTTATGCAGAATGTATAGCGGATAGTACTTCGCATATATCTCCATCTATGCATAATGCTCTATCACTAATCTCCTCTGGTGCAAATGCTTCTCCATAATTAATGCATACATACGAAGCATCTTGATTTTTATATGTTTCATTCCAGAAGTTATATTTTACTATGCCGGGTGTGTTCATTCCTACTCCAAGCTCTAAGAATAATACCCGGTCTTTTTTATGCCTTCTCATAAAGTCTGAATATCTTCCGCCTGCCTTATACCATCCCTCATCCTGCACAAATGTATCATCTGCCCTTAAGTTCATAGACATCGGCTTTCCACATACCGGACAATATGGTATAAGCTTTGATGGAATTCTCATATCTTTCTGCTGCTCTACCATATCACGCACAATATCTTCATTATCATATGTGACATCGCTACAAGGCTCACTGCACTGGAACAAGCCATAATCCCCCTGTGTATAGAATAGTCTGTGTTTATCAAAGCCGGCCTTCTGGAACTGGTGGTCAACATTGGTTGTAAGCACAAAATAATCTTTATTCTTAACAAGTTCAAAAAGTCTTTTATATGTTCCATTGTCCGCATCCATATATCGGTTAATATATATGTATCTCGACCAGTAAGCCCAGTGCTCCTCAAGACTTTCAAATGGATAGAAGCCGCCTGAATACATATCTTTAAAACCATACTTTTCAATGAAATCAGAGAAATTATCTTCAAAACGCTTTCCTGAATATGTAAACCCTGCCGAAGTTGACAGACCTGCTCCTGCGCCTATAACTATCGTGTCCGATTTATTCAATAACTCTTCTAATTTTTTCACTTTACTATTCTCATATTTTTCATTACATATCTTAAATCTTGTATCATCTGAATTAACTTCTGCTGCTTTTACATTAACTGTCTTATTATCGGTATCCAAGCAGCCTCCTGTAAATGCTGTAATCTTCTTCTTTAAAAACATTAAATACCACCCTCTCTATTCTGTCATCCTCTTTTATATAATCCTGTACTGTCTGCACGGCTATTTCAGCAGCTTTATTCTGTGGAAAATGAAACACTCCAGTGGATATGCAGCAAAATGCTATACTTTTAAGTCCACTATCCGCAGCCAGTTTAAGACATGACCTGTAACAGTCTGAAAGCTCATTACAATGCATTTTCGTAAGTCTTCCTGATACAATAGGGCCTACTGTATGAAGCACATAACTACATGGAAGATTATATGCCGGTGTTATCTTGGCGCTCCCTGTCGGTTCTTCATATCCCTGCTCATTCATAAGTTCATCACACTTAAGACGAAGCTGTATTCCGCTTACGCTATGTATTATGTTATCTATGCAGGAATGATTTGGTATAAAGCAGCCTCTTAATGCACTGTTAGCTGCATTTACGATTGCATCTATCTTTAATGTTGTTATATCACCACGCCACAATACAAGTCTGTCATCAAGCGGCGAAGCCTCTAATGCAGTACTGTCAGTTATACCACGCATACTAACTTCTTCACTTAAGTAATCGTCCTGTAGCCTGCGGAATTCATCACTTATAGGTTCCGGCTCACGCACATTCATAAGTCCTCTTAACAGCCTTTTCTGTTCCTCCTCATCCTCTGGTATGCTTAATGCCCTGTATTGAGGCGACTCTGCAAGCAGGTCTTTTATAAGTTCTATTCTTTTTTCTTCGTGTGTCATATCTATCCTCATTTCTGTGCATGTTTTTTGCGCATAACAAGTTTGTATCAAGTGCGCGCAGACACAAATCTCGCGTGTGAAAAATTGATTTTTCACACTCTCCCCTTATTTAACATTATAATGATTTATTGGCAAAATGTATTTTTAAAAATTTACTCACTTATAGTTATTTTAATATTTTCTCATCATATTGTTGTATAATGTTACTATATTTTATCTACCTTTTATAATCATTTACCCACCAAATATTTTATTTAAAATATTTATTACTGTATATTATTCACTGCCTTGACAGGACAGTTCTCATAACACGCTCCACAATGAAGACAATTATGTTTATTTATTATATAAGTTGTTCCCTCATATATACATTTCTGCGGACATACCTTCTGGCACGCTCCACAACCTATACATTTATCTGTTATATGATATCCTTTTTTATGTATTGTAGCACTTCCAAGCTTGTATGTGTCCCTGAATATAGGATTAACACCAAGATTAAAGTACTCAAGCTCTGCCTTATCAATACAAAACACTATTCCTATATTTCTTGTGTCACCCGGATATACATTGGCAAGATATGGCTGTTCTTCAAATATTTTATCCATCCACTTTTTCTGTTCACCCTCCGCCACTGGGTATGCCTTTCCCGACAAACGTATCATTTCCTTATATTTCGTATAAGCAAGTGTCTGAACCCTTCCATCTCTTAACAACTCTTTACAGAAGTTCTTACCTCTTGCCGTAAAAAAATATAGTGCATCAGGCTCATAATGAATAGCACTTATATTTCTTATCTGTGGTGCGCCAGTTTCATCAACCGTTGCAAATGCAAGCACCCCAACAAGCTGCATTTTTCTTAAACATGTTGCTACGTCCATAATTTTCCTCCATTTAACATTTATATTTTTAAGTTATTACTATAAATGAGCAAATTTATAATATTGCACAATTATATCCGCGCCAGAAAAACAGATTTTATAATCTATTAAAATGTATCTGAGGTACAAATAAAAGCAAAGGATTTTTCTGTATTTGCTCATTTATAGTTATTTATAAATTTTCATATATTATTTCATTTGCAAATCTATGGTATTCTATTTATTTTTTCGGATAAAACATTTTTACTCTTCAATAATTACGGTTCGTCCTGCCCTTCGTGGCTTACTGTGTGGCTGTTCGCCATCTATCAATCCAAGAATAACGAACCCCTGACATGCATAATTATCAGGCACATTCCATTCCTTCATTAACCTCTTACCTTCTTCTGATGCAAATGTTTCATAACCTCTTGATACTATACACGATGCTATTCCAAGCTCTGTCGCCTGTAGCACCATATTTTCCATAATACAGAACGCATCGGCTGTCTTGAAAAGAAAGTTATCCTGTCAAAATGCGCCATATTCATCTTACCTATATGAGCTGTAAGTTCTTTGTTATGTACCGCAACCATCATACTTATCTGACCTCCACCTGCGTTAGGCGCATATTTTCATTATAATAATATTATTATAATTCTTCACCCGTAATATCGTTTCTTGTCTTCCAGCACTGTGGGTCAGCACCATAGAAGCTGCCATTCGTGCCATTGGCTACCGCAGGACATCCACGGCACCACGCCTTAAGTTCACATTTACTGCACTTCGTAAATTTATCATAATCTCTATAATTTTCCATCTGCCCTACCCAGACATCAGCAAGCCTGTCCTCATATACATTGGCAACCTTACTGTCAGTAACTCTCCTGCATGCCATAATATCACCACTGGAAGCTATCGTTATATGGCAGTTACCACAATTACAGCCGCCATATATCACTCCTGACTTAGCATATTCTGGAATACTGAATTCTCCATTTTCGTATTCATATAAGGTCCATAAATGGTCTTTTTTATTAAAATAAGTTTCGCACCCTTCCGCTTCATATTTCTTTATCTTTTCATCGCATATCTGAAGCAGCTTTTTATATTCCTGTGGTGTCATACTTGTGTCGACCTCCCCACCTGTAGGAACATATCTTGAAAATGCAAATACTTTTACTTTCGCTTTAACAACTGTATCCATAATATCTGGTATCTCATTCATATTGGTCTTTGATACTGTACTCATAATTACACTCTTAATACCTGCACGGTTAAGACATCCTACTTTTTCCAGTGTAGTATCAAAGCTTCCGGGCTTTCTGAACCAGTCGTGAGTTTCTTTCATTCCATCTAAAGACATCTGATATTTTTCACAGCCACACGTCTTTAACATCTGACAGACTTCATCATTAAGGTGGAAAGGATTACCCATAAGTGTAAATGGTATGTCTTTACTTTTCAGAAGCACCATAAGTTTCCAGAAATCAGGATGCAGAATAGGGTCGCCACCTGTTATATAAAAATATGGTATTCTGTTATACACCCTGCAAAAGTCCTCACAATTATCGACAACTTTCTGCATCTGCTCCCATGTCATACTTTTTAATGCCTTACAGCCATCTCCTGAAAATATATAACAATGCTTGCATCGCTGGTCACATTCATCTGTAATATGCCATTGAAATGAAAAATATGATTTTCTCTGTGTATTCTTGCTCATATCCGCACCCATCCTCTCTGTTTAAAGTTGTATTATCTAAAACTCTGCTCAATTAACTTTTAATCAATATTTACTGATAATAAAAAACTGGTTCAAATGCACATTTATCGTTATCAATACATCTCTGTAAATAAATATACATATTATTCTTTAACCAGATTATCTGTATGCATAGGCAGATAATCTGGTTTTACTATTAATATTTGTTATGAATATCTAAGCACTCTTCTTACTTTTCTCCTGCTCCGCACGCTGTTCCACATGCTGCTGGTTTCTCTTCTGGCTTTTCTCCTGCTCCGCACGCTGTTCCACATGCTGCTGGTTTCTCTTCTGGCTTTTCTCCTGCTCC
>ENA-OURU01003417-OURU01003417.1-human-gut-metagenome-genome-assembly--contig:-NODE-3417-length-13147-cov-2.938665_pt1 | contig 13147 bp, 14 predicted proteins | sample MGYA00242137_ERZ509064 | MGnify/ENA primary metagenome ERZ509064 (study PRJEB26280, sample SAMEA2338777) | human gut metagenome | biome: human gut; feature: human-associated habitat; material: faeces...
GGCGGCACGGAGAGCGGTTTGACTGGATCATCTGCATCGAGGGACGCCACGGAGACCACCGCTACCACATCCACATGGTACTCCGGGACAGCCAATTCTCTCCGGCAGAGGTGCGCCACCTGTGGCGGGGCGGGGAGGTGGACGACGAGCCGGTGCTCCGCAAGGAGGGCGGTTACCGTCGGCTGGCGGAGTATTTCAACAAGGAGCGGCCGGATGGATTTGTAATCCCAATCGGCAAGCACCCGTGGAGCTGTAATTTGTCACTCTCCCGGAGCCTGGGGCCGCCAGAGGTCTGGCTGGATACCAGCGGCGTTATCGAGATCCCGGACGATGTGCTGTGGGCGCGCCGTGGGCAGGCGGTCAATGATTTTGGCGCCTACTACTACGGCAGCTATATCCTGCCGAAGCGTCCCAGGGAAAGAGATTTGCCCCAGGAGCCGGAAGTGCTTTTATTTTAGTAGATGTCGCGCGCGGGCGCGCGCACGCGTCTATCTTGAAATCTAGTGGAAAAGTATGCACGTTTGGAAGAAAGTGAGGGAAATGCATTGCAAAAGGTGGAGCGGCGTGATAAACTGACCATAAAGAACGGATGGGTCATGTGCCCAGTGTGCGGAAAGGGGAAGATTCTCAAGATCAACCCGGACACCACCGTTCACAATCTGCCACGGCCGTGCAAGCGGTGTGGGCAGGAGAGCATCGTGAATATCGAAGCGCCTGAGCCAGAGTCCTCAGCGACCAGCGCCTGAGCCATGAGACAAGACCCGAAGAGGGAGTGTCGATGGCCCAGGCGCTTTTTGTTTTGCCCGGAGGTGATAGCCCGATGGCACAAAAGCCGCTGAGGCCGTGTCGGCACCCAGGATGCCCGGCGTTGACCCGCGATGGATACTGCCCCAAGCACAAGCCCGTAAAAACGGGCCGCCGGGTCTCTGCCCAGTGGCATGGCTGGTACAGCCTGCCCATCTGGACGGATGACCTGCGACCGACACAGCTCATGAGAGAGCCGTTTTGCCGGGAGTGCGCCAGGCAGTATCCGCCGGGAGATCCACGCCGCCGCACCCGGGCCACGGTGGTGGACCACATCAAGCCCCATCGCGGAGACTGGCAGCTGTTTACCGACCCTGCCAATCACCAGAGCTTGTGCAAGCGCCACCACGACCAAAAGACAGCTCGGGAGCAGGCGGAGGAGCGCCGGAAAAACGCGGGAAACTGACCGCACAAATGAGCGCAAGGCTACGTCCGCGCGCCGGCATGTGTGCCCGTGTCCGGGCATGTGCGTGCCCGGACGCGCAGGACAAGCCAAAGGCTTGTGACCCTGCCCCAACCCAAAAAAAGTTTTGGGCAGGATCGCGCAAGACCGCATGCCCCCTCGTTTGCGAGAAAATTTCCCCGATCAGGGTTTCGGGGCTGTGCTGCACTGGCGCAGCAAACCACAAGGCCACGCTGCGGACACGCAGCGTGTCAGATTCGGACACAGGAAGGAGGATGCCGATGCCCACGCCGGTAAAGTCACTGGATAACATGACCAAGAAACTGACCAATGAAGAGCGCGAGATCCGCCAGCAGGCGGAGGAGGGCGTCATCCCCGACCGGGGCCGGGAGAGCCGGATGGAAAAGCCGGCCATCATGACCAAGAACGCAGCGGCCGGCCGCTACTGGAAAAAGATCCTAGAGCGGATGGACGGCCTGGTGATCCTGGATGACCTGGACAGCGACGCCCTGGGCGTCTACTGCGTGATGATGGCCCGGTATGAGCAGCAGTGCAAGCTGCTCACCCTGGCTGCCAAGCAGCTCAAGGACGCCCGGGACGATGCACAAGCTGTGTCTGACGCCGTGGCCAAGCTGGACGCGGTCAGCGGCAAGATGCAGTCGCTGGAGCGGAACATCCTCCAGTACGCGGAGAAGCTGGGCCTCACTCCCTCCGGCCGGGTGCGGCTGGCACAGAAGCGGGCCCAGGCGGCAGCCGATGCCAAGTCAGACCCGGACGGTGATCTCTTTGGCGACTAGGTGGCAAAGCGGCCTGCACCATCCGGTGTCGGTCTACGCCAAGCAGGTGACCCAGGGCCGCCTGCGGGAGCAATGCTGCAAATATGAGATCCTGGCCTGTCAGCGGCACCTGGACGACCTGAAGCGACAAGGAACAGAGGACTTCCCCTATGTGTTTGACACCACCCGGGCCGACCGGATCATCCGGTGGTTCGGTCAGTGCATCCAGGTGCGCGGCGTGGACGCGGGAAAGCCCATCACCCTGGAGCCCTGGCAGGTGTTCGATCTGGGCTGCACCTACGGATGGGTCCACAAGGACACCGGCGCCAGACGCTTCAGCAAGACCTACAACAAGCGGTCCCGTGGCACCTACAAGAGCTCGGAGAAATCCTGCCAGGGCCTCTATCACATGTGCGGCGACGCCTGTTACCCGCCCTATCGTCCGGAAGAAGCGGTGTTTGAGCAGGAACCGGAAGTGGAGTGCGCGGCGGTAGACGGAAGCCAGGCCATGCGTGTGCTGGGCGACGCCAAGAAGATCGCCCGTAAAAGCCCCAATATTGCCAGGCGGCTGCTGATCCCTCGGTCCAATCCCATCGTGCACCGCACCCGGGGCGGATACATGCGGGCCCTTTCCAAGGACACCAAGAACAAGGACTCCGGCGCGCCCTGCTATTTCGTGGTGGATGAGTACCACGCCCACCCCAACTCTGAGATCTATGAGATCGGCACCAACTCCTTCGGCAAGCGGGTCCAGTCATTGCTGGATGTGATCACCACTGCCGGCGACGATGCCGGCAGCAAACCCTGCTATGTGGAGGAGACCTACGCCAAGCGGGTGCTGGAGGACCCCACGGTCACCGACGAGAGCTATTTCGTCATGATCCGTGAGCTGGACACCGGGGACAATCCCCACGATGAGGCCGTATGGTGCAAGCCAAATCCCTGCCTGCGGTATCCCAGTCGGTACAGCGCGATCCTGCTCAAGCAGATCCGGGACGAGCACAACGCGGCCTATTCCTCCAACGATCCCAACAAGATCCGCAAGTTTTTGACCCGCCGGATGTGCCTGTGGCAGGTGGGCAGCGTCAACCACTATCTCAATGAGGCCTGCATGGCCATGGCCCGGAAAGCCATGGTGCCGCCGGATGTATTTGCAACCATCACGGACGGACTGCATTGTCACTGTGGCTTTGACCTGGGCAAGCGGATCGACCTCTCCGGTGCGTCGGCGGTGTTCGAGCTACCGGATGGCCGCTATGCCTTCAAGATACATGGCTTCATGCCGGAAAACGGAGCGGACCGTCACGAGAAAACCGACCGGGTGCCCTACAAGTCCTGGGCGGAAGCCGGATACTGCACCCTGACCCCCGGCGACGTCACCGACAACAGCTATGTGTACAACTGGATCTGTGCCGGAGAGCGGGAGCATGGGTGGCAGGTGGATGAGGTGGACTACGACGGCCACAACGCCACGGACCTGGCCATCCAGATGCGTGAGGACCGGAACCGGGAGGACTTCTGTGTGGAGGTGTCCCAGACCTGCGCCGGGCAAAACCTGGCGGTGAAAACCTTCCGGGAGCTGCTGATCCAGGGCAAAGTGGTGATCGAGGAGAGCCCCCTGGTGCTCTGGTGTCTCCAGAACGCCATTGAGATCCAGAACAACTACGGGGACATCAAGCTCTCCAAGCGCCACAAGGACGACACAGAGCGCATTGACCCCTTGGCGGCAGCTATGAACGCCCTGGCCCGGCTGCTGGTGCGGGAGAAGCCCAAGCCGGATCTGGCGGAGGCCATGGCGCGGCCGGGATTCAGCTTATAGCGTGTCCGAATCGGACACAGGAAGGAGATCCATGAAGGCATTGAAAGACGGGGTGGCGGCCTACGCCACGGAGCTTATGATGACAGCCGGGGCGGCTCTGGTGAGCCTGGGCGCCGGGATGATCTATCTGCCGGCCGGCGTCATTGCCGCAGGCACTTTTTTGCTGGCGGGGGCCGTTCTCAGCTGCCTGGGAGGTGGTAAGGCATGAGCATCCGCGATGGACTTCGGGCGGTGGCCCGGTCGCCTTCCGGCATGCGCAACGCCGTGACGGTCAGTTCCCTGACGGCGGCCGGCTATTCCCCTGCTGCAACAGATACCAGCGAGACGGCAGCCAGAAAGCTCAGCGCCGTGGACCGGTGCATTGAGATCCTTTCGGACTCCATGGCCAAGCTCCCTACCTACTGCGTGGACCGTGTGACCCGTGAGCGGGTGGACCTGCCGATTTTGCGGCTGCTCAACGTCCGGCCCAACGAGGCCATGACCCCGTCCGTGCGGAAAAAGCTGCTGGAATCCAGCCGCCTGGCCCGTGGCAACAGCTATGACTGGATTCGGAGAGACCCCTATACGGCGCAGATCGTGGAGCTGATCCCCCTGCCCGGGGAACTGGTCTACACCTGGCGGGACACTGCCGGGCATGTATGGCACAATGTGCGCGATCCCGTGGCCGGCAGTGTGTTCACGCTCCCCGATGCCGATGTCAACCACTACAAGGGCGCGTCCCGCGATGGAGTGAACGGCATCTCCGTGCTGCAGCGGGCGGCGGAGGTCATTACTGCGGCCAGGGCAAGGCAGCAGCATGACTTGCGCTATTACGAAAACGGCGCACAGCCCGGCGGCGTGCTGCAGACACAGGCGGATCTTTCCGGCCGGGTACAGGACCCCGAAAACCCGGACAAGATGATCGGCCGGAAGGATCTCCTGCGGCGGGAGTGGGAGCGGATTCATGCCGGGCCTACCAATGCAAACCGTCTGGCCATCCTGGACTACGGCCTGGAATACAAGCCTGTGAGCCTCACCAACAAGGACGCCCAGTTCATTGAGAGCCAGGAGGTGGCCATCCGGGACATTGCCCGGTATTTCGGAATCCCCCTCTACAAGCTCCAGGAAGGCAAGCAGGCATACAGCTCCAATGAGCAAAACGCCATCGAGTACGTGGTCTCCACCCTGCACCCCATCGTTACCCAGTACGAGGAGGAGCAGACCTGGAAGATGCTGTTCGCCGATCAGATCTCTGCCGGCCTGGAGCTGCGGATCAACATGATGGCGGAGCTGCGGGGCGACAATGCCGCCCGCAGCGCCTGGTACAAGAACATGCGGGAGATCGGCGTCTTTTCTGTCAACGACATCAACCGGCTGGAGGACATGCCGGATGTGGAGGGCGGAGACGAGCGACTGGCTTCGCTGAATTATGTGCCCCTCTCCAAGTGGGTGGAGCTGAGTTTGAACCGAAACGGAGGAACGACATGAGAGTGACCCTGAATGGCATCGTGTCCTCGGACGAGGACCGGTGGATCTATGAGTGGTTTGGGTATCGGGCTTTCTCCCCGGAACAGGTGCGGGACGCCATCGCCCAAAATCCCCAGGGAGAGGAGCTGGTGCTGGAGATCAACTCTCCCGGCGGCTCTGTCTTTGCCGGCAGCGAGATGTACAGCATCCTGCGCAGCTGCTCCATCCCCACGCGGGCGGAGATCCAGAGCCTTGCGGCTTCTGCCGCCAGCTATCTGTGCCTTGGCTGCGGCACGGTGGCCATCTCCCCGGTGGCGCAGATGATGATGCACCTGCCCAGTACTACCACGGAAGGAGACCGTACGGAGCACCAGCGATCCATCGGTATGCTGGACGCCACCCGGGAGGCCATCCTCAACGCCTATGAGCTCAAGGCCAAAGGCAAGAGTGACCGGGCGGAGCTGCGGCGGATGATGAGCACGGAGACCTGGCTCACCGCCCAGGATGCGCTGGATCATGGCCTGGTGGATGAGATCCTGGGCCAGGAGGACGGGCAGACCATGTGTCCCGGCAGCCTGGTCAACGCCTTCGGCCTGCCGGATATCACCGCTCTGCGGGCAGCCTACGACCGGGCAAATCCATCGGCACCGCCGGAGCGCAGACCTCAGAATACCGGAACGGACTGGCGGCTTGCTGCCCGTCTGGACCTGGAAAAAAACAGATTTTGATTGGAGGACAAAACAATGAAGCAGAAGCTCTACAACCTCATCAACCAGCGCGCCGGCCTGCTGAAAAAGGCCGAGGAAGCTCTGGATGCGGAAAATAAGTCCGAGTACCAGAGCCTCATGGAGCAGATCCACAATCTCAACGCCGAGATCAAGGATGTGCAGGCCCTGGTTGACGAGCAGGACCGTCAGATGATGGCGGCTCCCGGCCCCACCGGATCTGAGCTGGAGGACATGGCCCACGAGCGTGTCTCCGCACTGATGCGGGGAGACAGCGTGACCTTCAGCGCCACGGAGGTGCGCCGGGCCATGAATCAGATCACCCTGGCCACGGGCACCATCGTGGAGCCCACCGGTGCCGGCTCCACCATCCACGATCCCCTGGGCAATGTGGTCCCTTCCATCGTGGATCGGGTGCGGGTGATGGACATGACCGGCATGGGCGCCTTCCAGGAGCCCTATGTGATCACGGAGCTGGATGCCAAGGGCGGGAAGGTGAGCGAGACGGCCGGCACGGCCCGCACGGCCTCCACCGATCCCACCTTCGGCGTGGCGGAGATCAAGCCCTATGAGCTGAGCGTGACCTCCTATGTGGACCGCAATATCGCCCGCCTGTCTCCTGCCAGCTACTACGACAAGATCTCCGGCATGGCCATGCGGGCCCTGCGCCGGAATCTGGCGGCACTGATCGTCAACGGCGATGATCCTTCCACGCCCACGTTCTTCGGCATTACCAATGCAAAAAACAAGGCTGCTGCAAACATCTTTGCGGAGGCTTCCCTGGGCAGCGCCATTGACGTGAATACCCTGGACACCCTGTATTTTGCTTACGGCAGCGATGAGGCCATGGGCGCCGGTGCCCGGCTGCTGCTGACCAAGGCCACCCTGAAGGCGCTGGGCGCTCTGCGGGGCACCAACGAAAAACGCCGCCTGCTGACCATTACCCCTGACGCCACCAACCCCAACAGCGGCATCATCACCGACGGTGGTGTGGTGCTGCCCTACGACCTGGTGAAAGCGGTGGGCGATACCAAGATCCTCTACGGTGATCCCTTCAACTTCGAGGTGGGCCTGTTCGGCGATTACACCATCCGAATCGATGAGTCCGTCAAGGCGGTGGAGCGGATGTATGCCATCCTGGGCGACGTCTTTGTGGGCGGCAACCTGATCGTGGACAAGGGCTTCGTGGTAGGCACCATCGGCGGCTGATGCCGGAGGTGAGTCATGGATGATGCGGTAAAAGCCCGCCTGATGGCCTACTGCCGGATCGGCGCCCTGGAGGATGGGGAGGAGCTCCTCCTCCAGGGGCTCCATGACGCGGCGGTGAGCTACATGGAGCAGGCGGGCATCCGGGAGCCCAAGGAGGGGACGCCCCGGCGGGCGCAATACGACCTTTGTATCTGCGCCCTGGTGCTGGACGGCTACGACCGGCGGGGCGCTCAGACGGAGGGCAGCGTCAGCGACAACCCTGTGCTCCGCCGGATGCTCACCCAGCTCAAGCTGACGGAGCTGCCGGTGTCCGATTCGGACACTGGCGGAGCGGAGGTGCTGCAATGAATCCTGTACAGGTTGGAGAGTTCCGGCATCCGATTCGGATTTTGAGACGGGCGGAAAAGGCCGACGGGGAGGGATTCCCCATCGGCGAGCCGGAGGAGGTCTACCGCTGCTGGGCAAGGGTGACCATGACCAGTGGCACCGAGCTGGTGCGGGCCAATGCGGACTTTGGCCAGATGAAAGCCAGGTTCCTGATCCGATGGACCAGCGCCCCCATTGACCGGAAGATGTGGGTGGAGTACGACGGAAAGGAGTGGCAGATCGAGTATGTCAACGACTACGCAGGGCGGCAGTACCTTGAGCTCTGGGGCGTCTGTGAGAGCAACAGCAGAAGCAGAGTCCTCCGTCTACGCCCGGCTGGTGGCTGCGGTGACGCCTGTTGTTCCGGTGTGTGAGCCGGCGATCTATGGCGGCGATGCGGAAGCGTACTGCACCTACAATGCAACGGAAATGCCGGAAGGGTTTGGGGACGATGCTCCCCACGCGCTGCGGTATCTGCTGCAGCTCCATTACTTTTGCCCGCTGGCAGGAAATCCGCTGCCTACGGTACGGCAGCTTCGGCAGGCTGTTTTTGACGCCGGCTTTACCTATCCCACCATGGAAGATGCCAGTGATCTGGATGGCCGGCACTATGTGTTGGAGTTTGAAGAAGTGGGTGGGGTCAATGGCTGAATTTTCTGCCTCCGGATTGGATGAGCTGATGCTCAGCCTGCAGGATGTAGCGCAGCTCCCGGAATCGGTCCAGGATTCCATGCTCAATGCCCAGGCGGATGTGGTACTGCAGGCACAAAAGTCAGCGGCTCAATCAATAGCGGATACAGGAAAGACTGCCCGATCTTTGAAAAAAAATAAGCCCAAAACAAGAAAGGGCATCCGTTATATCAGTATTACTTTTTCAGGGACCCGAAAACGGGGAAAAACCGTTACCCGAAATGCCGAAATTGCTTTTGTCAATGAATACGGAAAACGGGGTGTCCCGGCCAGGAACTTCATCCGGAAAGCCAACGAGCAAAGTGCGGCTGCCAGCACTCAGGCGGCGGCAACAGTATACGATGAATATTTACGGTCAAAGGGGCTGTGAAGTCCCTGAAAGGAGGAGCTCATGAAATACGGAGCAAAAATGCTGCAGTGGGCGCCGTTTGCCCAGAGTGACCCGGAGCCTGCCGGGGCACTTCCCAAGTATGGCACCCCGATCAATCTGGGATCGCTGAACAAGGTGACCGACAGTCCGACCTTTAACGAGGCCAAGGGATACGGTGACAATGCCCTGAAGGTGCATGTGGTGGAGTTCAAGGAAGCCGGCATCGATGTGGAGGTCAACGAGCTGGCCAATACTGCTGCTTCCGCCATCTTCGGCGCAAAGCTGGACGATGAAGATGCACAGGATCTGCACTTCGGCTCGGAGGACAATCCGCCCTACGGGGGACTGGGCTTTTATATCTCCAAAATGCTGGAGGGCAATGTGAAGGTCTACCAGGGGATCTATTACCCCAAGGTGAAAGCCAGTATGCAGGGGGAGGAATATTCCACCAAAGGCGAGTCCATTACGCTGGCCAACTCCAAGATCCACTTCCTGGCCTCTGCCTGCAACAGCGGTGACTGGCAGATCAAGAGCAAGGATTTCCCCACAGAGGCGGAGGCGGCCGGTTGGGTAAACGAAAAGATCAAGACATCCGGTGTGTGATCGGCGTGGCACATCGCTCTGCCTTCTCAAAAGAGGAGCGACCATGAAAGACGTTGAATTTGCATTTAACGGACAGGTGCTGCACCTGTACCTCAACGGTGCGGCGCTGTTTGATTTTTATGATAAGTTCGGCAGTAACAAGGAGATTCCAGACGTTGTCGCCGGTGAAAGCCGGGCGTCCTTCCTGGCCACCTGCTGGCTTTTGCAAAAGCTCTCCGAGCAGGGCGAACTGGCAAGGCGGCAGCTGGGCCACACGCCGGAGCCGATCCCTGCCATGGGACAGCTGACGGCGCTGCTGGGGCCGCTGGATGTGCTGCGTGCCAGGCGAGCCATTTGCTCGGCTACCCGTCTGGGCCTTTCCATGGAGCACGCACCCAAGCGGGAGTATGAAGATCTCGGGCTTTTGGAGCTGCAAAAAAAAACGGGACAAGGCAGACTTGGCCGGAGTATCTTGACACGGTTACGCAGATTTTGGGCCTGGATCTCCAGGCGGCGCAGCTGCTGACCCCTGGTCAGGTGGCGGATCTGGTGGAGCTGGAAGTCGGACGGGGACGCCTGAAGCGGAAGGAGGATTGACCCATGGCGGTGAGGACGATCTCCACGTCCATCAAACTGGACGGAGAGCAGGAATTCAAAAAGCAGATGGCGTCCGTCAACTCGGAAATGAAAAACCTGAAGTCCGAAATGGCGCTGGCCACGGCGGAATTCAAGGGACAGGCCAATTCCATGGAGGCCCTCACGGCCAAAGGGCAGATCCTGCGCCGGGAGCAGGAGCAGCAGGCAGAAAAGGTGCGGGCTCTGGAGCGGGCAGTCTCGGACGCCGCTGAGGCATACGGTGAGGCGGACAGCCGGACAGACGCCTATAAACGGCAGCTCAATTATGCCAGGGCAGCGCTTGCCGATCTCAACGGTGAGATCCAGGACAATGAACGGTATCTGGATGAGGCCAGACGCAGCGCGGACCGATGTGCCGACTCCATCGACGAGTATGGCCGGGAGGTGCGCAATGCGGGAGACGCGGCGGATCAGATGGATCTGACCTCCCCGTTTTCCGGACTGGATGATGCGGTGGGCAAGCTGGGGGCGCTGAAAGGCGCATTGGCCGGAGGCGCCATTGTGGGCGGGCTTTCTGCCATTGCCGGGGCCATCACGGAGGTGGTGGATGCGTCGGAGGAATACCGCAAGATCATGGGCACGCTGGAGGTCTCTTCCCAGGCTGCCGGATATTCCGCCGAGGAGACGGCCCAGACCTATGAGCGGCTTTACTCCGTTCTGGGTGATAACCAGACAGCGGCCACCACTGTGGCGAACCTGCAGGCAATCGGATTGAGTCAGGAGGAGCTGATGCTGGTGACGGATTCCGCCATCGGCGCCTGGGCCCGGTACGGAGACAGCATCCCCATCGACGGATTGGCGGAAGCCATCAACGAGACCATCCAGGCCGGGCAGGTAACGGGAACCTTTGCCGATGTGCTCAACTGGGCAGGTACCAGCGAGGACGACTTCAACGCCAAGCTGGAGGGGGCAAATACCACCACGGAGCGGGCCAATATCGTGCTCCAGGAGCTGACCCGCCAGGGCTTGGCCGAGGCCGGACAGGCATGGATCGACACCAACGACGATATTGTGGCCGCCAATGAGTCCCAGGCAAAATTTGAGGAAGCGCAGGCAAAGCTGGGTGAAAAGCTCAGTCCCGTAAAAGACGCTCTGCGGGATCTCGGCACCGAAGGCTTCAATTTCCTGTCGGACTGCATCGATGGAGCCGTACAGGGTATTCAGGATCTGGGGGATTGGTGGGAGCGAACCCGCCCGAAGCTGGAAGAGGGCTGGGATAAATTTTTCGGCATCGATCCCAATAAAAAATGGGTGCGGAAATCGGACGGTACTTATGGGTGGGTCGAGGGCTCTCATGCCGGCGGATTGTGGAGAGTTCCCCATGACGGCTATGTTGCGGAGCTTCACCGGGATGAGACAGTCCTGCCAGCGGCAGATGCGGCGGTGTGGCGCAGCTTGTCCAATACCGGCACGCAGCCTGCAGGGACTGCTTTTGCCGGGGTACAGCAGGTGCAGGCATCCAAGCCGCAGGATATCGTGATCCAACTCACGGCGGAGCTGGATGGCACGGTGCTCAGCCGGAAAATGTATCGCTATAACCAGGCGGAGGGCCGCATTCACGGCGGCTCTCTTGTGGAGGTGTAGTATGACCAGACTTCCGTTTATTGTTGATGGAGTCGATTTTTCCACAAAAATCAACCGGCTTGTGTATTCTGTTGGGTACGAAAAGCGGGAGGGAAGCAACGGAGGACTCATGCTGGACGGATCGGAGACGGTGGACATTCTGGCGTTCAAGGCGGTGGTCACCGTCTATACCAACGCACTGACAGAATCCGAGGTCACGGCATTGTTTTCGGCCCTCTTAAAACCCTATGTGCAGCTTACCTACCGGGATCTGCGGACAGGCTCTGATCGGACGGCGTCGTTTATCCCGGATGTGGATGCGGCTGAGATTTTGCTGATTGACGGGCAGACCCCGTATTTTTCGGAGTTCGGCATCACGCTGAGGGAGAGGTGACCATGAGCGCAAAGATCATCGTGGGCGATCCGGCATCGCCACTTGCGGTCTACCAGGGAGACGACGTCAAAACCTGCACCTGTGTCATGTATTCCGCCCTTTCCGGTGAGGAGCTGGCGATTGACCAGCTGTTGCCGGTGGTGTACTCGGCGGCCTATGTGCGTGTGCGATTTGTGCCGGCCGGCTCTACGGGCCTGCGGACAGCGGATGGCTACATCTTCACCGTGTTCCCGGCGGACATCCGCCCGGACGCCATCCCCTACGGCACGCCGGCGCGGCTGTATGACGGCGACACTCTCATCGGCAAGTTCTATTTTTCCAAGGCGGCGCGCACATCCGAGACGCATTTTTCTTTGACCGCAGTCTCCGGGGTGGGCATCCTGGATGGCCAGATCCACTACGGAAACATCTACACCGGCCAGACCTTCCGGGAGGTGGCCCAGGAGATCATCAACGGGGCCTTTGCCTTTACCTGTGCCGAGGACGTGGCGGCCATCCCCATTTTCGGATGGCTGCCAATCTCCACCCGCCGGGCGAATCTGCACCAGCTGCTCTTTGCCACCGGCGTCATGCTGCGCAAGGACGCCTCCGGGGAGGTCTACTTCTGCTTCCCGGATACCGTGACCCAGATCAACGTGCCGGATAGCCGCATTTTTTACGGCGGCGAGGTGGACTATCTGACCCCGGCCACCGGCGCGGACGTCACCGAGCACACGTTTATCCCCTTGGAGTCGGACGAGCAGGTGACGCTCTACGACAACACCCAAAGCGGCGAGGTGGCGGAGGATGTGTTCGTCTCCTTCCGGGATGCGCCCATCCACGACCTGCAGACCACCGGCACCATCGAGATCCGGGAGTCCGGCGTCAATTATGCCGTTGTCAGCGGCCTGGGAACCTTGATAGGGAAGGCGTACACCCATGTTACCCGCGTGCTGTCCAAAACGGTGCAGGGCCGTGTGGCGGGCCAAGAAAAGACGGCGACCGTGTCCCAGGCAACGCTGGTCAATGCCACCAACAGCCGCAATGTGCTGGAGCGGGTGCTCAGCTACTACGCCTCCGCCCGGCGCATCCGCAGCGACATCGTGCTGGCAGACGAAAAACCGGGCGATCTGATCGCGTTCAACAACCCCTACTACGAACCGGAGAGCGCCTTCCTGGCGCAGATGGAGATCTCCTCCGGCTCGTTCCTCCGGGCGGCCTGCGAGCTGATCACCGGCTATGTGCCCTCCGGCGCCGGCAATAACTACACCCAGTCCGTCGTGCTCACCGGTGAGGGTGAATGGGTATCCCCCATCGATGGGCGTATCAAGATCGCCGTCATCGGCGCCGGCTGCGGCGCCACCGGCGGAAACTGCGGCGGCGCG
>ENA-OURU01003431-OURU01003431.1-human-gut-metagenome-genome-assembly--contig:-NODE-3431-length-13100-cov-2.563434_pt1 | contig 13100 bp, 10 predicted proteins | sample MGYA00242137_ERZ509064 | MGnify/ENA primary metagenome ERZ509064 (study PRJEB26280, sample SAMEA2338777) | human gut metagenome | biome: human gut; feature: human-associated habitat; material: faeces...
TGAGCTAAGTGCAGATTTGTGCTTGCACAAGGATCTGCATTTGTCGAATGTACATCACCTGGCTGTTAAGCGAGATGGTGTACAAAGTATACAAATCGAGCAGGAGTCAGCCTGCTCGATTATTTACAGAGAGGAGACAGCAGGAATGTCACACATCATTTTCCATATAGATGTCAATTCAGCCTACCTTAGTTGGACGGCAGTAGAACAACTGAAAAATGGTGCCGATGTGGACATCCGCACGATCCCCGCGATCATCGGCGGTGACAGAGAATCACGCCATGGGATCGTATTGGCGAAATCTCCTTCGGCAAAGAAATTCGGCATCCGGACGGGAGAGCCGGTGGTAAATGCGTTCCGCAAGTGTCCGAATCTTCACATGGATCCGCCAAATCACAGGATGTACAGGGAGTATAGCCGGAGACTGATGGATTTCCTGAAAACCTATACACCGGAAATCGAGCAGGTCAGTGTGGACGAGTGCTATATGGATTTTACCGGAATCGCACAGCGCTTTTCTTCGCCGGTGGAGGCTGCGTATGAAATCAAAGCCCGGGTTTATGAAAAGTTTGGGTTTACCGTGAATGTGGGAATTTCGACAAACAAGCTTCTGGCAAAAATGGCATCAGACTTTGAAAAGCCAAACCGTGTCCACACTCTTTTCCCGGAAGAGGTCAAGGAAAAAATGTGGCCGCTCCCGGTGAGTGAGCTTTTTATGGCAGGGAAGTCCAGTGTGGCGATTCTGGAAAAGCTGGAAATCCGGACAATTGGTGAGCTTGCGCAGACAGATCCGAAGCTTCTGGAATTCCATTTGAAAAGTCATGGGAGAACGCTGTGGGAATTTGCGAATGGAATCGGTGATGCAAAGGTGCAATCCGAGGAAACCGCTGCAAAGGGTGTCGGTAATTCCACCACACTTCCAAAAGATGTGGAAAAGGCAGAGGATGCAAAAAAGGTTCTATTTTCTCTGGCAGAAAGTGTGGGAAAGAGACTAAGGAAAGCAGGGCAGAAAGCCAATATGGTTAGTGTGGAAATACGCTACAGTGATTTTCAGAATGTATCTCACCAGAAGCAGCTTGGCAGAGCATCTGGTGCAGATCAGGTGATCTATGAGGCGGCCTGCAGTCTGTTCGATGAGCTGTGGAACGGTGAGCCGATCAGATTGCTTGGTGTTCGCACAGCGAAGCTTGTGGATGAAGATGAACCGGAGCAGTTAAGCCTGTTTGACCTGCAATTCGAGGTGAAATCTGAGAAGCCGAAGAAGAGCATGGAAAAGCTGAAAAAGCTCAGTGCGGCAATGGGAGAGATCCGCGGAAAGTATGGGGCGGATGCGGTGATACGGGGCAGTGTTCTGGAGCAGAGAGAAAAAGAGAAGAAATATGAAAAGAAACAGTTCTGAAAATTTCCCGGGAAACTTTCAGAGCTGTTTCCATGCCTTGACACCTAAAGAATCCCTGGAGTATAATGAGATGATATATAGAAATATAAGGGGATAGAAAGGAGCTTCTTTAAACAATGGAATTTAAAGACAGAGAATTTATTCCGGTACTGCTTGGTGGAGATATCAATACTTACAGTGTTGCCCGCGCATTTTATGAGCAGTATCAGGTGAAGACATATATATTTGGAAAGTTTGCAACAGGACCGAGTTACGGAAGTAAGATCATCGAATATCATCCGAATCCGAAGATTGATACGGACGATTATTTTCTTCAGACAGTCAATGGATTTGCAAAAAAGCATAAAGACAAAAAGATTATGCTCATCGGATGTGGTGACAGTTATGTGGCGCTGATCAGTAAGCATAAGGCAGAGCTTGAGAAAAATATTATCGCACCATATATCGATTTTGATCTGATGAACAGTCTGCAGCAGAAAGAGACTTTCTACAAGTTGTGCGAAAAGCATGGGGTAGATTATCCGGGAACGATTATTTACGATCAGTCCATGGGACTGGATTTTGAGATGAATTTCCCGTACCCGGTAATTTTAAAGCCGTCTGACAGTATTTCTTACTGGGAGCATCCGTTTGCAACCCAGAATAAGATCTACACGATCAAGGACAGAAAAGAACTGGAAAAAGTAATTCGGGATATCTATGGGGCAGGTTATACAGATAAACTGATTATCCAGGATATGATTCCGGGAAATGATGAATATATGCGTGTTCTGACTTCTTATTCTGACCGGAATGGAAAAGTTAAAATGATGTGTCTGGGACATGTACTCCTGGAAGAACACACACCACACGGACTTGGAAATCATGCAGTTATCATCAGAGCCAAACGAAGAGCTGATGATGAAGGTGAAGAATCTGCTGGAAGATTTGCACTATGTAGGATTCTCCAACTTTGATATCAAGTATGACAGGCGTGATGGCAAATACCGTTTCTTCGAGATCAACACCCGCCAGGGACGAAGTAATTATTATGTGACGGGATCTGGATTCAATGTTGCAAAATATGTAGTAGAAGAATATGTTTACGGAAAAGAACTGCCGCTTGAATTTGCAAAAGAAGAACATCTCTGGATGACAGTACCGAAGGCAGTTGCTTTCAAATATATCAAAGAAGAAGCAAACCGTGAGAAGATGAGACGCCTTCTTAAGGAAAAGAAGATGGTCAATCCGGTATTTAAGAGAGGTGATTTTAAACCAAGACGTTATCTTGCTATGGTGAAGAATCATCTCAGACAGTTTGGTAACTTTAAAAAATATTACAGCTAAGAGAAGCTGAAACAGGGAGAATGATATGCTGAAAAAATTAGGTGTTATCGGCGGAATGGGACCGGAGGCGACAAGTTTTTATTATGCAAGAGTGATCGCGAGGACAAAGGCGGAGAGTGATCAGGAGCATATCAACATGATCATTTTAAGTCATGCGACAATGCCGGACAGGACACAGGCAATCCTTACAGGAAATAAGCTTCCGTTTCTGAAAGCGATCACACAGGACGCAAGAGATCTGGAGATGCTGGGAGTAGAAAATATTGCGATTCCGTGCAATACCTCGCACTATTTCCTGGAAGATATCCAGAAATCTACAAGTGTTCCGATCATCAATATGGTAGAGGAGAGTGTCAGATATGTAGTAGAGGCTCATCCAAAAGTGAAGAAGATCGGGATCATGGGAACAGATGGAACGATGCAGGCAAAGACTTACCACCGAGCCTGCGAAAAATTTGGAATCACACCGGTAGTTCCGGGAGAAGCCTGCCAGAAAGATGTGATGTCGCTGATCTATGATGATATCAAAAAAGGAAAGCCGGGAGACAAGAACAAATTTGACCGTGCTTATAATGATCTGAAGGCAAAAGGTTGTGATGCAGTCATTCTTGCATGCACAGAGATTTCGGTATTCAAAGAATATTATCAGGTACCGGCAGACTGCATGGATGCAATGGATGTTCTGGTAAGAGAATCCATCATCAGATCCGGCGCAGAGTACCGGGAATAATACCGGAAAGAATATAAGGGAGATAAATACCAGATGGAAAAATACACATTACAGGAGTACGCAAATCTGTTACAGAACCTGCGTATGATGAAAGAATTTTATTCAAATGGGGAAGAAGAAAAAAACGTAGGATATCTGACCTATGATTCCAGAGAGGTGACGGAAGGGACATTGTTTATTTGTAAAGGTGCGGCATTTAAGGCTGAGTATCTGGATGCAGCGATCGAAAAAGGTGCGATTGCTTATGTCAGCGAAGTAAAATATGAAACGAAAGAAGATGTTCCATATTTTCTGGTAGACGATATCCGTAAGGCGATGCCTCCACTTGCAGAGAAGTTCAATAATGCACCGTGGAAGAAACTGACGATCACCGGAATCGGCGGAACAAAAGGAAAATCCACTTCCGCTTACTATATGAAAGCAATCGTGGATGATTATATGGAAGCAACCGGTGGAAAGGAAAGTGCAGTCCTTTCTTCAATCGATATTTATGACGGAGTGATCAAGAAAGAATCCCATATTACTACGCCGGAGTCGGTAGAATTGCAGGAGCATCTGCGCCATGCCGTAGAAAGTGGTATTACATTTGCCGAGATGGAAGTATCTTCACAGGCGTTAAAATACAATCGTGTCGATAACATGCAGTTTGATGTGGGAATTTTTCTGAATATTTCAGAGGACCATATCAGTCCGATCGAGCATCCGGATTTTGAAGACTATTTTTCGTCTAAACTGAAAATTTTCGGAAAATCACGTTACGGAGTTGTGAACATGGATGCAGATTTTGCAGACCGTATTCTGAAAGAGTCAAAGGTCTGTGAGAAGGTGCTGACGTTCAGTACAAAGAATCCGGAAGCGGATGTTTATGGTTATGAGATCCAGAAAGACGGACATGAAACGGTATTTATGGTAAAGACAGAGCTGTTTGATGAAGAATTCCGTCTGACGATGCCGGGACTTTTCAATGTGGAAAATGCACTGGCTGTCATTGCGGCATCCATTCTTCTTGAAATCCCGAAGGAGTATATGCACAGCGGACTTTTGAGGGCAAGATCCAGCGGACGTATGGAGCTTTATGGAAGTGCAGATAAGAATCTGATCGCTGTTGTAGATTATGCACACAACAAGCTTAGTTTTGAAAAGCTGTTCTCTTCAATAAAAGATGAATATCCGGATTATAATATCGTATCGATCTTCGGATGCCCCGGAAAGAAAGCATTTATCCGGAGAAGAGACCTTGGAACGGTAGCTGGTCAGTATGCGAAAAAGGTTTATCTGACAGCGGAAGATCCGGGATATGAGCCGGTAGAGCAGATTTCCAAAGAAATCGCACAGTATGTGGAAGCTCAGAACTGTCCGTATGCCATGATCGAGGATCGGGGAGAGGCAATCAAAGCAGCGATGGATGAAGCAGAGGGAAAGACTATTTTCCTGATTACCGGAAAAGGAAATGAGACAAGACAGAAATATGGCTGTGAGTATCTGGACTGCAAATCAGATACACAGTATGTTAAAGAATATCTTGCCGAGTATGATAAAAAGCATCAATAGAGACTGAGAGATGGGTGGGTGTTCCTGCAAACGCACAGGATGCGTGAAAACGAAAGCAGGAAATCCACCCATTTTATATATTTTCATATCCGGTGTGACGTTTGAGGGGAAACAGCATATTCTGAAAACAAAGAGTCCAAAAAGAGGAGCCTTATGAAGCTTTCGGTTCTGTTTAAAAGGATTCAGCATGCGGTGATCCAAATGCCGGAATTAGAAGAAGAGATGGAAATCCGGGGGATTACCTGTAATTCCCAAAAGGCAGAAGAAGACAGTCTGTTTGTCTGCATTCAGGGAAGCCGGGCAGATGGACATGATTATATAGAAGAAGCCTGCAACCTTGGGGCATCCTGCATTCTGATAGAAAAACTGGTATCTGGGGGAAGGATGCTGAAGTTTCCGGAAAATGTTGCCGTCGTTCTGGTAAAAGATACACGGGAAGCTCTTGCCGGGATCAGCAGGATCTGGTTTGGAAGTCCTGCTGATAAGTTGAAAGTGATTGGCGTGACCGGCACAAAGGGGAAAAGTACGGTGGCAGTGATGATCTGGGAGATGCTGGAAAGTATTGGCCAAAAATGCGGACTGATCGGTACGATCGGCCACCATCTTGGAAATGAAGTGGTAACTTCGCAAAATACGACTCCGGATGCCTTTACCATTCAGTCGTATTTTGCTAAAATGGTAGAAGCAGGTTGCCACTATGCGGTGATGGAGGTATCTTCACAGGGAATAAAGCAGCATCGGATCGATGGAATCTGGTTTGAAATTGCGGTATTCACTAATTTCGGGGAGGATCACATCGGACCAGGCGAGCATGCAAGTCTTGGGGAATACCGATATTACAAATCATGTCTTTTTGAACAGTGCAGGATTGGAATAGGGAATCTGGATGATGCACAGTGCAGCTATATGTTCCAGAGAAAATGTTGCACGAAATACGGATTTACCTGTCGGGAAGAAGAAGGGCAGGAAAGAGGATTTAGAAACAGTCATGTACTGACAGCAGAAAAAATCAGTTTTCTGATGGAAGGTGGAGAACTTAAAACGGTATTTTATGCAGATGATAGAAAATATGAGCTTGCCCTTCCTGGAAAATTTAATGTGTACAATGCACTGGCTGCTTTACAGACGGTGAGCTGTCTTGGATTTGAAAGAGAAGAAGCAGGAGACGTGTTAAAGCATCTGGTGGTAAGAGGCAGGATGGAACGGGTAGATGCAGGAGAAAATATCCTGTGTTACATTGATTACGCGCATAATGCCATGAGTCTTGCAAAAGTGCTTAAAATGCTGAGAATTTACGAACCAGAACGTATTTTACTGGTGTTTGGATGTGGAGGCAACCGTGCCGGAAGCAGAAGAAGCGGGATGGGAAGAGTGGCAGGAGAGCTTGCGAATCTGACGATCATCACTTCAGATAATCCGAGATGGGAAGAGCCGGCGAAGATTATGGCAGATGTTGAAGAAGGCATCAAAGAAACTTCCGGAGCCTATCGGATGATCCAGGATCGGGAAGAGGCAGTACTCTTTGCGGTGGAAATGGCAAGACAAGGGGATATCCTTCTGATTGCGGGAAAGGGACATGAAAATTACCAGGAGATTAAGGGAGTCAGGTATCCGATGGATGACCGGGAACTGGTGCGAAAAGCCGTCAGGCTTGCTGCACAAAAGAGACAGAAAAAGGAACAGACAGAATGTACGCAGACATTATTATAGATATTACACATGAAAAACTGGATAAAGTATTTCAGTACCGTGTACCGGAAGAACTGGAAGGAGATTTACGAACCGGTGCAGGCGTCATTGTGCCGTTTGGACGGGGGAACCGGGAAACGAAGGGGTATATTGTCGGTTTTTCGGAAACATGTGATTATGATGCGGAAAAAATAAAGGATATTCTGCGCACAGATACATCAAGTGTAGCGATTGAGGCAAGGCTGGTTGCACTTGCAGCGTGGATGAAAGAATATTATGGAGGTACGATGATCCAGGCATTGAAAACGGTGCTTCCAATCAAGCGTACCGAGCAGCAGAAGGAACAGCGGATTTTAAAAAGATGTATTTCCAGAGAAGCAGGCGAAAAGAAGCTGGAAGAATATCTTCACAAGAACCAGAAAGCGCGGGCAAGATTGATGGCAGCACTTTTGGATGATGAAGAGGTAGAATATTCTCTGATCAGCCAGAAGTTGAATATCACGCTGACGGTGGTGAGAGCGCTTGAAGAGCAGGGGGTTCTGGAAATCAAAAATCATAAGATTTACCGTAATCCTGTGAAAGAAAAAGAGCAGCAGCGGCATTTTATTACCTACACGGAGGAGCAGGAAAGTGCAATCCGGACGTTTGAAAACGATTATAAAAAAGGGATCCGAAAGACCTATCTTTTATACGGTGTGACCGGAAGCGGCAAGACAGAGGTCTATATGGAAATGATCCGGCAGGTGGTAAAGGAAAAGCGCCAGGCAATCGTGCTGATCCCGGAGATCGCATTGACTTACCAGACGGTGATGCGCTTTTACAGGACATTTGGGGAACGCGTTTCCATCATGAATTCCAGACTTTCAGCGGGAGAGCGGTATGACCAGATGATGCGGGCGAAAAAAGGAGAGATTGATGTGATGATCGGTCCAAGATCTGCACTTTTTACCCCGTTTCCGAGTCTTGGGCTGATCGTGATCGATGAGGAACATGAGGCAGCTTATAAAAGTGAACAGGTTCCCCGGTATCATGCGCGGGAGACGGCAATCGAACGCGCAAGCCTGGAAGGGGCAAGTGTGGTACTGGGATCGGCAACCCCTTCCATGGAAGCATTTTACCGGTGCGAGCTGGGAGAGTATACGTTGCTGGAATTAAAGAGGCGGACTGCAAAAGCAGAACTCCCGGAGGTCTACACGGTGGATATGCGTGAAGAACTGCAAAAAGGGAACCGTTCTATTTTAAGTGACAGGCTCCATGAGCTGATGGAAGACCGTCTGAAAAAGAAGGAACAGATCATTTTGTTTCTGAATCGAAGAGGGTATGCCGGATTCCTTTCTTGCAGGTCCTGCGGATATGTAGTAAAATGTCCTCATTGTGATGTTTCACTGGCAGCGCACAATAATGGGAAAATGGTGTGCCACTACTGTGGCTACGAAGAAACGGTTGCAAAAAAATGCCCGTCCTGCGGCTCCCCTCATATCGGAGGTTTCCGCGCAGGAACACAGCAGATTGAAGAACTGGTAAAAAAGGAATTTCCGCAGGCAAGGGTACTTCGGATGGATCTGGATACTACAAGATCCAAAGAAGGACATGAAAAGATTCTATCTGCATTTGCAAATGAAGAGGCAGATATTCTTGTCGGAACGCAGATGATCGTAAAAGGACATGATTTTCCAAATGTGACCCTGGTTGGCGTGCTTGCTGCGGATATGTCCTTATACTCGGATGATTTCCGGTCAGCAGAGAGGACATTCGAGCTTTTGACGCAGGCTGCGGGAAGGGCCGGAAGAGGGGCAAAAAAAGGAGAGGTCGTGATTCAGACCTACAGCCCGGAGCATTATAGTATCCAGACGGCAGCACGTCAGGATTATCAGGCATTTTATACAGAAGAGATGAATTACAGGGAACTGATGGGGTATCCGCCGGCAGAGCATCTGATGGCGGTACTGGTAGCCTGTGAGGATGAAGCACTTCTGGAAAAAGGAATGCACTATCTCAAATTATATGCAATGCGGATCACGAAGAACCGCAAGGTACAGGTGATCGGTCCGGCAGCTCCGGCAGTCGGAAAGGTCAAGGATGTGTACCGGAAAGTGTTGTATCTGAAGCAGGAATCCTATGAGATCCTGATAGAAATGAAAGATAAAATGGAACAATATATTGAATTGAACCGGGGATTTGCAAAGATGCGGATTCAGTTTGATTTTGATCCGATGAGTGGATTTTAAAAGAAAAGGCAGGAGGAAGAACAAATGGCAATTAGAAAAATCAGAGAAATAGGCGATGAAGTACTGACAAAGGTGTGTAAGGAAGTAACAAAGATGACACCAAGAACAACAGAACTGATCGATGATATGTTAGAGACCATGTACGAGGCAATGGGGGTAGGTCTTGCTGCACCACAGGTTGGAATTCTCAAAAGAATCGTTGTTATCGATATCGGAGAAGGTCCGGTTGTCATGATCAACCCACGCATCGTAGAGAGCAGCGGAGAACAGACCGGGGAAGAAGGATGCCTTAGTGTACCAGGTAAATCCGGTATTGTTACCCGTCCGAATTATGTAAAAGCAGTAGCACTTGATGAAGATATGAAAGAATACGAGATCGAAGGCGAAGGACTGATGGCAAGAGCAATCTGTCACGAACTGGAGCATCTGGACGGTCATCTTTATGTAGAAAAAGTAGAAGGCGAACTTCACAGCACAGAATACGAAGAAGCCTAGGCTGGAAGCGGGAGGAAGATAAGATGAAGATAATATTTATGGGAACTCCTGATTTCTCAGTCGGAACACTGGAAGCACTGGTAGAAGCAGGACATGAAGTAGTGCTCGCTGTCACACAGCCGGACAAGCCAAAGGGCAGAGGCAAAGAAATGCAGTTCACTCCGGTAAAAGAATGTGCACTTGCACATAATATTCCGGTCTATCAGCCAAAGAAGATCCGGGAATCTGAATGTATCGAAGAATTGAAAAAATATCAGGCAGATGTCTGCGTAGTCGTGGCATTTGGACAGATCCTTCCAAAAGAGATTCTGGAAATGACACCGTACGGATGTATCAATGTCCATGCATCCCTTCTGCCGAAATACCGCGGTGCTGCACCGATCCAATGGGCGGTCATCAATGGAGAAAAAGTATCCGGTGTCACAACGATGCAGATGGATGAAGGACTTGACACGGGTGATATGCTGGAAAAAGTAGAAATCACATTAGATAAAAAAGAAACAGGAGGAAGCCTTTTCGATAAACTTTCCGCAAAAGGAGCCGCACTCTGCGTCCATACCCTTGCAGAATTGGAAAAAGGAACCATTACTCCACAAAAACAGGGCGAAAGCACCACCGAATACGCAAAAATGCTCAACAAAAAATCCGGTGAGATCGACTGGACGAAAACAGCAGTAGAAATCGAACGACTGATCCGCGGCTTAAATCCATGGCCAAGTGCCTACACCCAGTGGGAAGGCAAAACGATGAAAATCTGGGAAGCAGAAGTAGAGGATGTTGTAGAAACCATAGATACTCATGAGCCCGGAACGATCACAGAAGTCACAAAACACGGCTTCAAAGTCCAGACCGGTGAAGGCAGACTAGCCATCAAGTCCCTCCAGATTCCAGGCAAAAAACGCATGGAAGCCGATGCCTTCCTACGCGGATACCACATAGAAACAGGAGAGAAATTAGGTTAGAATTACAATCCTAAAAATTTGAGTTTTGCAAATTTAATAAATAGTTTTTGGTCTGCCAAACAAATCTAATTGGCGCCAAAAAACGCCAAGCGTTTTTCGCGCCCTTTGGCGCATTTGTCCCATCGTGCACCGCACGATAGGACAAACAGCCGACACCCATTGAAAAATGTAGCCCGGAAGCGAAATATATTCGCTAAGCAGGTCATCGAAAACGCCGGCACTTAGCAAGACCGAGCGCAAGCGAAGGTCGCGCTTAGTACCGCTGCGTTTCCGGATTAAGCGCGAGCGGGCCTGCGTGCGAATATATTTCGCTTCCGGGCGGACCCTTATTCAACAAGGAGGCAAACATGTACTACCCATATTATTTTGATCCAACTTATTTCCTTGTCATCATCGGCGTCATCATCTGCGCCCTTGCATCCGCCAAAGTGAATTCCACTTACGCCAGGTACGATCAGGTTCGCAACCACGCCGGGATCACCGGTGCGATGGCTGCGGAGCAGATCCTCAGGATGGAAGGGATTTATGATGTACAGGTGATGAGAGTAAGTGGAAAACTGACCGATCATTACGATCCGGCGAACCATGTACTGCGGCTTTCAGATTCCACCTACGGTTCGACATCGGTTGCGGCACTTGGAGTTGCAGCACATGAATGTGGACACGCGATCCAGCATGCAAGGCATTATGTACCGCTGACAATACGCGGAGCACTTGTTCCGGTGGCGAATTTTGGATCCGGGATTTCATGGCCGCTGATCATAATGGGATTATTTATCAGAGGAGAAATGTCTACATTGTTTATCAATCTTGGGATCCTGATGTTTTCATTGGCAGTGCTGTTCCAGATCATCACGCTTCCGGTAGAGTTTAATGCATCGGGAAGAGCACTTAAAATCCTGAAAAATTCAGGCATGCTATATGAATCAGAAGTACGTGAGGCAAGAAGTGTTCTTACAGCGGCAGCGCTTACCTATGTGGCGAGTGCAGCATCTGCACTTCTGCAGCTTTTAAGAATACTGATCTTGACAGGAGGAAGAAGAAATGACGACGAATAACCAGGGAGTAGGTACAAGAGAACTTGCACTGATGATCCTGCTGGAAATCGAGCGTGGAGAGAAAAGTCATATCGTGCTCAGACAGGTGCTGGAAAAATATCAGTATCTGTCCAAGCAGGACCGTGCATTTCTGACCAGGCTTGCAGAAGGGACAACAGAGCGGAGGATAGAACTGGACTATATTATCAACCAGTTTTCAAAAGTAAAGACAGAAAAAATGAAACCGGTGATCCGCAATATCCTGCGCTGTGCGGTCTATCAGATCAAATACATGGATCAGGTTCCGGATTCGGCAGCATGCAATGAAGCAGTCAACCTTGCTATCCGGAAAGGCTTTAAGAACCTGCGGGGATTTGTAAATGGGGTACTTAGAAATATCGCGCGAAACATTGATAAGATTGCGTATCCGGAGAATACAGAAGAATTTCTCTCAATAAAGTATTCCATGCCACAATGGATCATCCGTATGTGGGTGAGAGATTATGGAGAAGAGAAGACGAAATACATCCTGGAAGGTTTTTATAAAGAACGTGCAACAACAATCCGGATCAATGGAAATGCAACCACCAAAGAAGAGCTGATCAGAGAGCTGACAGGAGAAGGCATTCAGGTAAAAGAACATCCGCTTCTTGCGTCTGCGCTTCTGATCTCAGGCTATGATTATCTGGCAGCAATCCCGGCGTTCCGGGAAGGAAAATTCCAGGTACAGGATGCAGCTTCGATCATGGTAGCGGAACAGGCAGGAATCAAAGAAGGAGATTACATACTGGATGTGTGCGCGGCACCGGGAGGAAAAGCGCTCCATGCGGCACAGATCCTGAATGGGACAGGTATGGTAGAGGCAAGGGATCTGACAGAGATGAAGGTAGAGCTGATTCGGGAAAATATTTCACGGATGGGATTTGAAAATATCCGTGCAGTGCAGCAGGATGCAACCTGCTTTGATGCGGACTCTGAGGAAAAAGCAGATGTTCTGATCGCGGATCTTCCGTGTTCCGGCCTTGGTGTTCTTGCGAAGAAGACCGATCTGAAGTATAAGATGAACCCGGAGACGGAGACTGAAGTTGCAGCACTTCAGAGAGAGATCCTGGATGCGGTTTGCCGATATGTGAAGCCGGAGGGAACACTGATGTACAGCACCTGTACGATCAGCAGGACAGAGAACGAGGAAAACGCCGGATGGTTTGCCGAAAAACATCCGGAATTTGACCTGGAATGGGAGAAACAGATTTTCCCGTCTGATATAACCGATGGTTTCTATATTGCTAAATTTATCCGGAGGGGCAGATAATGGATAAAAAAGATATCGCTTCGTATTCATTTGAAGAGTTGCAGGAAGAAATGCTGGCGATTGGAGAAAAAGGATTCCGCAGTCGACAGATTTATTCCTGGATCCATGAAAAGCTGGTGGATGATTTTGAAGAAATGACCAATCTTCCAAAAACTTTACGCCAGAAACTGGAAGCAGCATACGAAATACGAAGAGTCGAAATGGAAAAAAGACAGATTTCAAAGATTGACGGGACCAATAAATTCCTGTTTTGTCTGAAAGACGGGAATATGGTAGAAAGTGTTCTGATGAAATATAAACATGGCAATTCGGTATGCATATCCTCGCAGGTTGGCTGCCGGATGGGATGCCGGTTCTGTGCATCAACACTG
>ENA-OURU01003432-OURU01003432.1-human-gut-metagenome-genome-assembly--contig:-NODE-3432-length-13097-cov-12.576982_pt1 | contig 13097 bp, 12 predicted proteins | sample MGYA00242137_ERZ509064 | MGnify/ENA primary metagenome ERZ509064 (study PRJEB26280, sample SAMEA2338777) | human gut metagenome | biome: human gut; feature: human-associated habitat; material: faeces...
TTTCAGGAAGTTATTTTTACGATTATCATGGTGTTTGTAATGGTTTATGCCATGATCTGCTACAACATTGTACTGAATACAGGGACAATGACAAATGAGACATTTCTGTTAGCTTTTCATGAATTAACATTCATGGGACCGATTGCATTTATTCTTGATTTCTTTATCATCGGTGGTCTTGCAAAGAAGATTGCATTTGGTATTGTGGATATGAGAAGAGATAATCCGTTCCACCTTGTACTTGCAATCTCAGCAGTATCCGTTGCATTTATGTGTCCATGTATGAGCTTTGCGGCAACTGTGCTGATCAAACATGCACCGGCAAGTCAGATCATTCCCACATGGCTCCAGACAACAGCAATGAACTTTCCGATGGCATTCTTCTGGCAGATCTTTTATGCCGGACCATTCGTAAGATTTATTTTCGGAAAGCTTTTCCCGGAGAAAGAAAAGGCAGCAGCTTCTGCCGAATAAAAAAATATGTAATTTTGACTGCAGCATTCTGTATTTCAGGATGCTGCTTTGTTGTGTTCTTATTTACACAACATAAATTGTACTTATTTTAATACACTATTGACAAATTCTGTCATTTCTTGTAATATCATATAAAACATATCGAATAACTATGAAAAGTAGAGAATGCAAAAAACTACTGGTACCTTAAAGGAGATGAAACATGATCAGAAAATTATTTGCCTTTGGTATTGCAGTTGTACTGGCACTGATGCCGGTACAGGCTTTTGGAAAAACGGTGTCTATCACTAATGTTTCCTATGATCCTACCAGAGAGATGTTTGAACAGTATAATAAAATATTTGAAGACCACTGGAAGGAGAAGACCGGGGAAGATGTGGAAGTGATACAGTCCCATGGCGGTTCAGGGAAACAGGCACTTGAGGTAGCCAATGGTCTGGATGCAGATGTGGTAACCCTGGCACTGGAATATGATATTGAGTCTATTGAAAACGCAGGGCTGATCAAGGCAGGATGGAAAGATAAATTTGACAATGACAGTTCTCCTTATACATCCACTATCGTATTTCTGGTGAAGAAAGGAAATCCCAGGGATATCAAAGACTGGGACGATCTGACGAAAAAAGGAGTGGGAGTAGTAACACCAAATCCGAAAACCTCCGGCGGTGCCAGATGGAACTACATGGCAGCGTGGGCTTACGCAGATAAAAAGTATGGTGGCGATGAAGCGCAGATGAAGGAATTTATCAAGAAACTTTACCGGAATGTGGTGGTTCTTGACTCAGGCGCAAGAGGTGCAACGACCTCTTTCGTGGAGAACGGACAAGGAGATGTGCTGGTTGCGTGGGAAAATGAAGCTTATCTATCCATGCGGGATTATCCGGATGAGTATGAGATTGTTACTCCAAGCGTAAGTATTCTGGCACAGCCTTCTGTGGCAGTGGTAGATGAAGTGGTGGATTACAGAGATACAAGAGATGTGGCAACTGAGTATTTAAATTATCTGTATTCCGACGAAGCACAGGAGATCGCAGCAGAGAATTATTTCCGCCCCACCAATGAGAAAATCCTGAAGAAGCACAGTGATACGTTTGATCTGAATATAAATCTGGCAAATATCAATGATTATGGCGGATGGGATGAAGTGCAGGAGAAACATTTCACAGATGACGGAATTTTCGATCAGATTTATGAGAGATAAAGGAAGACAAGATGAAGCAAGAGCATAAGCACAGACAGAATATATGAGACAGGAGAGGTGGTAATTGATTATGAAAAAAAGAAATAAACCGGTGATTCCAGGGTTTGAGCTCTCCGTGGGAATTACCATTTCCATATTGAGTCTGGTAGTTCTGATCCCCCTGGCAAGCCTGGTGGTCTACACAGCGAAGCTGAGTTTTAAAGATATTATCGAAACCATCACAAGGGCCAGAGTGTTGGCATCCTTTTATACCAGTTTTGTATGTGCTTTTGCAGCAGCAGTAATAAATGGAATTATGGGAACTATTCTTGCGTGGGTGCTTGTGAAATATGATTTTCCGGGCAAGAGACTTATGGATGGGATGATCGAACTTCCCTTTGCTCTTCCCACAGCGGTAGCGGGTATTGCACTGACATCCCTGACCTCAGATTCGGGAATTGTCGGCAGCTTTTTTGCAGGATTCGGTATCAAGATCGCATACACAAGAATAGGTATTACAGTGGCTATGATATTTGTAGGAATACCGTTCGTTGTGCGAAGTGTACAGCCGGTTCTGGAAAAGATGGATAATTCTTACAGCGAGGCAGCAGGAGTGCTGGGAGCAAAGAAAACAACTATCTTCTGGAAGGTCATTTTTCCGGAACTGAAGCCCGCGATCTTTGCGGGAACCGGACTTGCGTTCGGAAGATGTCTGGGTGAATATGGAAGTGTTGTATTTATCGCAGGAAATAAACCCTATTATACAGAAATCACACCGCTGGTTATTATGTCAGAGCTTCAGGAATTTGATTATTCAAGTGCAACGGCAATCGCACTTGTGATGTTGGCAGTTTCATTTTTTATTCTGTTCCTTAACAGTATGATACAGCAGAGAAATGCAAGAATTTTAAGAGGAGGAAATGCCTGATGGACAACAATGAAAAGACTTCGGAGAAAATTACAAAATGGCTGCTTGTCGGGATCAGCGTTCTGTTTCTGGCAGTCATGCTCCTTCTTCCTCTGATCACTGTGATCACAGAAGCATTGCGGAGCGGATGGAAGGTCTATGCAGCTGCAGTGATAGATGAGTACACCATCAAAGCACTTCTTCTTACAGTGAAGGCAACACTCTTTGCAGTTGGTTTCAACACCATTTTTGGTATTTTTGCAGCCTGGGCACTGACGAAGTTTCAGTTCAGGGGTAAAAAGCTTCTCACTACCCTGATCGATCTTCCGGTTACTATTTCCCCTGTTATTGCAGGTTTGATCTTTCTTCTGATTTTCGGACGACAGAGTCCTGTTTACTTTTTTCTCATGAAGTTAGGGATTAAAGTTGTATTCTCTGTACCGGGAATCATTATTGCAACTGTATTTGTAACCTTTCCTTTTATTTCCAGAGAACTGATTCCGGTTCTGGAAGCAGAAGGAAGCGATGAGGAGGAAGCGGCAGCCCTGATGGGAGCAGGTGGATGGACCATTTTCTGGAAGATCACATTCCCTCATATCAAATGGGCATTACTGTACGGAGTTGTGCTCTGTACGGCAAGAGCAATGGGAGAGTTTGGAGCGGTATCTGTACTTTCCGGACATTTAAGAGGAAAGACCAATACACTTCCTCTTCATGTAGAGATTTTGTTTAATGAGTTTCAGTATGTTCCGGCGTTTGCCGTATCTTCACTGCTTGTGATCATGGCGGTTATCATTCTGGTAGTCAGAAGCCTGATTGAATATAAAGGAAAGAAGGAAGCCTGATATGTATGTAGAGTTAAAAAATATCAATAAGACATATGGTTCTTACCAGGCATCAAGGAATGTGAATTTCGGAATTGAGAAAGGTAAACTGATTGGTCTGTTGGGACCAAGCGGAAGCGGAAAAACAACTATTCTTCGAATGATCGCAGGTCTGGAAACCCCGGACAGCGGAGAGGTCATTATTGATGGAAAAGTGGTAAATGATGTTCCGGCCAGTCAGCGTGGGATTGGATTTGTATTTCAGAATTATGCGTTGTTTCGCTATATGACAGTTTATGACAACGTTGCATTTGGTTTGAAGGTTCAGAAGGCTGATAAGAAGAAAATTGATGCCAGAGTCAGAGAGCTGATAAAACTGGTGGGGCTGGAAGGACTGGAAAAAAGATATCCAAGCCAGTTATCCGGCGGTCAGAGGCAAAGGGTGGCATTTGCCAGAGCCCTTGCTCCAAATCCCCAGGTGCTACTTCTGGATGAGCCCTTTGCAGCCATTGATGCAAAAATCCGTCAGGAACTGCGAAGCTGGTTAAAAGAGATGATCGGAAAACTGGGAATTACCAGTATTTTCGTTACTCATGATCAGGATGAGGCCATTGAAGTAGCAGATGAGATTATTATCACTAATGCAGGACGGATCGAACAGAAAGGAACTCCCATAGGGGTTTACAGAAATCCTGAGACAGCTTTTACAGCGTCCTTCTTCGGACAGCCATCTGTGTTGAAAAATGCGGATGATTTCCATACCTTTGCTCAGGCAGAAGGAGCAGACAAGATCATTGTCCGCCCGGAATTTGTAAAAATCTCCAAACTGGATGAGGTGGAGAAGTTCAAAACTTCCGTATCCCGGGGAGTGGTTGAACGGGTTTCTTTCAGGGGAGATAATCTGGAACTTCAGGTGAGAGTCAACAATTCCGTAGTAACTGCCAGAAGAAGCCTGGAGAAAGCAGATATCCGGGAAGGTGAGAATGTGAATGTATTCCTTTACAGGATTTTTGCACTGAGAGGTGACAGTGTACAGCTGATCGAAAATGAGGCTGTAAGGGATGACTTTGTAATTATCTGACAGCGGTGGCTGCGGCGACTGACGACAATGAAGAAATAAGAAATTCAGACGCAAGACTGATCGGGAAATCAACTTGTTGGCACACTGGTATGGAGGAAAGGGTAAGAGAGAATGAGAACAGAGAGAATCAGGACAGATGTGCTGATCATCGGCGGCGGTACGGCAGGATGCTTTGCAGCCTATGTGATCGGCAAAAAAAGCGGCAGAAAAGTTCTGATCGCAGAGAAAGCGAATATTAAGCGAAGCGGATGTCTGGCGGCGGGCGTGAATGCATTGAACGCATATATTACAGAAGGCAGAGTGCCGCAGGATTATGTGGATTATGCCAAAAAGGATGCCCATGGAATCGTAAGAGAAGACCTTCTTCTTACCATGTCAGAGAGACTGAATCATGTGACAAAGGTGATGGAAGATCTGGGGCTGGTCATCCTGAAGGACGAAAACGGAAAATATGTTGCCAGAGGAAACCGAAACATCAAGATCAATGGCGAAAATATGAAGCCAATCCTTGCAAAGGCGGCAGCTGAACAGGAGAATGTTACGGTTCTCAATCATGTAAATATTACAGATTATAAAACAGAAAACAAAAAAGTCACAGGCGCAGTTGGATTTAGCGTTAATGAGGATATTTTCTATGACATTGATGCGAAAGCAGTTCTTTGTGCCACAGGTGGTGCAGCGGGACTTTACAGACCGAATAATCCGGGATTTTCCAGACATAAGATGTGGTATCCTCCGTTTAACACAGGTGCAGGATATGCAATGGGACTTCTTTCCGGTGCGGAGATGACAACCTTTGAGATGCGTTTCATTGCATTAAGATGTAAGGACACGATTGCTCCTACAGGAACTATTGCTCAGGGTGTTGGGGCCAGACAGGTCAATGCACATGGTGATATTTATGAAACAAAATATGGTCTGACAACTTCCCAGCGAGTTTACGGTACAGTTATGGAGAACAGAGAAGGAAACGGTCCATGTTATCTCAGAACGGAAGGTATTTCCAAAGAACAGGAGCAGGACCTTTACAAAGCTTACCTGAATATGGCACCGTCCCAGACTCTGAAATGGATGGAAGCCGGAAAAGGACCATCCGAAGAGAATGTAGAGATTGAGGGCACAGAGCCATATATTGTAGGCGGACATACAGCCAGCGGTTACTGGGTAGATAATAACAGAGCTACAACTATTGAAGGTTTATATGCAGCCGGAGACGTAGCAGGAGGATGTCCGCAGAAATATGTAACCGGCGCACTGGCAGAAGGTGAGATCGCAGCAGAGGCGATTTTGGAATATCTGAATGGTAAAGATGATGACCGGATCGCAGCGGAAAATAAGGAAGAAGCTTTGGAGTGTGGTGGAGAACAGGAGCTGTCTCAAACTGCAACAGCTAAGAAGGCAGAATACGAATCACATTTGAATGCTTCCCGTTCTTTGATGAATGCAGAGCAGCTTGAGGAAGCCATGCAGAAGATCATGGATCAGTACGCAGGAGGAATCAGTACAGACTACAGATACAGCGGGATGAGTCTTGCAAAGGCAGATGAAAAGATCGCAGCATTGTTGCCAGTAGTTGACACTCTGGCAGCAACAGATACTTATGAACTGATGCAGATTTATGAACTTCGCGAACGACTGATCGTGTGCCAGGCAGTGATCGCACATCTGGCAGCCAGAAAGGAAACCAGATGGCATAGTTTCGGAGAGAATACAGACTACCCGCAGCAGAGCGAAGAGTGGATGAAATATGTAAACTCCCGTATGGAAAACGGCGAGATTAAGATCTTATATCGTGACCTGATCACAAAGGAAAATACAGGTTTGAATACAGCAGAGAAAGGAGCAGGTGAGAGATGAGCATTCGGATTCAAAAAAGTAAATGTGCAGGATGTGGCAGATGTATCGAAGCCTGTCCCGGAAATCTGATCAAAAAGGATAAAGAGAACAAAGCCTTTATCCGTCAGGTAAGAGACTGCTGGGGATGTACTTCCTGTATCAAGGAATGCAGGCATGATGCCATCCGCTTCTTCCTTGGAGCTGATGTGGGAGGCAGAGGTGCAAGTATGGTTGTATCAGAGAAACCGGATATTTCCACATGGACAGTGGAGAAGCCGGATGGCACTAAAATCACTATTCAGGTTAATAAGAAAGACGCTAATAAATATTAAACATAAGTATGTACTCTCAGAGTCTTTAGAGTGTGTTTGAAAAATGCTTTACGCAAGATGTGCGTCACAATTTGTGGGAGATTTTGTTCGGATGAGGGCGTCGTAGCGGGCTACGACAACCGAATTCGGACAAAATATACCGCAAAGTGGGGCGTGCAGATTGCGGGAATGATTTTTCAGACACGCTCTAGTGTATTTGCTCAAGTACGAAAAGATTCCGAGTATAAACAAACAGAGGAGGATAATGCAATGAGTAACTTATCTCATCTTGATGCGCTTGAGGCAGAGGCGATTTATATTATGCGGGAAGTAGCAGCCGAGTGTGAAAAGCCGGTTATGCTCTATTCTATAGGAAAGGACAGCTCCGTTATGCTCCATCTGGCGATGAAGGCATTTTACCCGGAGAAACCGCCATTCCCGTTCCTTCACATTGATACTACATGGAAATTCCATGAGATGATCGAATTCCGCGACAGAATCGCAAAGGAAAACGGGATTGATATGCTGGTTTACACCAATGAAGAGGGTGTAAAGGCAGGAATCAATCCATTTGACAATGGTTCTGCATATACAGATATCATGAAAACACAGGCGTTAAAACAGGCTCTGACCAAATATGGATTTACAGCGGCATTTGGAGGCGGCCGCCGTGACGAGGAGAAATCCAGAGCAAAAGAAAGAATCTTCTCTTTCCGTAATTCAGCTCAGGCATGGGATCCGAAAAACCAGAGACCGGAGATGTGGAAGCTTTATAACACTAAGATCCAGAAGGGCGAGAGTATGCGAGTATTTCCAATTTCCAACTGGACAGAAAAGGATATCTGGCAGTACATTCAGCGTGAAAATATCGAAATTGTACCGTTATATTTTGCGAAAGAAAGACCGGTCATCTACAGAGACGGAAATATCATTATGGTGGATGATGACAGATTAAAACTCCGTCCGGGTGAAAAGATTGAAAACAAAAAAGTCAGATTCCGTACTCTTGGATGCTATCCGCTTACTGGAGGTATTGAATCTGAAGCAGATACTCTGGATGAGATTATTGATGAGACGTTAAGTGCTGTTTCTTCTGAACGTACCAGCAGGGTGATCGACCACGAGGCAGCAGGCAGCATGGAGAGAAGAAAGAGAGAGGGGTATTTCTAGAATGAAAGGATTATTGAAATTTATTACATGCGGAAGTGTGGATGATGGAAAATCCACTCTGATCGGACATATTCTTTATGATGCAAAGCTTCTCTATGCAGATCAGGAGAAAGCTCTGGAGCTGGATTCCAAAGTAGGAAGCAGAGGCGGTGCCATTGATTATTCTCTTCTTCTGGACGGTCTGATGGCAGAGCGTGAACAGGGAATTACCATTGATGTTGCATACCGTTATTTTACAACAGATAACAGAAGCTTCATTGTTGCAGATACACCCGGACATGAAGAATATACAAGAAACATGGCAGTGGGTGCGTCCTTTGCAGATCTGGCAGTTATCCTGGTGGATGCTTCACAGGGAGTACTGGTACAGACAAGACGTCATGCAAGAATCTGCGCATTGATGGGAATCCGTTACTTTGTATTTGCAGTAAACAAAATGGATCTTATTGAATATGATGAAAAACGTTTCCGCGACATTGAGAATCAGATCGCAGCACTGATAGAAGAACTGAAACTTGCCAATGTAACTATTATTCCGGTATCTGCCACAGAAGGTGATAACGTTACAACCAAATCTGACAATATGCCATGGTATAAAGGTGAGGCGCTTCTTTCCCATCTGGAAACCGTAGACATTAAGGAAGATACAGAGAAGGGCTTCTATATGCCTGTACAGAGAGTCTGCAGACCAAATCATGAGTTTCGCGGATTCCAGGGACAGATTGAAAATGGTGCCATCAGGGCAGGCGACCTTGTGACTACTCTTCCCAGTAAAGAAGAAGCTCATGTAAAGAGTATTCTTGTTGGCGATAAAGAAGTTCAGGAAGCTGTACAGGGACAGCCTGTTACCGTCCAGCTTGACAGAGAAGTAGATGTTTCCCGCGGATGTGTACTTACCATTGATTCCGGCGCAGTTCTTACAGACTCTGTGGAAGCAGATATCCTCTGGATGGATGACAATGCTCTTACGGATGGCAAAAACTTCTTTGTAAAAATCGGTACAAAGATGATCCCCGGCCTGGTTACAAAGATCAATTATTCTGTGGATGTTAATACAGGTGAAAAGAAAAGCGCATATACCTTAAAGAAAAATGAGATTGCTTCCTGTACTCTGGAATTCTCGGAGAAGATCGTTGTAGACGAATTTGACAGGCACAGAACACTGGGTGAGCTGATTCTGATAGATCGTGTCACAAATATGACTTCTGCCTGCGGTGTTGTGAGAAAAACCTTTGTTTCTCAGGATAGATCCCAGATCGGAAAAGTGGACGAGCAGGTTCGTGCAGGACTGAAAGGTCAGACACCGGTAGTAGTGGAATTCCCGATCGGTAAAGAAGGAATCACTCTTGATTTTGCAGAACAGGTAGAAAAGGGACTGACTGTACTTGGAAAACATACCTATCTGTATCATCCGGCAGCGAGTGAAAACTATGCAGAAACTGTCCGCCATCTTAAGGCAGCAGGTCTGATCGTACTTCTTGTTCTTGATGAAAATACAGCAAAAGACGAGACATTAAAGACTCTGGATGGTTTCTATGCGAACTGGCAGATTGACGGAATCACTGTGAAAGATGCGATTGATTTCGTGAAAAAGAAATCTGCATTTACAGTGCAGAGTGTACATGATGGAAATTATATCTGATTATAACAGGGCTATAAATCGCCGCAGAGACAAAGAAAGTCTCTGCGGTATTTTGTTTTCTTGACAAGTGTCGTTACAGCGGATTATACTTATTTTCAAATATTCAGAATCCATAATAATACAGACAGGAAAGATAACAGAAATATGCAAACGAACAATGAAAGTAAACAAAACCAAAAAAAGAGATGATGCTTGGAACTTTGTTTGTAATTGCTACGATCATCATCCTGGCGATACCAACGAAGAAAAGACAGAAATAAAGATGAGTGAATATCGATCAGAATGTAGAATGGGCAATTGGTTACTGTTCACACACCACTATCCCGCGAGGTGTTTTGGCATGAATATGCCAAAATCCCGAGACATACAAGCCAAAATTCCATTGACACAGGCAATCTGAAATGAATTTTGGCTAAGTTACTGTGAACGGAGTGAACAGTAACGGCAATTGTGAAGTGGCATTCAGATTACATATTATGCAGCAGAGTATGATATAATTTGTTTTGTATAATGGCGTCAGGATTAAGAGCATATGTAGAGCTGTGTAGCGAAGCGGATTGCGAATATCTGTTTGACTTTTGATGGGTGTACACGAGAACATTTTTTTACAGTGAAAGTTATCTGTATTATATTACAGAGGGTACTGTACAGATAATCAGGAGGTATTTTATGCGTTTGGAAAAAGTACAGGAAGCGTTAAAAACAAAGAAAATTCATTATGAATATACAGAGGAAAACGGATGCGGAAGCATCGACTTTATGTTTCGCGGTCTGAGATTCCATATATGGGAATATGAAGATCGTGTCTGGGGAGCGGAGACAAACGTGTTCGAAGCAGGCAGAAGCCAGGATATTGAAGGAGATTACGAGGAAATTATTTCCGGAGAAATCCTCTCATGGCCGGATATGCTGCCTGGGATGTAAGTATGTTACTGTTCACAGCAACACACTCCAGGGAGTTGAGATATGTGAAAAGTAACGTAAGTATTACTGCAGAAGGGAATGATATTTACGAAAAAATATAGAACCGGACAAATCGTATTAGCCGCATGTATTGCAGCTGTCTGTATGTTTTCAGATGTCCATGGGGCAGAAGTGGCAGGTCCGCCGGCACCGAAATCCAAATCGGCACTGACACAAAAACCTGAAGCAACACCAATACCTGCATCTACTCCAACACCGGAGCAGGAAACTGAGACAGATAAACAGAATCCGGCAGACCAGGGAACTTTAAGCAAGCCAGACCATCCGGACACTATCTCCGCAGATAAACTGGTATTTATCGGAGATTCCAGAACAGAGGGATTGAGGGATGCGGTAAACGATGACAGCATTTGGTCCTGTCTTTCTTCTATGGGATATGACTGGATGGTATCTACAGGAGTGCCGCAGGTAGAAGATCAGATTGAGGACAATACAGCGGTTATTATCCTGATGGGTGTTAATGATCTTTATCATGTCAATGACTACATCAGTTATATTAATTCCAAAGCTGCTGAATGGGGGAACAGAGGAGCGCAGACTTATTTCGTGTCTGTAGGTCCGGTGCAGAATGATCCCTATTGCAGTAATGCGGAGATTGAAAGTTTTAACGCGGCAATGCAGGCAAGCCTGAGTGGAGTTACCTACATAGACGTATATTCCCATCTGGTATCTGAGGGATTTTCCACCGTAGACGGAACCCACTATCCGGACAGTGTGTCCGTAGATATTTATAATTATATCTTGGACCATCTGGAGGAACAGATGAGTGGAATCTGGGGATAACAACATATGAACAGCAACTTCGGGGGCGACAATTCAGCGAAAATTCTGATGTTGTGTTGAGCCTGGAAGCATTTGGTGATATGATATGCAGATAAGGAAACGGAAATGAGCGGAATTTCGTTTCTCTGTGAAGTGGCTGAAAGTTCAGCAGGAGGAAAAATGAGTGTGCTGATTGCAGCAGTGATGAAATTATAAATGGAAATTGTTCGGTGTCCCTGCATTGGATTGCCGTACAGTTATCCGAATCGAAAATCAGGAGGAAAAAATGAGAGGACTGTATTCATCCAAAACAGAAATCAGACACAAAATTTTTACAGAAATTGCGAGGATGGCATATGAAGGCCAGTCTCCGGAGATGCTGGAAGAGCTTCCCTACAAGATCGTACCCGGTGAAATTGCGACTTATCGTGACAGTATTTTTCTGGAAAGAGCGGTAGTTGGTGAGAGACTTCGCGTTGCAATGGGGATGTCACTGAGAAAGGTTACAGAGCATGCGCCAATTTCCAAAGGTGTGGAGGCCAGCGTTATTGAGGAAAAGTATTATGAACCGCCGCTTATCAATGTGATCAAGTTTGCCTGTAATTCCTGCCCTGAAAAAAGGGTAATGATCACAGAGGGCTGTCAGGGGTGCCTGGAGCATCCCTGTGTGGAAGTCTGTCCAAAGAAAGCAGTGCATATGGAAGGCGGCAGATCCCATATTGATGAAGATGCCTGTATCAAATGCGGAAAGTGTCTGGAAGCCTGTCCGTATAATGCAATCATCAAACAGGAACGTCCATGTTCAAAGGCATGTGGTATGAATGCTATTGGCTCTGATGAATATGGAAGAGCAGAGATTGATCAGGATAAATGTGTATCCTGCGGACAATGTCTGGTAAGTTGTCCGTTCAGTGCTATTGTAGACAAAGGACAGATTTTCCAGACTATTATGGCATTAAAAAGTGAAACACCGGTGTATGCAATCGTGGCGCCTGCCATTGCAGGCCAGTTTCCGGGTATGGAGAATAATAAGATACGGGGAGCATTTCAGGCACTTGGCTTTACAGATGTAAGAGAGGTTGCCGTCGGTGCAGATCTGTGCACAGTGGAGGAGGCAAAGGACTTTTTGGAAGAAGTTCCTGAGAAACTTCCTTTCATGGCTACATCCTGTTGTCCGTCCTGGTCTATGATGGCTAAGAAATTATTCCCGGAACAGGCGAAATGTATCTCTATGGCACTGACACCTATGGTTCTCACTGCAAGGCTGATCAAGCAGAAGGAACCAGATTGTAAGATCGTTTTCGTAGGTCCCTGTGCAGCCAAGAAGCTGGAAGCCAGCCGTAAGAGTATCCGCAGCTATGTGGATTTTGTGCTGACCTTCGAGGAAGTAGCAGGAATGTTTGATGCCAAAGGCGTGGACTGGAAAGATATTCCGGAAGGAGAACCACTGTTTCATGCCAGTGCTGACGGAAGAGGTTTCGCAGTCAGCGGTGGTGTGGCAGAAGCGGTTGTCCATGCGGTGAAGCGTATTGATCCTGATCGGGAAGTAAAGGTAATGAATGCAGAAGGTCTGCAGAACTGTAAGAAGATGCTCCAGATGGCCAAGATTGGTAAATATAATGGATATCTTTTGGAAGGAATGGCATGTCCGGGCGGCTGTGTAGCAGGTGCCGGTACTATCCAGACAGTTAAAAAAGCAGCAGCGGCTCTCGAAAAAATGAAGAAAGAGGCTTTGTTTACAGATGCCTATGACTCCAAATACAGAGCAAGACTGGAAAGTCTGGAGAAATTTGATGTGGAGTGAGATTCTGACTGAATCAGTGAAATCCTATATGGATTGCAAGTGTTTGAATGCAATCAGTATATAGCAGAGTGAATTACTCGGCAACTGAGTTACCAGAGCATCTGAATTAAGGCGGGATACCG
>ENA-OURU01003437-OURU01003437.1-human-gut-metagenome-genome-assembly--contig:-NODE-3437-length-13078-cov-2.770253_pt1 | contig 13078 bp, 12 predicted proteins | sample MGYA00242137_ERZ509064 | MGnify/ENA primary metagenome ERZ509064 (study PRJEB26280, sample SAMEA2338777) | human gut metagenome | biome: human gut; feature: human-associated habitat; material: faeces...
TTGGTCATCGTCGTCCTCTATTTATGGAATAACTTCATAGTTTAATCTACGCACCTCGAACCAACTGCCTTTTGGTACTGCGCTTTGAGACTATTTCTTCATTAATACATTCGGGTTAATTGGTTTTTCCGGAGTCGATTCGTTAACTCATGAAGTGACTTAATTCATTTTCCTACACTGCCAAACTTTAAGTACAGCGGAACTTGTCGATGACCTGAACGAAAGAACTCCTCCGAGTTGTTATGCAAACATGAAGGTAAAATCGGTAGAACGAGCTTTGACGGTCGGTCATCAAAACAAAGGTCGACCCTTCCGGCTTTCTACCAAAAAGGAAATTTCGTTGTTTTGACTTTTGTTCTGGTGATATGGAATTAGATCGGATTCGTGCTTGGCAGTTGTTCATCGAAACATCGAGGCTTGGCTCCCTGGCTCTTGCCGCAGAAGCTTTGTCGTTTCCATTGCCGAAAGCTTCTCGTCTTATTTCTTCTTTGGAAGACGAATTAGGCTTCCAACTTTTAGATCGAACAAAGAAACCGGCCGTGCTGACTGCAGAGGGGCAGGCCCTTGTTCTAGATGCACAAGGACTGATCAGTCAATGGGGCATTCTAAGAGAGAAAGCGGATGCTCTTCGAAAAAGAAACTTTGACCTAAGTCGTCGATCTTTGAGGATCAGTCTTCCGGTCAACATGGACCGTTCGGTCTTTTTTGAGGCACTGCAAAACTTACCTATTAAACATCCCGGTCTGCAGCTTGAATTTTGCGCCGACGTCGGACAGCAGGCGCTTCTGGAAGGAAAAGCCGATATTGCTTGGTTTGGCTATAAACCCGAGGAACGCGGCCTTGTTGCCATTCCGATGGGTTACAACGTTTCTTTTCTTGTTGCATCGGCAAAGTATCTCAAAAGTCATGCCGAAATCAAAAAAGTGGGGGATCTGATTAATCATCCCATCATCATGCGAGACACGGCTAACGAATCTTTTAGTCAAATCTTGCAATGCGAATTCTGCAATTATGAAATAGGGCCCGAGCACAAAATCCTTTACGGTGATTCCGACGCATGCAAAAAGCTTCTTATCGAAGGAAAGGGCGTCGCAATCGACATGAATCCAAACTTTATTGCAGAAGAGCTTTTGGACGGAACAGTCCAGCCTGTCCTTCCCGGATGGCATCGGAAACCTTGGCCTCTTCATATATGCTGCAGAAAATCCTCTTCAAAGGATCCGATAATCCGAGAGGCCATGGGGATCATTCGTTATTTAGCACTTCATCAAGAGCCGAACGATTGGAAATCTTGGCACCGAAGACTTCATCTCCCGGAGCAAATGGTACTTCTACCTAAATTGTGATCTGCTAAGTTTCATTTTTTAGAACTTAGATATTTGAGGATTTTTTCTCTCGTTAGCATTTTTTCATCTCAAACCACATGAGACAAAAAATGCTTCGTTCTAAAACTTTGACGGGAATTGCATTGGCGGTAGCGGCCGGCTGCTTTTGGGGCACGATGGCAGTCAGCGGTCAATACATGATTACAGCCTGCGGCTTCAATGCCGAAGAACTCACGACGGTAAGAATTGCCGGCGCCGGTATTCTGATGCTTGTGCTCGGTATGCTGACGGAGAAGAATTTTTTCGGATCTCTCCGATATTTAGCTGTTTGCCGTGATGTCTGTTTCTACGGACTTTGCCTCTTTGTCATCCAGTACACCTTCTTTTTGGCAATTCATGCCTGTAATGCCGGAACGGCGGCCATCATGGTCGGCTTCGGTCCGATCTTCATCATTCTTTGGAATATTCTTGTGAAACGACAGAAGATTGTCTCTAAGGAAATCCTGGCGGTCATTTTTGCATTTGTGGGTGTGACGCTTCTGATCACAAAAGGCAATTTCACTTCTCTCAGTTTTTCAGCAATGGGTATTTTTTGGGGACTCGTTTCTGCCGGAGTCGGAGCTTTTGCGACAATTCAGCCGAGAAGAGCGATCCAGAAGATCGGCGTGACCAAAGTTGTCAGCTTCGGAATGTTTGTCGGCGGCATTTTGACTTGCTTCATGACGCCGCCCTGGGCGATCAGCGGACACTGGACGCCCATGGCAATCGTGGCAGCGGTTTTTGTCGTCGTATTCGGGACTGTAGGAGCATTTTGGTGTTATTTGAGGAGCACCGAATTCATTCCGCCGGCATTAACTTCGATTCTTGCTTCCTTTGAACCCTTGTCCGCTGTGGTCTTATGCGTTCTGCTTCTGGGAACTTCGTTTAACTATGTGGAGTGCATAGGAGCCGCGCTCATCATTTCCAACCTCTTTATTCTCTCCATACCGAACGACAAATTTCGTGCGTTTTTTCCGAGGTTTCGTCGCGCGGGATTAGAGAATTAGTCGAAAACAAAAATATATAGAGAAAGGCTGCAGTCTTGGTGACTGCAGCCTTTTTTCAAATCTAAGATTTTTTATCGCCAAAATTTGTTATCTTGAAGAAGAGAATTTCTTAAACTAAACTTAAAAAATTAGATGATTTAGATTCTTCATACATATGCCGTAATTTTCATATTTCGCTTAAGTCAATGACGCGGAATGTCGCCGTTTCGACATTTCGAAGTGTCGTTGCGTTCTTTAAAGGCGAAATATGAACAAATTACTTAATCTATACGGCGTCAAGATTCACTCGGGACGCGCTTTTCTTTCTTTTCTCGAAAACTCACGTAACGAAGTAGAGGCCCTTTCTTCGAGCTATTTAGAGAGGAAGATCGGAAATCTTGTTTTTTCTATTCCGGCAGGCGGTACTTCGATCGGATTGAACCATGTCGTTCCTTTCCTTCAATCTTCTGAAAGTTGGCACGGATTGGTATCTAGGCCGGCGACGGAAGCTTCTCAAGAAAGCGTCTTCATCAGACCAAAAATCGGAGGCAATTACACAAGGAACAGTTTGAGGTTTCTTCCTATTCAAGCCGATGTCGCTTTTAACACAACGGTCGGCAATGAGGTGACTTTCAAACCTTCCGGCGTACTCCTCGGTCTTGGTTCGAAGCAACTCATCACTAGTTCGTGGCTTCCGGAAGAGACTGTCAATGGCCGGATTCAAAAAGTCCGGTTCGTCCCGGCTGTAAGAGAAAGGAGCTTTTCAGTCGAATCTCGGAGGGAGCTGTTGGTCGAGACAAAATACGGTCTTTTGACTTTGGCAGACCTAAAGGGGATTAGCCGCGGATTGGATGTCGGAGATGAGATCTCTTGTCAGTGTTTCTTGACGGCGACTTTTGGAAGAGGAGATTTTGTCGGCAAACAAAACTTGGTCGCGCAAGTTTACTCGGTCATACAAGGAGCATTGACTGAAAACAAGCCTGAGAAATTTGCTCGGTTTTTCCTGAAAGGCTGCAACTACCGGGTTGTGGAACATCCGGTTTTCAAAGGTAAACAGGGAAAAATCTTTACGCAGCTCTCAGGAAGCTGCACCTACGCCAAGATACTTAGAAGAAACAACAAGGCTTTCATCCGTGACAGAGAGAGTGTCTTAGTTTGGAAGACGCCGATCGGAAGTTTTGTATTGGCGTTTGACCTCACCGCCAACGGTATTAACGGTGTTTATGTTGATGCGGAGGAAAATTACTCTCTAAAGGAGGAGGTGCTGTTTTTCCGCTGGGTTGAAGAGAGCGGAAGATTGCTTCCGTAGGGTCAGTGCCGGCGGCTCTTGGCGTCGCCGGCCCCCTTTGCTCGAAATTTGAAGAAAAAATATTTGGTGTTTCTTTGATTTTAGTCAAGCGCCCTAAGGTGCACCTAAAAGTACTATGACCTTGCTTTCGGAAAAAGCACAGTGAATGAGTCAAACATCAAGGAGAATCAAATGAATATGAATAGAAGAATGTTCTTCAAGTCAATGGGCGCCGCAACAGTAGCTGCTGCTCCGATTTCTTCAGCTCTTGCCAATGTTGTTAGTCCGAAGAAATGGGATCAGACTTGTGAGGTTCTAGTCATCGGCGCTGGCGCTGCGGGACTTTTTGCTGCCGTTTCGGCTAAAGAAAGCGGTGTTAAATCCGTTGTTCTTTTAGAAAAAGCTGCCAGCCCGTTCCTGAACTCCACATCCCTTTCTGCAGGCAGCGTAAACGCCACAGGTACAAAAGCTCAGTTTGCGGCCGGCGTTGAAGACCGCGGCAATGCTGCCGAATTTGCTAAAGAAGTCGAAAAGACCGGCAAAGGGCTTGCAGATCCACAGCTTGTCAAGCTCTTTGCAGAAAACTCTGCGATGGCACTTGACTGGCTAACCGACCACGGTGTTGTTTTCACACCTCAGCCCAATTCCGCTTTCCGTCTCAAACGTATGCACGGATGCGACAAACATACCGGTGCACAGTATGTTGACGTACTTTTTCAAAATACTAAGAAGATCGGTGTCGACATCAAGCTCAATACTAAGGTTGTTGAACTGATCACCAACACTGAGGCAAATGAAGTTTTGGGCGTTAAAGCCGAGTCCAACGGCAAGCCCCTTTATGTCAGAGCTACGAAAGGCGTTGTTATTGCTACCGGCGGCTTCTGCGGGGATGTCAACATGATCGACAAATTCATTCTCGACTTCCGCGTCGCTTTGACATTTGCTTCTGCCAACAGTGAAGGCCAGGGTCTGAAGATGGCCGAGAAGATCGGCGCAGCCAGCACGCATATGAACTTCGCAGCTGTTTACGGCTACGGTGTTCCGATGTCCAAAGATAAGAACAATCGCAAAGGCTGGATTTTCCGCGGTCACGTCATGAACTTATATGGATCGATCACTTTGAATAAAGAGGAAAGACGATTTATTAACGACGATCAGAACTCTACAAAGGTTGCTCAGTTCCTCGCTTCTCATCAAGAAAGAACCGTCTATCAATTAGCGACTGAGGCTCAACTGTCGGACTTTATGCAAAACGACCCTATCCAAGTTATTGGCTGGGACAGAACGAAATTCAATCAGGAAAAAGAGGAAGGGGGTCACTTTATTAATAAGGTCAACTCCCTAGAAGAGTGCGCCTCGGAAATGGGATGCAGTTTCGACACACTGAAAAATACGATCGATGTTTACAACCGTTCAGTTGCTTCAGGAAATGATGAGGAATTCGGACGGAGGTTCATGAAGGGTCAATTTTTATCGGGTCCGTTCTATCTTTTTAAATGCACGCCGGTTGTCGGGATTACTATCGGTGGATTAAAAGTTAATCAGCGGATGCAGGTGCTGAATGAATACGGGGAACCTATAAGCAAGTTATTTGCAGCCGGAGAAATCGTCGGCGGCTTGCACGGGACCTCATACATCGGAGGATGCTCCTTAGCCGGAGCGCTGGCCCTCGGAAGAATGGTCGGCGAACAGCTTGCGAAGAACCAGGCGGCTCCTTAGAAGAGTTTGTTCACTCCCACCAGGCGACAGCTCTTGTGGGAGCACCGTCTGCGTTTTCGAGTTTTAGGGGAAAGCAGGAAAAATTGAATAGCCCTCCGCCGCATTGATCCAAATTGGCTAAATTCTCAATATTGATGATTTCTTTGTTTTTGAAGAGCTTCTAGTGACGATGCAGGCTAACGTCTGAGATCGGATCAATTCCCATGACGTCGAAGCCGATGCCTTTGTATTTTCCCAGCAAGATGAAATCAAGAACTTCATCATCGATGCAGGGATAGTTACCGAAATATTCTTCAGCTCCCCAAAACTTATCCCAACCGGTATTGAATAAAAGGAAGCCCGCGCTCTCAACTTCTTCTCCGGCCTCATTGACCTCTTTCATTGTTATGAGTTCTCCAGGCTTCACGTGTCTGCAGTCGATGACAATCGCCTGACCGATGAACTGAGTTAGCGGCAGAGCATCAAGAGTGAGACCTTTTTCGTAGACATGAGCCGGGGGATCAATGTGTGTACCGGTATGTGAGTACATACGAATTAACGTTTCGCGATAACCGTCCTTTTCATATGAAGCAACGGTTGCTAACTGAGGTTTTTCGGAACCCGGAAAAACAGGCGTAGTTTTGGCAATAGTGTGGCTCAGGTCAATTATCTTCATAACAGTCACCATAGTTACAGAGTTCTTTACTTTTCCCTCATCAGAGTAGCGACTTGATTAGTTAAAACTTTTTTAGTGCAACATCGGAATAGACCGTTTTTTCTATTGGTAAGCTATCTTGTCAAGCAATGGTCATTTTTTGATGGTTCCTATATTACCCACAATTCTGTTAGAATCATCGTCTCTTATGGAAAGGTGGCAGAGTGGTTGAATGCGCCGGACTCGAAATCCGGTATACGGTTATACCGTATCGAGGGTTCAAATCCCTCCCTTTCCGCCATTTTATTTTCTGAGACAATCCAAGACAATCTGAGACACGGCGAGACATTCGCCTTCAAAGCCCCGCCGTTATTGGCTTTCAGGGCTTTAAAATTTCCGCTCTGTAATTTCCGATTGAGACATGACGAGACACGAAAAGACATCATCCTAACTTCGTGTGGTGGACATATTGGTGGACAAAATTAATATGGCGGAGGATAATTCTATGTATGGCGGACTGATGGTGGACGCCAAAAAAGCGGAGGAATTATCCTATGCAAGTTACAGCCAAAAATTTATTCAAGCTCCCGGACGGAAGACATCCCGTCGCACCGAATTTAATTCTTGTCGTCCGGGGTTCTTCTCGATCGTTCGTATTCAGATACACCTTGGCCGGGAAACGCCGGGAAAAAAGTTTGGGCTCGGCCAACAAGATCACAGTCAGCCAGGCGAAAGAATTGGTCGAGAAGTTCAGAGTCGGCCTGGCTGACGGTGCCGCACCCATAACGCCGAAGGAGTCTTTGGATAAGGAAATAAAAGGCGAGCTCACTTTTGAGGACTATGCCTTAGAGACCATCAAGAAGATCGCTTCTGTGAGAATGTGGCGAAACGCAAAGCATAAGGAGCAGTGGTTCACTACTGTTCGCGCCTATGCCTTTCCGGTCCTGGGCAAAAAGAAGTTATCTGAAATTAAGAAGGCCGACATTCTGGAGGTGCTTGAGCCGTTGTGGTCGACCAAAACGGAGACGGCCTCCAGAGTCCGCGGTCGTTTGGAAAACATATTTTCTTACGCTGTAGCGGATGGCCTCATGGACTTTAATCCCGCTCTCTGGAGAGGCAACCTTGACAGAGACCTGCCGCCCGCTTCTAAGGTTCAGCCGGTCAAGCACCAGGAAGCTATGCCGCTGGAAGAGTTGCAGGAAAAGATTGGCTGTCTTTATCCGGCAAATACGAGAACGAAACAGGCGATCCTCTTCACGATACTGACAGCCAGCCGCGTGGGCGAATCCGTCCCGGCGCGCTGGGAAGAGATCGATTGGGAAAATCGTATCTGGTCCGTACCTCCGGAAAGACGAAAAGACCAAAAGCCATACCCGCACCGTGTCCCCTTAAGTGACCAGGCGATTGAGCTTTTAAAGTCTATAGAGAAAAAGAGTGAATATATTTTCGGTGTCTCTGAGAAAAGCCTCGGGGGTCGCTACAGCCTGACGCCCCTACTCAAGAAAATGACCGGAACGACTGCCACAATGCACGGCTTCAGATCTACATTCAGAGACTGGGCGGCTGAGAATGGTGTTCCGGACATTGTTGCTGAAAAATGCCTGATGCATACAACGGGAAACGCCGTTGTCCAGGCGTATCAGAGATCTGATCTTTTGGAACAACGGCGCGAGGTAATGCAGCAGTGGGCCGATACAGTCTTTAGCGAAGTTTCGTCGGCTGCTTAGACATCCAGTTGTCTATATCTTTAATATGCCACCGTGGACGCCCTGCAATATAGCGGGGCGTCGGAAATTTATAGAAGTCGGCATCCTTTCTCCAGCGGTCCACCGTCCGGGTCGTGATACCCAGGTAGGTCGCCAGCTCCATTTTGCTTAGCCAGGTCGCTGTCATTTTTCGTCCCCTATCGTTTGGTCGTACAAGGCCTTGTCGGTTTCTAAGACCGCAATGCGGTCGTCTATGCATAGTTCAAGAACCTGCCAGAAGTCTCCCTCGTAAATAGAGCCGTTCTCCCAGCGATTGATAGCGTCTTTTAAGATCCCGTTGGAGCGCTTGAAATACCACGACATATTCCGGAAAGACGCACGGTCTTCTTCCGGCATTTCAAGGGCGGCAATCCGTTCGTCGGCGGTGCGCTATTCGGCGCCGACCTCGGACGTTATGAGAAAGATAAGCTCCAGGACAAGGGCGTGGATACAGAGACGGCCACGAAAGCGGGCTTGATTACAGGCGTGACAAACGCTGTCGGCATGGCGCTCCCCGCCTCCCTCGGCACAAGTTATTTGAAGTCTGCGACCTTCGGCGCCCTGGTCAATCCCGCAACTGACATCACTGAGCAGTCGGCGATTAAGTTCGTCCTGGATAACGCGGACTATTCGGTTATCTCCAAAGAGTACGATCCTTTCGATCCTGTAAGCCTAACAACATCCGCCCTCATGGGCGCAGGTTTCGGCCTTCTCGGCGCTAGAGGTGCCCGAGTTCGAGCTGCAAGAGAGGCGGCGGAAAAGGCCCAAGCAGAAGCCACGGCCGCCCCCGTGGAAGGACAGACAAGCCGCATGAATAAGAGTGTGCTTGAGTCCATCCAGAATCGCGACAGAAGCGGTAAAGAAAGCCGCTTGCAGATGCAGCAGATCGCTCAGGCTCCTGACTTCAATCGCCTGCGCAACGGCGCAACTTTGGGCGAGGGCACGCCCGTGATCGCGTATTTGCCGGAGAACTCTTCGGCTATTCTCGGTAAGACGGTCACAGTCTCGGACACCAACGGTGATCGCACCACGATGCGCTATGCCCTGATTGAGGCGAGCGATGTGATGACGTCTAACAGCGTTGACGGCAGTCTCAATGCCGACTTCACTAATCCGGAAGTGCAAGGCGCCCGAGCGATCGCAGGCAACGGACGTATCGCGGGCCTGCAGGAAGCCTATCGCAACGTCAAGGCCACGAAGTACAAAGAGGAATTGACCAAAGCCCTGAAGGAATTCGGCATCAGCCGCCGCGCGGTCAAGAAGATGCGCGAGCCGATCCTCGTGCGCGTGATGGACGATGCAGACGTCAAAGAAGGCGTCGGCGAATTGTCCAACCGTACCGGAACGCTGAAGCTCAATCCCGCCGAGCAGGCCGCCCAGGACGCCCGAAATGTACGCCTGGAGGAGGTTGAGTTTACTAAGGACAACGGTATCGCTGTCCGCTCGATGGATGAGTTTGTACGGCGCACTCCGGATAAAGAAGGGCTCATTGACGCCGAGGGCAAGGTCATCTACGACAATGTCCGGCAGAGAATGAAGTCGGCGATTTTTGCCGCCGCGTATCCGGACAACAGACTGATTAACCGCTTTATCGCCGACGACCCGAAGGACAAGCAGGTGATGGACGTTCTCCAAGCCGCCGCACCCGAGGTCGTCAAACTCAGACGTCACGGCGGAGATTTTGACTTCTCAGGCGACCTCATGGAGGCGCTCGCAGACTACATGCAGACCAAACAAGAGGCCCGCAAGATTAACGGCGAAAAGGTCGAAGGTGAGCTTACTGAATCCTTCTTTGAGGCCACGCCGGTGCAAGCCTGGTTTAGGGACATTCTTTTATCCAAGAATCCCGAAAGGCTCAAAGACGCCCTGGCCCGATTCAACGAGGTGGCCCAGCAGGAGAGCGGAGGCGAAGGCCTTTTCGGCAAAGTCAGCCGTGACGAGGTTTTCAATCAGGTCAAGAGCGAGTTCGGCGCCCTGGATAAAGCAATCGACTCGATCACTCCGAGCGCGGTGGACGCCGCCATGGAGCTCCGTTCTGCGGACGTGATTGAGGGCGATCAGCCCTCAGGCATGAACGGCGACATCAACAGGTCGATCGCCGATGAGAAACTTGCCCGGGAACAGTTGGATGATGGAGAGCCGGTTAATGTCTCTGGCGAAGGCGTCGATCCGGAAACGCTGAGAACGCAGTTTGACTCCTTCAGAGATCGTGTGTTTAACCAGCTCCTGGGCGCCGGGTTTAAAGAAAAACTCGCGGCCTATTCCGCTGACCTCTACGACGCTTTCTACAGAACACTGGGAGAGCGGTTAGGCATGAGCGCCAACGAGCTGGAGAAACGCTACGCCCTCAAGGTTCGCAAAGGCGGAAAGGAAACAGCCGAGGGTTTCAGACAGCAGGCGAATATGCCTGATGGAGTTGAATCTCCGGAAGTTGTATTGAAGGACTGCATTCAGCAAGAACCAATTTTTACGCTAAGCGGTGACGAGTTTTCTTCCGGAAGCGGCAATCTCTACCAGGAGGTGGCGGACTTCTTCGCGGAGCGGTACGGCGAGGGCAACATCATCTCCGCCGTCGTCCACATGGACGAAACCACGCCGCATTTACACCTGAATCTGATTCCCATTGCGGGCGGCAGGCTGTGCGCGAAGAAGATGTTTGACAGAAAGGCGCTTACCGCATTGCAGACAGACCTCTATCGGGAAGTCGGCGCGAAATGGAATTTGCAGCGCGGCAAGGAAGGCAGTCAGGCGAAACATCTTGATACGGCGGAGTTTAAGGCGAAGAAGATCGTCGAGCAGGCGCACGGGCAGGCAAAAAACATCATTGCCGAAGCTGACCATAACGCAGAGCGCAAAATGAAAATTGCCCAAATTCACGCGGATGGAATCCTATCGCAGGCGAAACAGACGGCGGAGAAAACAAATCAGCAAGCGCAGGAATATCTGAACGGCATCGTGCAGGGTATCGAGGCGGAGCGTAGCAAGCCCACACCAAAGCGAAAACGGCAAGCCGAGGAGGAGCTTTCTGCCCTCCGCACGGAGAACGTTGCCCTGCGGCAGTCAAAGGCTATTGCCGACCGCGACCGCAGCGACTTGTTCGAACAGTTGCAAAAAGCCGAGCGGCGCGCCAAAGGCAAGGAACAGGCATTCGGGATGGTAAGCGATATGCTTGCCGCCTATCCGGACGAGTTCGACGCTTTGTTAAACAAATCGCGACAGAAGAAAGCAGAGCCCTATTATAAAGGTAACAGCCGTGGCAACGACCGCGGTGGCAAGTAACAAAGGAACAAAAAACTGACCGCGGCGCAGGTGTCCTATCGGAGAAAATGAGTAAAGGGATTGAAAGAGCGTCTGCGGCAGAAGAACGGGAAAAAGTCCGTATGAAACGGAAACGCGTACAATGGCGCGAGAGGAGAAATAATTATGAAAAAACCATTGACATGATAAGTAAATATTGGGAGGATATCGACCACGGGGAAAATAAAGCAGCAAATGTGTGCGGAGCTCAACTCTGCACCCACCTCTATGAGCGAATATGAGATCGGGGGAAGAAAATACATCGTTGTGAGCCATTATGTCGGAAACAAGGACTTCAAAAAGGTATTCGACGATCTGGCTTTCAGTCAGGTGCTTGCGGATATGCAAAATTCCGTAAGGTGATTTGTATCGGGCGGCTTGAAATTTTCGGTGTGCCGTGCTATAATCATGGCACATTGAAAATTCAGGCTGCTTTGATTCGAAGGAGTAAAAGAATGCAATCAAAGCAAAACAACAAAGACTACATTGTCGGAATGTATGTAAGACTCAGCCGCGACGACGAGCGCGCAGGAGAATCTATCTCTATCGAAAACCAAAAAGCCATTCTTTCGGAATATATAGAAACGCAGGGTTGGACGCTCCACGACATCTATGTGGATGACGGTATTTCGGGAACGACGTTTGAAAGGCCGGGCGTTAAGAGATTGCTTGAAGACGCAAAGCAAGGCGTCATCAATACGATCCTTGTAAAAGACATGAGCCGTTTCGGAAGAAACTATATCATGGTCGGGCAGTATCTCGATTACATCTTTCCCTCGTTCGGCATACGGTTTGTGGCGCTTTCGGACAACATCGACACGGAGAATAAGGATACCCCCGCGATGGACATGATGCCGATCACCAACGTATTCAATGAATGGTGGGCGGCAACTACGAGTAAGAAGCTGCGCGCCGTCCGCGTTAAGAATGCTAAGGAAGGCAAAAACGGAATGTCCCACGCGCCATACGGCTATATTCTCGGAACGGATGAAAAGCGCACACTGCAAGTCAATCCAGAGACCGCACCCGTTGTCAGGCGCATCTTTGAGATGCGTGCGTGCGGCATGACGCCGAGAAAGATAGCGGATATTCTCAACGTGGAAAAAGTTCTTACGCCCAACGATTACAGAATTGCAACGACGGGCATCAACGGCGTGCGGAATTCTTCGCATCTGTGGCATACGACCGTATTGAGAACGCTTCTGAACAATCAGGCTTACATCGGCAATTTAGTCCAGCACAAGTCGACTACAATTTCATATAAAAACCACAAGTGGCAACGCCGCCCCGAAGAAGAATGGATCCTTGTCGAAAACGCGCACGAGGCTATCATCTCGAAAGAGTTGTGGGATAAGGTTAAGGAAGTCGAAAAAGCCGTAGGACACGGAAAGCACACCGCGAGAGGCTATATGCACCCGTTGTCGGGACTGATGTTCTGTGCAGACTGCGGTGCAAAAATGCGGCTGGGTTGGAATACGACATACATAAAACGGCTTGGCAGAGAAAATACGTATTTCAACTTCAATTGCGGAACAAAGTCGCGTATGGGCTCGTCTGCCTGTTTCAGTCACTTTATCCCCGTACCTGTTTTGGAACAGATCGTAAAACAAGACGTTGCTGCAAAAGCCAAGATGATCATTGGGCGTGAGGCTGAATTCAAACAGCGGTATTTACAGCGGCAGACAACTCTTGCAGACGCCAATCAAGCTGAGGTCAAGAAAGAGTTGAAGAAAGCGGAAAAGCGATTGCGTGAACTCGAAAAGCTGATCGAAGCCGCATTTGAAGAGAAAGTTGCAGGAAAGATACCCGAAAACGTGTGTATTAAGTTGATTGAAAAGTACACCGCCGAACAGACGGAATTGCAAGAAAAGATGGTTTCACTTAACGACGGGCTTAAAGAAGTAACACAAGCCAAGACAGATGTGGACGAATTTATCCGCAGACTGAAACTGTACTTTGATTCGCCCACGCTGACGCGCGAGATGTGTTTGGCACTATTCGACAGACTCATCATTGGAGGCAAAGAAACGGTCACGGGCAAGCCG
>ENA-OURU01003439-OURU01003439.1-human-gut-metagenome-genome-assembly--contig:-NODE-3439-length-13067-cov-2.876575_pt1 | contig 13067 bp, 9 predicted proteins | sample MGYA00242137_ERZ509064 | MGnify/ENA primary metagenome ERZ509064 (study PRJEB26280, sample SAMEA2338777) | human gut metagenome | biome: human gut; feature: human-associated habitat; material: faeces...
GTCCCCTGGAGAGATACGATATGAACTGTCTCCCCGCTCCGCCCCTGCTTTTCCAGATAATTCTCCAGCCAGTGCCCGGCGTTCCTGCCCTCCTCCGCGAAGTCACTGCCCACCCAGCATGTATACAGGCTGTCGTCCTCCATCTCCGCCCTGCGGTCAGACAGAATCACCGGGATTCCGGCTTCCTTCGCCTCCTCCAGAACGGATTCCCAGCCTGTCTCCACGATCGGGTCGAGCACGATATAATCCACCTCCTGCAGGATCAGATTGCGGATTGCCTTCACCTGGTTCTCCTGCTTCTGCTGTCCGTCCTCGAAGATCAGATAGTAGCCGTTTTCCTGCGTGAACACATCCTTAAAGGACTGTGTGTTGGTGGTTCTCCAGTCGGATTCCGAGCCGACCTGCACATATCCGACCACAATATAGCCGTCCTGCTGCATCGTCTGCTCCGTATCCAGCTGTCCCGCAGTCTCTCTCTGCTCTCCACTCCCACAGCCGGCTGTAAAGAGCAGCTGGCTGGCAAGCAGCGCCGCCGCGATTCCTTTTTTTCCCACAGTCCTCTTCTGAAATATGTTCATATTCCTCCCGCCTTTTCTCCTGCCGGCTGCACCTCCTGCCCGGGGTGCTTTTTTAACGCAGCACGGTATTTTCCCATAGAGGAGCCAAAAGGCTGCCGCATGAAGTGGACAGCCCCTGGACAGCCTTGTTTTTATTTGCTCTTCTCTTTGATCTTTGCAAAGATACTCTGTAATACGATGAAGAAACAGAGCAGCGCAGCCACCGCAATGTTGGACCACGAGCTGAGCAGCTTGCCGTTCGTCTTCACCAGTGTGGAAATCGTTCCGTTGATAAGTACACCAAAGAAGGAGCCGATGACATTTCCCACACCGCCTGTCAATAATGTACCGCCGATAACGGAGGAAGCAATGGCATCCATCTCAAGTCCGAGTGCCTGCTGCACATTTCCCGACATCGTGTTCAGGCAGTAGCAGATGCCGCCGATCGAGCAGAGGATACCCATCATCACATAACAGGTTGTGATGATCTTTTTCGGATTTAAGCCTGCAAGTCTTGCTGCATCCATGCTGCCGCCGATCGCATATACGCTGCGTCCGAATTTCGTCTTTGCAAGGATGATACCGAATACGACGATGCAGATGATCATGATCCATACAGATACCGGAATGTTTAAGATCCTTGCTTTTCCGAGAAGAAGGAATGTCTTATTGCTGATGGATACCGGTTTTCCTCCGCAGATGATGTAGGCAAATCCACGGATGATGGACTGTGTTACGAGTGTTGCGATGAATGCCTCCAGATGGATCTTGTTGACCATGAATGCATTGAAGAAGCCTACGGCTGCTCCGCAGACGATCGTAACGATCACAGCTGCCGCGAACGGCATTCCCTTTGATACGAGAAGTGCTGCTACAACTCCCGAAAACGCTGCAAGTGAACCAGGAGACAGGTCGTTCTGACCGGCAATGATCAGATATGTATGTCCGACTGCGACCATTCCGACGAGGGATGCCGCGATCAGGATGTTGATCATGTTTGTGACGGACAGGAAGTTTTTATTCAGGCAGGTAAACAATGCAAATACTACAATGATCGCTGCGATCAGAACAAGCTTGTCGCCGTCAATATGGATCCTACTTTTTTTCTTTGTACTCATGCTTCTTTTACCTCCCCGATCATTCCCATGCTGAGAAGTGTACTCTCAGTTGCATCTTCTGCTGAAACCTCACCAACGATCCGTCTTGCACGCATGACGATGATCCGGTCGGATAATCCCATGACTTCCGGCAGTTCGGAAGAAATCAGGATCACGCCGAGTCCCTGTTTTGCGAACTGGCAGATCATCTGGTAAAACTCGGACTTTGCACCGACATCGATTCCTCTTGTCGGCTCATCCAGAAGCAGTACTTCCGGATCGGTAAGAAGCCATCTTCCAAGGATAACCTTCTGCTGGTTTCCACCGGAAAGTGCACGGATCTTTGTCTCCTGCGACGGTGTCTTTGTCCGCAGCGCATCAATATATTTCTGCGTATCTTCTTTCATGGATTTTTCACTCAGATAAAATCCTTTTTTGTGTCTCTTTAAGCTGGAGATAACGGTATTTTCACGAATGTTCAGGATGCCGAAGATACCGGTTGCTCTTCTCTCTTCTGTCAGAAGTGCAAATCCGTTCTTGATCGAATCCTGTGCATTCTTATTGCTGACTTGTTTTCCGTCAAGTTTTATCGTTCCTGATTTCCTGGTTGCAATTCCAAAAATTGTCTCCAGAGTTTCTGTACGCCCACTTCCGTCAAGTCCGGCAATTCCAAGAATTTCTCCTTTTCTTGCTTTGAAGGAAACATCATTCAGGATCGAATACATTCCGGAAAGGTGTTCCACTTCAAGCGCTACATCGCCCGGTTTATTTGTCTTTGGCGGGAACTGATTAGTAAGCTCACGTCCAACCATCAGGCGGATGATATCATCCATCTCCAGATCATCTGCTTTCTCGGTTGCTACCCAGGTTCCGTCACGCATGATCGTGATTTCGTCTGAAATCCTTTTGATCTCTGCCATTTTATGTGAAATGTAAATGATTCCGCATCCTCTCTTTTTCAGCATCTCAATGATATCAAACAGATGCTCTACTTCCTGCTCTGTAAGGGAAGAAGTCGGCTCATCAAATACGATGACTTTTGCATTCACAGATACTGCTTTTGCAATCTCTACCATCTGTCTCTGTGATACCGGCATCGTACTCATGATCCTTTTCGGATCTACATCAATTTTCAATTCTTCAAATACTTTTTTTGTGTCGTCATAGATTTTTTTCTCATTTACCATGACGCCGCCCACTTTCGGGTAACGTCCGAGCCAGAGATTATCCATGACGTTTCTTTTGAGTGCCTGGTTCAGTTCCTGGTGAACCATTGCAACTCCATTTTCAAGAGCTTCTTTCGAATTCTTGAAATTAATCTCTTTTCCCTCCAGCTCAATCTTGCCACTGTCTTTGTCATAAATTCCGAAAAGGCATTTCATCAGTGTTGACTTTCCGGCTCCATTTTCACCCATCAGTGCATGGACAGTGCCTGCTTTAACTGTCAGGGACACATGATCTAATGCTTTTACGCCCGGAAATTCTTTACAGATATCCGTCATCTGCAGTAAAACATCCTGTTTCATAGCTGTCCTCCTGTCTCTCATCTTCTAATCTCGCATACCTTTCGAACCTGCCACTATGCAGTTCCATCCGGCTGCGTCACAACTTTAGAAAAGGTGGCTGGCCAACCACCTGGCCGCCACCTTTATTTTTTACATTTTTATTTTCCTGAGTATTCCTGGTATGGAATGAAGATCTTGTTGCTTACTTTTTCGGAAATATTGTAAGAATCTGTTCCATCCATCAAATCTTTTCCACCTGCTGCATTCTTAGCAAGGTCTGCGATACAAGCTGCCATACCATCTGCATCCTGTTTAACAGTTGCTGTCATCTTGCCATCAGCGATCAGCTGTTTTGCTGCGTCTGTAGCATCAACACCAAATACCGGGATCATCTTGCAGTCTTTGCCTGTTCCAAGGTTGTATCCCTTATCATTCAGAGCTGAGACTGCACCCTCTGCCATACCGTCATTGTTGCAGATAACAAGTTCGATCATGTTATTGCTTCCTTCGTTGTACTGGGAAAGGTTGGTTGTCATATAGTTGTTAGCTGCTGTTGCACTCCAGTTACCATCCTGGTCAACCTGATATTTGTCACTGTTAGAAGCGTCAAAGTATTCCAGTGCCGGTTTGCCGGCGTCTGTGATGATCTTATCTGCATCTTCTACAGCAAACTGTGTACGGTAAATAGCTTCTGCATTTCCGAGCTGTCCCATGAACATTGCGTAAGAGATCTTTCCATCTCCGTTGAGATCCATTTCATCAAAATGTTCTACTACATAGTTACCGATCATTTCGCCCTGCATATGTCCTGCTTCCGGAGCGTCTGTTCCTACGAATGCGCACTTTTCATAGCTTCCAAGTACATCGCCTTCTGTCTTGTCATCTTCGATCGCACGGTTAAAGAAAATAACCGGGATTCCTGCTGCTTCTGCTTTTTCAACGATCTGAGAAGAAGCATCTACAGAACCAGATGTAACGATGTTGACGATCAGTGCTGTAGCACCTGTCTGGATCGCTGTATCAATCTGTTCGTTCTGTGTTGTCTGGTTGCTGTTTCCATCATAGTCCTGATATTCAACACCCATCTCGTCAAGTTTTGCATCGAGTGCTGTACGGACAGATGCGATATAAGTATCAGAATAGGTATAGTAGAATACTGCGATATTAGCGTCTGATGATTTCTTATCACTGCTTCCACCATCACTGTCACTCTTACCGGAGCCCCCGCATCCTGCAAGCATTCCAAGTGCCATCACACCTGCGAGCATCGCTGCTACAATTCTTCTTTTCATAATTTCGTTCCTCCTTGTATAACGTTTACTTGATGATACGAGTATAACAAGAAGGGAATAAAACACCCATGTGAAAAACTACGAGGAGTTTGTGAATTTCAACGTTTATATAAATTTTTACTTAATTTCGTCCATAAATGTTTCAAATGCCCAATTCTTTAAAAAGCTGTAGTCCAAATATTTTTCAGACTACAGCTTCTATACTTCCGAGCAGCTACAAACATTTCACCCGTTACTTTTCTTCAAATGAAAACAGCGCCTTCTGGCTCTTATCATCATACATATTTTCTCTTGTCACCAGAATACTGCTGGTTGCCGTCTCTTTCTTTTCCGGCTTCTGACCATTCAGTAGTGTATTGATCTGCTCAATCCCCAGGTATCCCATCGCATATGGGTTCTGGACGATCAGCGCATCTACATTTCCTTTTTCCAGCATTCCAATGGATTTTACGTTACTGTCAAACGCAACAACCTGCGTCCGCTCTCCGGCGCCAAGTGCTTCTACCGCATCCCCGACTCCAAGGGTTGTCCATTCATTAAATGTCACGATCACATTGATCTGCGGATTGTCAAGCAACATCCTCTCAGTGCCCTCTCTTGCGTCGGTGATCGTAGACTTCACATTGATGGACGCCGTAATATTTGCCCGGTCATCATTAAGAACCGTATCCCGGAATCCCTTTTCACGAAGCTGCCCGTTCTCCGTACTCTTATCAAAATTTACGATTCCGATATTTAGATTTTCCGCCGGATTGCCAAGCACTTCTTCTCCTGCCATACATCCGGCTTCATAATTGTCTGTACCAATATAGCATTCCACAGCCTCACTGTTTACCGGACTGTCCACAACCACAATTCTGATTCCTGCCTTTGCCGCGCGGTCGATTGCTTCCGCATTCTTTTCAAAATCAATGGCAGAGAACAGAAGTGCATCTACCTGTTCCCGGATTGCCCGGTCTATCATTTCATTCTGCGCCTCATAATCTTCCTCACCGTCTCCATCCGGTCCTTCGCACACCAGATCCAGATTATATTCCGCACTTGCCGCACCTGCTCCCGCATATGCGGACTGCCAGAAAGAAGAATCCATGGATTTTGTCAGAAACACTACTTTTTTCTTCTCGATGACGCTATTTGTACTGCCTTCTTTTCCTTCCAAAAGTCCGTTACCCGTCAGGACAAAAAACAGAATTGCAAGTAGGATCACACCTGCACCAATTGCAATAAATGGTTTTCTTCTACTTTTTCTCATATTCTTCCTCCCTGACCTTCGGCATACGGATCGTCACACAGGTTCCTTCATCCAGCTCACTTGTGATATTCAGTCCATAATTGCTTCCAAAATAAATCTTGATCCGGTCATTTACATTCTTGATTCCGATTCCGGTACGGTCTCCCGGCTCTTTGCGCAGAATCTCCCGGCACTGTTCTTCCGTCATACCGATTCCGTTATCCTCCACCTGGAAAATAATATCTTCTCCGTCCTCAAAAATACGGATCCAGATCTCACCCTCATCGATCATCTGCTTTACACCATGATAAATTGCATTCTCGATAATTGGCTGCAAAGTAATTTTGTTACAAAGATACGAAAGACACGACTCCTCCACCTCAAATGAATAGGTAAATTTGTTCTTATACCGATAATTTTCAATCTTCAGATAACTCTTTGCATGTTCCACTTCTTTTTCGATTGGAATCAGCTCATGCCCTTTACTGATACTGATACGGAACAGCCTTGCAAGTGCCGTAACCATCTCTTCTGCATCTTCATTTTTCCCGTCTTCACACATCCATGCAATCGCATCCAGTGTATTATACAGGAAATGTGGATTGATCTGCGCCTGAAGCGCTTTCAGCTCTGTTTTCCGCAGTGTGATTTCTTCCTGTCTAACCTGCTCCATCAGCTTCTGGATCTTCACAACCATGTGTTCAAACGAGTTGGATAAAGTCGTGATCTCTGTAGTTCCCGCCATCGGCTCAAATACAAAATTTTCAGCATTTTTTTCAAACCGGTGCATGTCATCAGCAAGCTGCCTTACCGGTGCTGAGAACAGTTCTGAAAATGCCCATCCGAGAAGAAAGACTGCTCCCATAACCAGACACAGGACGATCAGAAGTCTGGATACCGCACTGCTTACCTTCTCCGTAATCATTTCATCTACATAGCAGACACCTACAATTTTCCAGTCACAGTTCTCCAGATTTTTCACAGTATAGATCGCCTGTTCCTGAATATGTGTCCCTTCTTTTAAATCCATTCCCTTCTCTTCTTTTAACCCGGAATAAATGAGCTGCTGCTGTGGATGATAGATCAGATTGCCTTTTTTGTCCGCAATATAGGCATAGCCGTGCTGCCCGATCCCTACATCATCAACATAATTGGCAATGTCAGAAAAACGGATGTCAATATTTACCTGTATACTGGTTCCGTCTTCTTTCTGAATCTTCTGGTAAACGGTTACAACCCATGGATAATATCCCTCAAACAAAGATTCCACATATGGTTTGGTTATACGCAGCCTGCCATCGTCATCTTCCATTTCGGTACTCTGAACAATGCGATAATTCTCTTTCAGCTTCTGCCCTCTGTTCCAGTAACGCAGAAGCTCCCCATCTTCACCACAGATTGTTACCGCTACTACATCGGAACGGATATTTACCAGATTCTGGATATATTCCTCAGAATGATTATTCTCATGACGCATTCTCGCCACGATCCCTTCCAGTATGATCCGCATATCCTGTGTATAATTCTCAACCGTATTCTGTACCTGTTCACAGCTCTGGGAACTGCTTGTCACTGCACTTTGCTCCATTGCATTCCGATAAATCTGAACAAAAATAAGCGTTGCAGCCACTACCGAAATCAGGACGATTCCCATTACCATTGCAATAAACACACCGGAAATAGATATATTCCATCCCTTGTGCTGATCTGCTTCTTTTTTACGCCTGTTCATGTTCCCTCCTGTATTTGTTCGGTGATACTCCAGTCAGCTTTTTGAAGCAGTGGCTGAAATAATACTGATCCTTATAACCACACAGCTCTGTAATCTCACCGATCTTCATACCGGTACACTGCAGAAGCTCCATTGCCTTTTCAATTCGTTTTTTCGTCAGGATCTCAACCAGTGAACTGCCTGTCGTCTTTTTTATCAGACTGCTGAGATAATTCGGCGACACCCCGATCTCTTCACTGATGATCATAACAGACAGATCCTGTTGGGCATATCGGTCCTGTATGATCTGCACTGCCTGCTCGCAGATCACCTCGCTGCTCTTCTTTCTCTGATCCATAAGCATTTTTTTAGCCTCCATACACAGCATTTTTATGATCTGAAAATTCTCTGCCATACGTTCCATTTCACGCATCTGCTGCATGGAATATTTTTTCTGAAGAACTTCTACACCACATTCCCCGATTGCCATATAAATAACCTTATATACTGCCGCCCCGATCTCGGTCAAAAGTATCGTACTAAGTACCAGTGTATTCTTGCCTCCATTTCGCAGTTTCTTTTCCAGATCATCCAGATAAATCTCCAGATCCTCTGCCATTCCACCACGTAAAAAATTCTCCATCGTTGCTGTAATTTCCTGTATTTCTCCCTGTTCCAATCCCGATCCGTGCTCTGCATCGGAAATGAAATAGACACTGCTTTTATCCTTTCTGGAATAACTGAGCGCATTCATTGCCTCCAGATAGCTCTCTCTGCATTTTCCAAGAGTATTCACACTCCTGCTTACCCCGATCTGACAGCAATATCCCATAATACGCTCCACACTCTGAACAATTTCTTCTACAATAATATGTAAATACTTACCCATACCTCCCGGAGTCGTCGCGATCAGCGATACCACTCTTCCTTCCAGATGGCAGCTTACATAATGAACATATTTTTTCAAGATCATATCAACTGCATTTACACTGCTATAGCTTGTCTGATCCTTTCCATTTGCATCACGGATTCCGGTTACAAGCACCACGTACTGCATATTATCCGGCTTTGGATTACGGATCAGCTCACATTCCTCTGCCCGCTCAAGAAGTGCCTCTTCGGACACCCGTTCATTCTGAAAGCTGTCGAGCAAAAGCGGAATAAGGAATTGCGTCTTGCGGATGTCCAGCTTCTCTTTTCTTTCTTTTGTAAATTCTTCCACTCGCTGATCCATGGCTTTTTTAATCTTTATCAATTCCGCCTCGATCTCTTTTGCTGAAATCGGCTTCAGCATATAACTTACAATATTATATTGAATTGCCTGCTGCGCATAGGTAAAATCATCAAATCCACTTAAAAATGCGATCTGTACCATCGGGCGAACTTCCCTGACCGCCCGTGCCAGCTCAATCCCCGATAAAAATGGCATCTTGATATCGGTAAGGAGCAGATCTGGTTCCAGCTTTTCAACCAGTTCCAGCGCGTCTGCACCATTTTCAGCTTCCCCGACCACTTCAAAACCAATCTCTTCCCACTTTACCCTGCGAACAAGACTTCTGCGGATTTCCTCCTCATCATCAGCAACAACAACTGTATATTTCATATTTCTCCTTTTTTCACTTACTGTCAAACTTTCATCTGGTTACAGTTTCTCTTTTTATATTATAGAAGATTCTTATCCACTTTTCCATAAATATATCTCCACTCAAATTTGTAAAATTCTACGATTGTATACACAACAATAGTATAAAAAACGGACAGGCTGAATAGCTTTTCAGTCTGTCCGCTTTTTACATCTTCTTATGCTGTTTTAAAAATTACATTTTTATAACGATTCAATGCAGTATAAAGGACTAATCCAAGCACACCACATCCGACAACTTCTCCGACACCAACTGTCAACATCATAAACGGAATCGGAAGTGCTACTCCATATCCGTAACGAAGTACAAACGGAACGATTACTGTGTTAGCAATAATCGGTGGTAACGGTGCAAGGAAACGGTTTTTGTTACGAAGCTGATAAGTAAAAAATGCTCCGATCAAAGTTGCAATGCTTCCGAAAATGATATCCGGCAGGATTGCTCCTCCGAGAATGTTTCCAACAATACATCCAACGAAAAGTCCAGGAATCGCTGCCGGTGTAAATACCGGAAGGATCGTAAGTGCTTCTGCAATACGTATCTGTACTTCTCCGAATGAAAATGGTGCAAATACATAAGTAAGCACCACGTAGATTGCAGCGATCATCGCTGCCTGAGTCATAAATGCTACATTCTTGTTCTTCATATGAAATTCTCTCCTCTAGTTTTGTTTTACGAGTGGAAGGTCACGAACACTCGATTCATTTTCGCGCAGCAATGAGTCTGGCGGCCATGCTTGCATGGACATCTGACGAATGCCGCGGAAGGCATATACTGTAAGTATATGACCTTACGCCGGGAATCGGCGAAACCCTTGTAAGACCTTGTTTTTAGGGGTTTTGTAACGGGTGTTAGTATAGCATGGTGGGGATGAAAAATCAAGGTAAGTACCAAAAAAGTACCAAATCGCCAAAACAGCCTTACAATCTTACCGATATAAACTCCCGGATAAACGTTACATTTCCTAAAGGACAAAAAGAAATTATTGCAGAAGCGGCACAACTAGCCGGTGAATCAGTCAACGGATATATCAAAAAAGCTGTAGCTGAAAGAATAGCACGTGATTCTGAAAAATAGTCAGATCCTAATTATTTCTATAGGCTTGAACACTGGTAAACATTTCGTTCACCCCTTGCGTCCTGCTGCCAGATATGCTATATTTAAGACATAAAGAGGGAAACCGCAAGCGGCTACCCGCAAATAGTGTCAACTATTACTAATGTCAGTCGTCAACTATTCCCAGTAGTTGGCGGCTATTTTCTTTTACCCTTGAAAATCTCATAACAAAGACCTACAAGGGCAACAATGAATATACTAAACTGAATCAGATCAGAATATGTAACCATCGTATCGCCCTCCTTTCTTTCGTCTGGAGGGTGTTTTTATCCCTCCAAAGTTGGAGGGTAGCCGCCTGCTTTTGGTTTCCCTGTCCGTATCATATCACAGCGTCATTAAATAATCAACTATATTAATTCTATTAGTATAGTTACATCTAGTCCTGTAGCGTTTTCAGATTATTTATATCCTCTTAAGTTCTTCTTAAGATTTTTCCGATTTCTTTAAGGAATTTAACATACTTTAGACATATTTGTTTTTTATAATAAATTTAGATAGTTGAGAGAGACAAATTCAACTATCTCCCCCTCATAAAGTAGCACACCGGGAATCCGGTGCAACACTTTACTCTCATTCCTTTAGATAACTATAACGACAACGAACGCCACGGGCCGGAAGGTTTGTGGCGTTCGTCGTTTCTTTTTCAGCAAAATTTAATGCTTAAATCTATAACAAATCATCCTGAATATCTTCCTCCAGCATCCGTATCCCCGCAACACTGGTCACCGGCAGCGAGAACACTATCGTACGTTCTTTGCTGTCGAGACCGGCCTGCTCCATGATTGCTTTCATGATCTGATTCTTCTCTCTGCTCTTCGTTACGATCAGAATGACTTCTTTTTCTTCCACCAGTGACACCCCGAGATACTTTTTTGCAAGTTCCATCCCGGTTCCTTTTGCATGGATCACAGTTCCGCCTCCGGCCTTTGCTGACCTTGCCGCATCCATGACCGTGTCGATATATCCCTGATTCGCGATTGCTACCAGAAGTTCATAATCTGTATCTTTCATCGAAGTCTCCTCCTCTTTTTCAAATTCCTGTTCATTTACAAGAAACTGCAGTGTCTTTCTTCCGCCCACGCTGCTAAGCGGCACAATGAACGATACCCCTGTCCCCGGTACATCGATCAGCATCTTCGTGATCAGTCCCCGGCGCAGCTTTTTCCACGTCTCTCCTGTAACGATTGCAAGAAATAACATCTTTTCCGATTCTTCCAGGCCGAAATAATCCAGCACTTCACTCTGTGCCGTCCCCCTTCCGATCGTTTCCAGAAATACAGGAAGTCCGTACTCTTTAAAAAATGTTCGGAAATCTTTTCGTTTGTTTCTGTTCGTGATGGTCACCATCATATATACCTTGCTCATGAATTCTCCCTTACAACTCTATGATATCCGCATCCCCATATGCCTCCAATGGCAGTACTTTGACCGGCTCTGCGAGCATCTCTTCTTTATTCTTCTTACGCTCCTGATACTGATACACCACACCCAGGATCTGTATCGTGATAAGCGGTGTCATTGCTACCATTGCCACGACTCCGAATGCATCGGTTACTACATTTCCGCCAACGGCTTCACAGGCTCCCTGTGCAAACGGAAGTAAGAAGGTTGCCGTCATCGGTCCGGATGCAACACCGCCGGAGTCGAATGCGATTGCCGTAAATATCTTTGGCACAGATATCGTCAGAACCAACGCCAGTGCATATCCCGGAACCAGGAACCACAAAATCGAGATACCTGTCACTACACGTATCATCGCAAGTCCAAGGGAAAATGCAACGCCAAGCGACAGACTAAGTCCCATTGCTTTTCCCGGTATCGCCCCGGATGTCAGCTCTTCTACCTGTTCCATCAGCACATATACCGCCGGCTCTGCCTTTACGATAAAGTAACCGATCAGCATACCGATCGGGATGATCACCCAGCGGTAAGGAAGCCCTGCGATTACCTGTCCCAGATAATTACCTACCGGCATAAATCCTACATTTACCCCTGTCAGGAATAATACCAGTCCAATGTATGTATACAGGATACCGACCAAAATTTTGATCAGCGTTTTCTTTTTTAATTTCAGGGATACCACCTGAAAGAATGTGAAGAACAGAATGATTGGAAGCAGTGAGCCACCGATTTCCTTCATATAATGTGGGATTCCGGACTCGAATAATTTCCACAATGCTACAGATGTCTCTGCATCCGGTATTACAGTCTCGGAATAGCTGCCACCCTGTGGATGATAGATAATACCAAGAAGCAATACCGCCAGCACCGGGCCGATCGAACACAACGATACCAGACCGAAACTGTCTGTCTCCGCATACTTATCACTACGCACTGCTGAGAATCCGATTCCAAGAGCCATGATAAACGGCACCGTCATCGGTCCGGTCGTCACGCCGCCCGAATCAAATGCAATCGCCAGAAAGTCCTTCGATACAAAAAATGTCAGGATAAACACCACCGGATAAAAGATCAACAGCATATATGACAGCGGTTTGGAAAATAACATACGCAGTACAGCAGCCACCAGAAAGATTCCGACTCCTACGGCAACTGCCAGGATCAGCGTCATATTCGACACCGACGGTACCTGCCCTGCCAACACCTGCAGATCCGGTTCCGATATCGTAATGATGAAGCCAAGTATGAAACACAATCCAATAATCACGGGAAGTCGCTTCGACTGTGCAATCCGAGTTCCGATCCGTTCTCCCATAGGCGTCATCGACATCTCCGCCCCCAGTGTGAAGAACATCATTCCCACCACCAGAAGGATCGCTCCAATAATAAAAGCCATCAGAATGCCCGGCGGCACCGGTGCGATCGTAAAGCTTAATATCAATACGATCGCGATGATCGGTACCACCGCTTCCAATGACTCTTTTAATTTCTCTGATAATTTTGTCCGATATAAA
>ENA-OURU01003440-OURU01003440.1-human-gut-metagenome-genome-assembly--contig:-NODE-3440-length-13064-cov-5.244677_pt1 | contig 13064 bp, 8 predicted proteins | sample MGYA00242137_ERZ509064 | MGnify/ENA primary metagenome ERZ509064 (study PRJEB26280, sample SAMEA2338777) | human gut metagenome | biome: human gut; feature: human-associated habitat; material: faeces...
TCCCGGCGAGGGCGGCAATCCGGTGCGTTTCCCGAACGTCGTGACGGCATCGGAAACGACCGTCGGGCTGGTCGACCGCCGCTGGGCGGAGTACGGGCTGGGCGCTTTCGTGGAATCGCCCTCGCGGCGTTACCGCCGTCTGCTGCTTTCCGGGGGCGCACAGTGGTGAGGTCCGGCGGTTGTCGGGAAGTATGTAAATAGTCTCTGCATATGGGAAAGTTTTTTACAGAACGTGAGATTCGGGCCGTGGCGGTTTTTCTGCCGCTGGCCGGATTGCTGGTCTTCGGCATCGTCCTCGTGCGTCCGAAGGCCGATCCCGCGGCGGCCCAGCGGGTCGAAGCCGAAATGGAGGAACGGACCGATACGGTCGTCATGCGGCCCTTCGATCCGAACACCGTGGATTACGACGGGCTGCGGCGGCTGGGTCTCTCGAAACATGAAGCCGTGAGCCTGCTGAAATACCGCGCCGCAGGCAAGATTTTCCGTATTCCCGAAGACGTGACGCTTTGTTACGGCATCAGCGATTCGCTCTTTTTCCGGCTGGAACCTTACATACGTATCGGACGCAAATATGCCATCGCCCCGCAGGAGTACCGTACGGGACGCGTCGTTTCCGAGCCGATGCCGCCCGCGCCATTCCGTATCGACACGGTGAGCGTCCGTTATCTGCGGGCCATCGGCGCGCTGTCGAAACGGCAGGCCGAAGCCTTTGTCCGCTGGCGCGACCTGAGCGGCATTTACGACATGGAGGAACTGCGGGCATGCTATGTGGTGAGCGATTCGGTCGCTTCGGCGCTCGAACCTTACGTTATTTTCCCCGAACGCAAAGCGGAGCCGATCGACGTTCCCGTCGAGATCAACACCGCCGACTCGGCCGCGCTGAGGAGCGTGGCGGGCATCGGCGAGAGGACCGTCGTCTCGATTATCGGCTACCGCGACCGGCTCGGCGGATTCCTCCGTGCGGAGCAACTCGCAGAGGTTCCGGGAGTCACGGAACGCAATTATGAGAAAATTTTGAAACAAATTTACTGCGATAGTTGTGAAATTCGGAAAATTGATATTAACTTTGCAACCCCGAAAGAGTTGGGACGGCATCCGTACATTCCGCCGCATACCCTTCGGAAATTACTTAAAAAAAGACAGTTGAAAGGAGGTTGGAGTACCGCTGAGGAATTGATCGAAGACGACATAATGACCCGCGAGGAGGCAGCACGGCTGGTTCCCTATCTGCGGTTCGGTGCCCGAAGCGGACCTGACGACGAGTAGACGAAGCATCATTGCACGGGAAAAGATATCGGAAGATATGCGTCCCGGAAGGTTTTAAGTAAACGAAAGAACTAAAAAAACAATAAAAAAGTAGAATATTATGATTATCATGCCGGTAAAAGAGGGCGAAAACATCGAGCGCGCCCTGAAAAAGTTCAAACGTAAATACGAGCGCACGGGCGTCCTGAAGGAGTTGCGCCGCCGCCAGTACTTCACCAAGCCTTCGATCGCGAAGCGCGTGGCGAAGCAGCACGCCATTTACGTGGAGAACATGTACCGCGACGAGGACTAGTCCTCCGGTGTTCTGTACCATATATGCCCCGGCCCGAAAGGTGTGGGCTTGAAGAATGTAACGACTTGGTTTATCAGGTCGTTACATTTTTGTATAGGAGAGTAGGTAACGGAAGGCAACGGTTTAATGCTCGGTTAGTATGAGCTCTTTTATTAAGGTTTGCTGACATAGCTGCAATCCCCTATGATTATATTGGGATTGTTCCAAAAGTCAGGAATGTGTTTCTGAATATCTTTTATGAGACTGGCTTGCTTGTATTGAAGCACTGAAGACCAAAATTCACCGATAACATATCGGGCATAGATTTTAAAACTTAACGTTGAATAAGAAGAGAAATCAGCATCAGACGAATAGGTTATATAGTATTTGTTTGCATAAGGCGATTCCGCCTCGCTATAATGGATACATTCACCTTTCTTTACAAAGCCTCTCTGATCATGTAAATAAAATTTCCAAAATTCGGCATCCGATATGTCTTCATAATGCTTACCTTTCACATGCTCTTGTTTATACTCGGAAAGATTTGCCGTAGCATGGGGTGGTATTGCTATGATACGTTGCTGCGAATAAGTTTTTGCGACTGCATTTTGTGAAGTACCGCCAACGGATGTCGAATTGGCCAACGTTCCTACGGTTCCTCCGATACCTAATACATTGGCTATGCCGCCCAAGTTGATTCCTATGCCAGAACTTCTGCCTGTTGTTATGTTGATTTGGGTAGCATCGAAATAGGTTTTATACGAACCATCCGTGTATACTCTGAATGTATTGGCTTTATCTATATATATCGTGTTATTGGTTTTGTTCTTAATCTCAAGATAATAGCGCAACAAATAAGTTGCGGTCTGATCCTGATCGCAGACCGTAACGGGAATTATCGAAACTTCGATATCTTCATTTGAAAGTACCGATGAGTCCGCTACTGCCATGATCGGGAAAAACCATTTGGAGGGTTTTTCTGAAAGTTTGGTCGTTACACGTATCTCCGGCTTGTATTTTCTTATGAGTTCCGCATTATTTGCCGCGGGTGATTTTGCGATGTATTTGGACGAAGAATTTTCTTCTTGAACAACAGACCGGGATTCATCGTTAAATACATCCTTGTCGCCATTGATGTACTTAATCATGAATACATCGTCCTTAGACATGGTATAAGTCGGCCCATTTTGATTAGACCATTTTTTATAGTCGATTTCCGAATCGGAAACGGCTAACACTTTGGCTTGAATTTCATCGCCATTCTTCCTGATAATGACATCTTGTGCCGAAGCGCCGATGGACATCAGACAGAACAAGATTGACAATTCTATTCTCATATGACTGCTGTGCGTAAATTTGACATTCCGGGAAAATCTATACTGTACACCTTGGTTGGAAGAAAAATGTGCAATAAAAATACAATAAAATCCAAAAACATAAAAAATTTTTAGCAATTTTCTCAATGCTCTTGTATCCGTGTTATGATGCAGTGGGGCGAAGCGCCGGTACGGTTACCGGTCCGTCGGGTATTGTTTGCGACGAATTGGGGGATTGAATTTCTGTTTGTCAGATGTAAACTATGTTTTTTAGTTTAAAAACTATGTAAAATAGTTGGATGTGAATTTTTTTTAGTTACCTTTGCTGGCGGACACCGGGATATACTCGTTTGCCCGGTTTTAAAAACAACCGACGCTATGGAAAAACTGACACGCAGGGAAGAGGAACTGATGCGCTGTTTCTGGGAACACGGCCCGCTGTTCGTGCGGGAACTGGTCGCGCTGGCCGCCGAGCCTAAACCCCATTTCAATACGCTCTCGACGATGGTCCGCGCTCTCGAAGCCAAGGGCTATGTCGCTCACAAGACCTTCGGAAGCACCTATCAGTATTATCCGGTGGTGACCGAAGAGGAGTTTTCTCGCCGCACGCTTGGCGGTGTCATCAGCAAGTATTTCGAGAATTCCTATCTTGGGGCGGTTTCCGCGCTGGTCGAGGAGGAGAAGATTTCGGTCGAGGACCTTCGAGAGCTGATCGACCGCATCGAAAATCAAAACCGCCGGTAGCCATGTACGCCCTGATGATCTACAGCCTGAAGGTCGGCGCCTGTCTGGCGGTGTTTTACCTCTTTTTCAAACTGCTGCTGAGCCGCGAGACCTTCCACCGCCTGAACCGTATCGTGGTGCTGGCGGCTATGGTGCTGTCGTTTATACTGCCGTTCTGCGTCATTACGATCTACCGTGAACTGCCTGCCGCACCGGAGATGCCAGCTGCGGAGCAGCTCTTCGAGGCGCCTGCCGAACCGCAGCCCGAACCGTTTCCGTGGGATAAGGCCGCGGCCCTTGTTTTTCTGACCGGAGCGGGGGCGACGCTGCTCTGGACGTTCGGATCGGTTTTCGGCGTGATCCGCATGATCCGCCGGGGACGTCGTGAACGTCTGGCCGACGGAACGGTGCTGGTGCGTATCGGCCGCTCGGTGACGCCTTTCAGCTGGTATCGTTATATCGTATTGTCAGAGAAGGATTTGGCCGAAAACGGCGACGCGATCGTCCTGCACGAAAAGGCTCATCTGCGTTTGCGCCATTCGGTCGATCTGCTGCTCACCGATCTCGCGGGCTGCCTCCAGTGGTTCAATCCCGCGATGTGGCTGCTTCGCCGCGAACTGCGGGCCATTCACGAATACGAAGCCGACGAGGCTGTCCTCGACAGCGGCGTCGATGCGAAACATTATCAACTATTATTAATAAGGAAAGCTGCCGGCGGGAGGTGGTACTCAGTCGCCAACAGCTTTAATCACAGTAAACTTAAAAACCGTATTACCATGATGTTACGTAAAAGATCGTCGCGGTGGGCCGTAGCCAGAGTGCTTTTCGTGCTGCCGCTTGCGGGACTCGCCCTCGGAGCCTTCGCCCGCACCGCCTATGTTTTTCCTGATGACAAAGGTAAAAAAGAAAATGTTACGATTCTCATTCGGAACGCAAAAATCGACCCTTCGGACGGAAAATCCGGCAATCCGCTGATTCTGGTGGACGGCCGCGAAGTGAAATCGATCGATTCGCTTTCCGCCGACCGGATCGCTTCGGTCTCGGTGCTCAAGGATTCCGCGTCGAAAGCTTCGTACGGCGAAAAGGGCCGGGACGGCGTGATTATCGTCACGACTAAGGAGGACAGTGCCGACTCGCAGATGCAGACGTTCACGTACGGCGGCAACAGCAGTTCGACTGCCGTCGTGGTGCGCGGCGCCGGGACGGAGGCTGATTCCCTTGCGGGGAGAGTGCGTACGATGACCTACAGGATCGACGGCAGGCGCGACTCGCTCGGCGGAGACATGGTCTGGAAAATAAACGGGCGGGACGTCGATGCCGGCGACTTGGAAGAGTTGTCCGGAAACGTCCGGTCGATCCGCATTACCAAGGACGCCGCCGTGCAGGGGGAAGACTCCGCTGCTGCGGAGGGGATGATTCGCATTATGACCGGACAGACGATGCAGGCTGCGGACGCCGGCCTGAAAGCCGCCGAAGCGGGGATGCAGGCCGCCCGTGCCGGGCTTGATGCGGCACGCCGGTATATGTCGGCCGAGGAGTGGAAGCAGGCGCAGAAACAGCTCGAAGCGGCGCAGAAGCAGCTGGACGAAGCCCGCGCGCAGGCAAAGTCGGAAATCTCCTTCTCCGAGGCGATCGCAGTCGATATGCAGGACTCCTCCGCCGATACTGCTGACGGCGGGGCGGTCGTCGTGGGTGCGGCCGGTGGGACGGCGTCGGAAACGCCGTCTTATTGGCGCGTTACGACCGGCGAAGGCACGACGCGCGTGGATCATTCGAAAACGGAGTCCGGCAAAACGGTCTTTACGGGCCGCGTCACGCTGCACAATCCTTCGGAGATACCGGATAACTACGTGATTTTCATTAACGGCGAGCAAGCGTCCAAAGCGGACGTGCTTCGGCTTGCACCCCAGAAAATCAAGCGTATGGAGGTGTTGCGGGGCAAGGAGGCCGCCAAGGAATACGGCGCCGGCAGCGAGGGCGTAATCAAGATTACGACGCGCAGATAGCCGCAGGTAACCGCAGACAGCCGGAGGGGGGCGGATTGTCGGGTTGAGACGATAAAATCCGTTGCCGTCCGGTTGTATACGACGAAAACCAACCGCCATAAGCATAAAAAGTTCGCGCCCGGAACGGTTTTGCCGTTCCGGGTTTTTTCGGCGTGCGGGCAATGCAGGCCCGAAACTTGCGGAAATCGCCCGTGACAAGTTGTCCTTGCCTGCGTAAATTCCGGTTGGCGGCAGTCTCGGCGGGCGTTGGCGCGGTGAATTTTCAGCCCGGCCGCCGTCGGTTTTGCCGGGACGACGCCTTCCCTGCGGAGAACCGTTCCGGGCGAAACCGAAAAATTTGGTTCTGCGCCCGGCTTGCGCTATCTTTGCATGGGAAACACAAAACAGAAGCTATGAAACGCCTGCTATTTTTTCTTACAGTCGTAACGCTCGTCTCGTGCGGCCGGTCGTTCGAAAAACGTACGGCCAAATATGCCGAAGTGGGGGAGATGAGCGACAACCGCGCGGCCGTGCTCGATATCAACGAGGGCGTAGGCCGCTGGGGCTATGTCGATGGAACGGGGCGGCTGGCGATCGAATGCCGCTATGCCGACGCCCGCCGATTTGCCGACGGACTGGCCGCGGTGCAGGTCCCCGAAGGAGCTTGGGGATATATCGACACCGTGGGACGGCTCGTGATCGCTCCGCAGTTCGTGCTTGCCGAACCGTTTGAGGACGGCATGGCGTGGGTGCAGGCCGCGGGCGAGCTTTGGGGCCGCGTCGATAAGTCGGGGAAGATGGTTATTCCCTGCCTGTACTCCGAAATCGGCGAGCCGGACGAGCGGGGCTGGATGCGTGTGCTGCGCGACGGCAAGTGGGGCTATCTGCGCGAAAACGGCGAAGTGGTCGTGCCGTGCGACTACAACCTGATCGGCGAGCCTAACGCATACGGGCTGATTCCCGTGACGAGCGGCGGCAAGCACGGCTTCTTGGACGCCGACGGCCGCGAAGTGCTTCCCTGCTTCTTCACCTACATTTCCGATTTCAAGGACGGCTATGCCCGGACCAACTACGGAGGCAGCATGATGCTGCGTGACGAGCCTTACGGCGGGCAGTGGGGACTGATCGACACGCTGGGCCGCGAGACGATTCCGTGCCGGTATTACTACCTCGATACGCCGGGCGAAGGACTTGCGGCCTTTATGCTCGAACAGTTCGGCAATTTCGGCTATGTGGACGTAAAGGGCAATGTGGCGATTTCGCCCCGTTTCGCCGTGGCGAAGCCCTTTTCGGGCGGTGTCGCCGTGGTGAGCTACAACAATGTCAATTACGGACTTGTGGACCGCAACGGCAATGAAGTCAGCTCGTTCCGCTATAAACGCATCGGGGAGTTCCACGATGGTCTGGCGCCGTTCAATACCAACCTTTACGGCATGAATTTTCAGGGGATGGAGCCGCGCTGCGGGTATATCGACACCGAAGGGCGCGAAGTGCTTCCCGCCAAGTGGGACGATGCCGGCGAGTTCAGCGAGATGCGCGCCCCGGTGATGCGTTTCGGCGTCAATTCCGAGGATTTCTACGACGCCCGCTGGGGTTATATCGCCACGAACGGGCAGCTCGTCGTGCCTTTCAAATACCACGAGGCATATCCTTTCAGCTGCGGTCTGGCCCGCGTTTTCGTCAAGGGGCTGGGGTACGGCTATATCAACCGCAAGGGCGAAGAGGTCGTTCCCTGCAAGTATCAGGAAGCCGAAGATTTCCACGACTTTACGGCGAAAGTGAAACAGTACGACCGGGTGATGACGATCGACGACAAGGGGCAGATCGTCGAAGGGCAATAAAAAAACGGAGGTCCGAGACCTCCGTTTTTTTGTTTGCTGTCCGGTCCGCCGGCTTATTTGAATCCCACGATTTCGGGCCGGGTCGGGCGGTAGCGGTATTGTTCGATGCGGGTCTGGTTCGACACGCGGACATATTCGCTCTCTACCAGTCCGCGTTTGCCGAAGGCGAGTCCCAGCCGTATCTGGACCGTGTTGAAAATCAGCCGTTCGTTCTTGATACGCACGCCGAAACCGAACGAGGTGAAGAAGTCGTTCTTGAAGATGTTGGGCGAATAGCCGATCAGTCCGAAGTCGGCGAATCCGAACAGGGCGATACGGAAGCCGAGGGGCTGATAGGGCGTGAAAAATACGGTCTCCGTGTTGAGGATCATGCGGTTGGTGCCGGTGACATGCTCCTTGAGCGCCTGCAGTCCGTTTATGCGGGTCATGCGGATTATTTCGTCGCTGCCCGTGCCGCGGTTCCAGCCCTGCGTATAGTTGAAGGCCAGAAACTGGCGGATGCGGCTGCGTTTGAACATGAACAGGTTCGAGAACCACTTCAGGTCCACGTCCACCGCACTATGGCGCCACATGCCGGTTGCGAGGTCGATATAGCTTCCCAGCGTGATACTTCCCATGACATAGCCCACCGAGCGGAATCCGCCGGTCGTATAGGTCATGCCCAGATACATTTCGTCGTTGAATTCTCCCCACGAGTATCCGCCGACCAGCTCGGCCTTGTAACCCGTCGCAAGGTACTCCCTTGTGCCGAATCCGTAGATCATGTTGGCCGAATAGAACTTCTCGCGGTAGAGACCGGCCCCGAAGAGCATGGCGTCGTAGTCGTGCAGCGCGGGGTTGTGGTTGGGGGCGACCAGCGGCCGCCGGCTGAAACGGGCGTAGCTGTAGCGTCCCGTGAAATATACGCTCGAATTGATGGAGCGGATATAGCGCGACTTGCCGCCCCATGCGTCCAGATTGCGGACCTTGATGAGCAGCGAAGTGTCGAGGTCGATCATGTAGCGCTTCGACTTGACGTCGCTGTACGTAAGGCCGATTTCATAGTCCGTCGGACGTATGAACTCCTTGCGCAGCCCCATGTTCAGCTCCGAGTTGTAGAAGTCGCGTCCGGCCGAAAAATCCGCCGTGTAGAAACTTCCCAGAACGTTGGGGATTTCGTATTCGACGATGTTGCCGCCGTATGAGAAGTCTTTGCGGCTGAAGTTGGTGTTGAACTTCAGGGTGTTGCCCCAGCCGAAAATGTTGGCGTCCGACAGTCCGACCATCGTGCGCCCCTCGCCGTGGATGGCGCCGTCGACGCTGATCGTCCAGCTGTCACGGGTGCATATGACCATATTGACGCGTGTCGAATCCAGCGAGTCGGGCAGCAGGGTGATATCGACGTCGGAGATGTAGGGCCGCGAGCGGAGCAGCTGCTTGTTGCGCACGATCAGCTGCGGGTCGATCTTGTCGCCCGGCTTGAAGAGCAGGTCGCGGCGGATGACCCGGTCGCGTGTCAGCATATGTATCTTGTTGCCCGTGCGTTCGAGCCAGTTGCCGTCGGAATCGAAGGGATGCCGGCGCTCGATGGTGATGTCGCCCACCGTTTTTCCCGCATAGGGTTCCAGCAGACGGCTTTCGTCCAGTACGCGGCCGCTGAATGTGGTGTCCAGCACGGGCTTTACGAAAAGCATTCTGTAGAGCATGCGCGGCACGGCGCGGCGGTTGGTCTTGGACTGGATACTGTCATACAGCCTCTGATTGCGCTCGGAGGTGGCGGTGTTCAGGCTGTCTGGCTTGAACCCGTCGGGCGAGTTTATGTTGGGCGAAGTTATTTCGGGACCGCGCATGCCGGGACCGGCCGTTCGGGCGAAACAAACGCTCTCTGCCGCGAGGACGGTTAGTACGAGTATGCAGATCCGGCGATACATGTCATCAAAGATAACGTAATTTTTCGGCAAAACGTATAAAAAAGCGCTTCCCCGAAACGGGAAAAGACGGCCGTGACGGTCGTCTTTTCCTCAATATACACTCTCTGCGGATGTTATCTCCGGGCATGGTCTGTGATTTTTCCGCCTTCCGGAATCGTACCGGGGCCGTGACGCCGCGTCGGAGTCCGTCTGCGCGCCCTTCCGGTTCTACCTGCGTCCCTCCTTGGCCTCGATACACTCGGTGGCGTGGGGCACTTTCATCAGGCGCTCCTTGGGAATGAGCTTGCCCGTGGTTTTACAGATGCCGTAAGTCTTATTCTCGATACGCACGAGCGCCATTTCCAGATTGCGTATGAACTTCATCTGGTGCGCTGCCAAGCGTCCGCTCTCCTCTTTCGAGAGAGTCGCCGCGCCCTCTTCGAGGACCTTGAACGTCGGCGAGGTATCTTCCGTGTCGTTGTCTGCCGTGTGGGTGATAGTGGCGCGCAGCAGCTCGTAGTCCGCACGCGCGTTCTCCAGCTTCTTCAGGATAAGCTGCTTGAACTCTTCGAGTTCGGCGTCGCTGTATCTCGTTCTTTCGTCTGCCATAGTCGTCTTCTCCTTAATTAGGTTTTATGTAAAATTAACTATTTTTTTCGGAAATACCAAATTTTACATCTCATTATACGATTCCGTCCGGACATACCCGCGCATCGTGCTCAGCATGAAACGCTTGCCGTTCCAAATTCACCGAAAAAGGGACTCGGAGACGTTCCGGACGGGCTAAATCCGCGTTACGGCGATCCGTACCGGCTCGTCATCGACATCCGAATCGACGATCACTCCGCCCGCAGGTTGTGCCGCGGCCTTGACCTCGACGGCCAGCGTCTGCGATGCGATGTAACCGGCGTATTTGGCGACGGCGTCGGCCACAAGCTCCTTCTGCTCGATCTCGACCCGGATCTTGTCCGTCACTTCGAATCCCGAATCCTTGCGGATATTCTGGATGCGGTTTATCAACTCGCGTGCCACGCCTTCCGCGCGCAGTTCCTCCGTTACGGTGATGTCGAGCGCCACGGTCAGCTTGCCTTCCGACGCCACGAGCCAGCCCGGCATGTCCTCCGAGGTGATCTCGAAATCGGCGGGGGTTACGGCGATCTTCTCGGCGCCGAGGTCGAGGATCGTCTCCGGAGCGGTTTCGATTTCGGCGATCCGCTCCTGCGTGAACTCCGCGGTCATGGCGGCGATCTGCTTCATGTATTTGCCGTAGCGCGGTCCCAGCGTCTTGAAGTTGGGCTTGATGCGCTTGGTGATGATGCCCGCCGTGTTCTCGATCAGCTCGATCTCCTTGACATTCACCTCGTTCATGATGAGCGTTTTCACGGCAGCGATATGCTGCGCCATTGCCGGGTCGAGTACCGGGATCAGGATCTTGGTCAGCGGCTGGCGCACCTTGATCGAGACTTTGCGGCGCAGGGCCAGCACCATCGACGATACGCGCTGGGCCAGCGACATCATCTCTTCCAGATCGGCGTCGATCAGCTTTCCGTCGGCCTTCGGGAAGGTCGAGAGGTGTACCGATTCGTCCGTATGGCGGCCGCTTACGGCGTTCAGGTCGCAGAAAATGCGGTCCGAGATGAACGGTGCGAACGGCGCCGCGAGCATCGAAACGGTCTCCAGACAGGTGTAAAGCGTCTGATAGGCCGCCAGTTTGTCCTCGTTCATGCCGCCGCCCCAGAAACGCTTGCGGTTGAGGCGTACGTACCAGTTCGAGAGGTTTTCGCCCACGAACTCCTGAATGGCGCGCGCCGCAGGCGTCGGGTCGTAATCTTCGAGCGAACGCGTCACGTCCCTTACCAGCGTGTTGAGCAGCGAGATGATCCAGCGGTCGATCTCCGGACGCTTCTCCACGGGAACCTCCGGCTCCCGGCCCGTAAATCCGTCCACGTTGGCGTAGAGGGCGAAGAACGAATAGGTATTGTAGAGCGTTCCGAAGAACTTGCGGCGCACTTCGTCCACGCCGTCCCTATCGAACTTGAGGTTGTCCCACGGCTGCGAGTTGGAGATCATGTACCAGCGCGTGGCGTCCGGACCGTAGGTCGAGAGCACCTCGAACGGATCGACGGCGTTGCCCAGCCGTTTCGACATCTTGTTGCCGTTCTTGTCGAGCACCAGACCGTTCGAGATGATGTTTTTGAAAGCCACCGAGTCGAAGAGCATCGTGGCGATGGCGTGCAGCGTGAAGAACCAGCCGCGTGTCTGATCGACGCCCTCGGCGATGAAGTCGGCGGGGTAGATCTCGCCGAAGTCGGCCTCGTGTTCGAACGGATAGTGCACCTGCGCGTAGGGCATGGCGCCCGAGTCGAACCATACGTCGATGAGGTCCGGTTCGCGGCGCATCGGCTCGCCCTTCGACGACGTGAGCACGATCGAATCCACATAGGGACGGTGCAGGTCAATGTTCTTCGTCGAATAGTTCTCCTCCGACATGTCGCCGACGCGGAAATTCCGGTAGGGGTTCTCGGTCATCAGCCCTGCCGCCACGGATTTTTCGATTTCGGCGACGAGCTCCCCGACCGAACCGATGCACTTCACCTCCGAACGGTCCTCCGTGGCCCAGATCGGCAGCGGCGTGCCCCAAAACCGCGAGCGCGAGAGGTTCCAGTCGTTGAGATTCTCGAGCCACTTGCCGAAGCGTCCCGTGCCGGTCGATTCGGGCTTCCAGCGGATCGTGCGGTTCAGCTCGATCATCCGCTCCTTGAGCGCCGTGGTGCGGATGAACCACGAGTCGAGCGGGTAGTAGAGCACCGGCTTGTCCGTGCGCCAGCAGTGGGGGTAGTTGTGGACGTGCTTCTCGATCCTGAACGCCTGTCCCGCGGCCTTCATCTTCATGCAGATATAGATGTCGAGCGTCTCTGCCGCGGCGGCGGCCTTCTCGTCGTACCGGCCCTCCACGGTGAACTGCGGGTCGTAGGCGTTCTTCACCCAGCGGCCTTCGTACTCCCTGTATGCTTCGACGTCCACGCACTCGCGGACGAAGCGCTCGTCCAGCTCTTCGAGCCGGTAGAACCGGCCCTGGAGGTCCACCATCGGGCGCGTCTCGCCCTTTTTGTTTATCATGAAGAGCGACGGAATGCCCGCTGCACGCGCCACGAAGGCGTCGTCGGCGCCGAATGTCGGGGCGATATGCACGATACCCGTACCGTCCTCCACGGTGACGTAGTCGCCCAGAATGACGCGGAACGCCTTCTGCGAGGCGTCGTGCCACATTCCCTCGGCGTCCGTCTCGACGGGCTTGACCCACGGCAGCAACTGTTCGTACTCCATGCCTTCCAGCTCGGGACCCTTGTATTCGCCTGCGATTTCGAACGGAACGAGCTTGTCGCCCGGCTTGTATGCGTCGAGCGCGAGCCCTTCGGCCTTCTTGTTGAAATGGGCGTAGAGCAGCGCCTTGGCCAGCACGACGGTCATCTTCTCGCCCGTGTAGGCGTTCCACGTGCGCACGGCCACGTAATCGAATTTCGGACCCACGCAGAGGGCCGTGTTCGACGGCAGGGTCCACGGCGTGGTGGTCCAGGCGAGGAAGTAGGGCGTGCCCCAGCCCTCCATTCCGGGCTTGGGGTGCTTGATGCGGAACTGTCCCACCACGGTGGTGTCCTTCACGTCGCGGTAGCAGCCCGGCTGGTTCAGCTCGTGGGTCGAGAGCCCCGTGCCGGCGGCCGGCGAATAGGGCTGGATGGTGTAGCCCTTGTAGAGCAGCCCCTTGTCGAAGA
>ENA-OURU01003444-OURU01003444.1-human-gut-metagenome-genome-assembly--contig:-NODE-3444-length-13055-cov-6.781615_pt1 | contig 13055 bp, 9 predicted proteins | sample MGYA00242137_ERZ509064 | MGnify/ENA primary metagenome ERZ509064 (study PRJEB26280, sample SAMEA2338777) | human gut metagenome | biome: human gut; feature: human-associated habitat; material: faeces...
CTTTGCCTACGAGGCGCACACGGCCTGCGACAAGCACAATTTTATCCTTGGTGTTTACGTCACTCCCGGCAATGTCCACGACAGCGTAGCCTTTGATCCTTTGTATGATGAAGTGTGCAGAAACTACCCCGAGCACAAAACCGTGGTGGCGGACAGCGCCTACAAAACGCCTTGGATCTGCAAAAGGATCTTCGGGAGCGGCCGCGTTCTTTCCACTTGCTATACCCGTCCCAAGACCAAAGAGAACGGCCATCCCTGGTGGATGTATGTGTATGACGAGTACTTTGATGATGTGATCTGCCCGGAGTACCGTGCGCTGCATTATTCCACCACAAACCGGGAGGGCTACCGGGAATACAAAAGCCGGGCTTATCTTTGCAAAAGCTGTCCTACCAGAGGGATATGTACCGAAAGCTCCAGGTGCGAGAAAACGGTGATGCGCCATATCTGGCAGGGCTATGTGGAGATGGCGGAGCATGTCCGGTATATGCCGGTGTACAAAGAACTGTACCGGCTGCGAAAAGAGAAGATCGAGCGTGTATTTGCCGATGCGAAAGAAAAGCACGGCATGCGTTACACCCAGTACAGAGGCTTGGCCCAGGTGACAAACTGGGTGAAGCTTAAATTTGCTGCCATGAATCTGAAAAAGCTGGCCATCTGGAAATGGAACGCCACCCATCCAGGGTCGGATCTCCGCAAACCAACAAGATGGAGAGGAAATCTTCTTCCTTTTTCTCTGTTCTTTTACTTTTCATGCAAAAAACCTGCTCTGGCTTGATTGTCACAGCAGGTTTTTCTACAAGCTGATCCCGGATGTAAAAACATCCGGGATTTTTTTTGCGTTATCTGCAACCTCTGTTGGCGGTTGTTGGGTGGGCGCAAAAAGCCCTCTGCATGATATCCATGCAGAGGGCTTTTTATTTTACAGCGGGCAGAGGTCACAGCCCCTGATTCCAGTACTGAGTGGCCAGCGTGATAAAGTGCTTACCGGGTTTGCTCAGGTAGGCACCTTTTTTGTAACAGGCCATCAAATTCCAGCGGGGATGGGTGTCCAGACAGAAGAAAGATACGCCGGGGATGTGTTCCAGAGAATCGATGTCCGGTACGATGCTGCAGCACAGCCCTGCTGCCACCATTTCCAGAATGGTGGCAGAACGGGCAGTCTCAAACAGGGTAGTGGGATAAAAGCCCACTTCCCGAAACAGCTGGCGCAGATAATCGTAAATGGTGGACTTTTTGTGCATGAAGGCAAAGGGCTCATTCCGGAAATCTGAGAGAGAGAGCTCGGGATATTTGCTGTAAGGCGAGGGCTTTGCCCGGGCACACAGCGGATGTCTGGCAGGAACCGCAAGTACCAGTTCCTCTTCCTGAATGGGAATGTACACATCCTTGCTTTTCTGTCGATCCAGAAGGGTAACAAATCCGATATCTACCTTGCCGGCGGCAATCAGTTCCTGCTGTTGGCGCACACTGGTTTCGATGGCCTGCACGGTCACATTGGGCCAGTCCCGATGGAACAGGGGATAAACGTGGGTGAACATGTAGGAGCCGCGTTCTGGCGGAAAGCTGATGGTAAGGCTGCTGTTCTGCAAAGCAACAATGTCGTTCAGGCGCTGGTAGGTCTCCTTTTTGATGCGTAGAATCTCCCGGGCGCTATTCAGGTATACTGTGCCCGCCTCGGTGGGCAGCCAGCCGCCCCGCAGCCGCTGGAACAGCTGGGTGCCCAGTTCACTTTCCAGATGAAGCAGCTGCTGGTTCAGGGCGGAAGGGGTGATAAACAGCTGCTCGGCAGCGTGGGTAATATTGCCCTCGTCGGCGATTTTGACAATATACTCCAGTTCTTTTAGGTTCATTTAAACAAGACTCCTGTGCGCTTTTGCCATATTATAGCATGAATGTTTGTGCACAGCAAGCAAAATGGCGCACCTTATTAAGTTTTTCTAATTCTATAGTAATTTCTATTAAATTGACTAATAGTTACGGCGGATCTATGATGGAGGTGGAAAAACAAAGCACAGGAGGTTTGAGCATGAGCAAAGAACTGGAAAAGGAATTTCGCATCAAGGACGAGCGATACCGAAGCAGTACCCTGACCAACGGGCTGGGAAAGTCCGGCCAGCGTGCATTGCTGTATGCCACCGGTATGGATGAGGAGGATCTGAAAAAGCCCTTCGTTGCGGTGATCGGATCTTTCAGCGAGATGGTGCCGGGCCATGTGCATCTGCGGGAGCTGGCCGATTATGTCAAGCAGGGCATCATCGAAGCAGGCGGCGTGCCCCGCCAGTCCGAGACCATTGCAATCTGTGATGGATTATGCCAGGGTCACAAGGGAATGTGCTATCCGCTGGCCAGCCGGGAGCTGATTGCAGATTCGGTGGAGATGGTGGTGGAGGCCCACCACTTTGATGCCATGGTTCTGCTGCCCGGCTGTGACAAGATCATCCCCGGCATGCTGATGGCTGCCGCCCGACTGGACATTCCTGCCATCGTGGTGCCCGGCGGCCCCATGATGCCGGGTAACGTGGGCGGCAATCCTCTGTTCTGTTCCAGCGAACTGAGGGAATATCCCGGCCGTGTGGAGGCAGGCAAGGTAACCATTCAGGAAATGAAAGAGGCTGAGATGGCGGCGCTGCCAACCGTGGGCAGCTGTGCGCATCTGGGCACCGCAAACTCCATGTGCATGCTCACCGAGGTACTGGGAATGGCTCTGCCCGGGGCGGGCACTGCACCTGCCGTATCCAACAAGCGCAAGCGCATCGCGAAGGCTTCCGGTCGGGCGGTGATGGAAATGCTCCGTACCGGGCTGACTCCGCGCAAGATTCTCACCCGGCAGGCACTGCTCAATGGTGTGGCGGGTGCCATGGCCACCGGCTCTTCCACCAATCTTGTACTGCATCTGATGGCCATTGCCCACGAGGCAGGGGTAGAACTTTCGCTGAAGGACTTTGATGAGATCAGCAAACAGGTGCCTTTTGTCTGCAATCTGCAGCCTTCGGGTAAATATCCCATCGTATCGCTGGATGCCAGCGGCGGCATCCCGGCGGTTCTTAAGACCATTGAGTCGCGGCTGCACACCGAGGTGCTCACGGTGACCGGAAAGACCATGGGCCAGCTGCTGGAGAGCGTAAAGGCAAATCCGGACGACGTGCTGCGCACCATGGAAAAACCCCAGAAGCCGGAGGGTGGCATTGCGGTGCTGCACGGCAATCTGGCACCGGATGGCGCAGTGGTCAAGCAGTCCGGCGTGCGGGAGGACATGTACCACTTTAAGGGCAAGGCACGGGTGTTCAATTCCATGGAGGAAGCGGATGCCGCTGTGAGCGGCGACACCATTGAGAAGGGCACCGTGATCGTAATCCGTTACGAGGGCCCGAAGGGAGGGCCCGGCATGCGGGAGATGCTCTCCACCACCGCGCTGATTATGGGCCGCGGTATGGATGCCGACTGTGCTCTGATTACCGACGGCCGTTTCTCCGGCGCAACCCACGGCCCCTGCATCGGGCACATCTCGCCGGAGGCTGCGGCGGGCGGCCCCATTGCCTTTGTGCAGGACGGTGATGAAATCGAGATCGACATCGAGAACCGGACGTTGACCATCGATGTATCGGAGGAAGAGTTTGCCCGGCGCAAAGAAGGCTGGCAGCCGCTGAAAAAGCCGCGCAAGCCGGCACTGGCAAAATATGCCTATCTGGTGAGCAGCGCGGACACCGGTGCTGTGATCGACACAGATAAACTGTAAGGAGGAAACACAGATGCTGCTCGGACTGGTTCTGGGCATTGCGGTCATGATCGTGCTGGTCATGAAAACCAAAACACACACCTTCATCGCACTGCTGCTGGCGGCAGCTATTACCGGCCTGGTGGGCGGCATGACGCCCTCCGACGCGGTATCCGCCATTTCATCGGGCTTTGGCAACACGCTGGCGAGCACAGGCATCATCATCGGTCTTGGCGTGATGCTGGGCGGCATTCTGGAAAAAACCGGCGCAGCGGAGCGGCTGGCCTATACTGCCATCAAAAAGATCGGCAGCGGCAAATAGGAATGGGCGCTGGGCATTACCGGCTGGATCGTTTCCATCCCGGTGTTTGCGGATTCCGCTCTGGTGATTTTCCGCCCGCTGACCAAGGCGCTCTCCCGGGTGACCGGAAAATCCGTGGTTGGCCTTGCTTTGGCACTGGCCTGTGGTCTGCAGTGTACCCACACCATGGTGCCACCCACACCCGGCCCTCTCACCGCGGCCGGTATGATGGGCGTGGATGTGGGCCAGATGATTCTGGTGGGCGCGGGCCTTTCCATTCCCATTCTGATTGCTTCGGTGCTGTATTCCAAGTGGATTGGCAAGAAGATTTATCAGATTCCCAACCTGGATGGTACCTATGACCGCAAGGAGTTCAAAAAAGAGTATCTGAAAAAGATGGATCAGCTGGATTCCATCATGGATACCAAAAATCTTCCCGGGCTGTGGCCTTCGGTGGCGCCCATTCTGGTTCCGCTGCTGCTGATCTTCCTGAAAACCGGTATCAGCCTGACAACGATTCAGAGCGGCCCGTTGTATTATGTGATCAGTCTGCTGGGTGAGCCCATTGTGGCACTGGCCATCGGTACGACGCTGGCAGTTTACGGTCTGGGCCGGAATATGGCTCAGAAGGAAGTAATCAACGTGATGAACGAGAGCATCAAGGACACCGGCATTATCATGCTGATCACCGGTGCGGGCGGCGCACTGGGCAACGTGGTGAAGGTGAGCGGCATCGGTGATGTGCTGGGCGAGATGGTGGTCAGCTGGCCCATCCCGGCCATCCTGATCCCGGTTATCATCGCGGCACTGATGCGTATCGCCCTTGGCTCCGCCACGGTGGCGATTACCACCGCTGCTTCTCTCACCGCTCCGCTGCTGCCCGCTCTGGGCCTGGCACCTGTTCTGCTGGCACAGGCCTGCTGCATCGGTGCCTTCTCCTTCGGTTACTTCAACGACAGCGGCTTCTGGGTCTTTAACGGTATGTTCGGTCTGACCGAAATGAAGGATCAGCTCAAGTGCAAGACCGCCGTTTCCATGATTATGGCCGGTGTCGGTGTGGTGGAGTTGATGATCATTAACCTATTCCTCTAAGAGCGGGGCGGCGGCCCTGTCTCTGATTTCTCCGGTTGCCCTCTGCGGTGCGAAAGTGCCGCAGAGGGCGTTACAGGTTCTGCAGATACAGGCCGGCTTCCTCTGGCGGCCTGCATCTGGAAGTGTATGGGTACAAGAAACTGAAACGTTTTTGAAAATCCTGCAAGACAAATGGAACGCAAAACGAAATCTCGGCAGAATGGTACAAGGGGCCGTGGCCGGTTTGGTGATTTTTGTCGATTGTTAAGGCGGCGACAGGCTGGTATGATGGCACTGTGAGACAGACAACTGTGGCCACGGTTGCTTCGGGAGCACATCCCCAAGACACAGAAACCAAAACCGGAGGAATGAACAATGGACATGTATATCGTGCTTGCAGTCACCCTCTTTATGATGGTGATGTTTGTATGGCACAAAGTGCCGTTCGGCGTTACAACGATGACCTGCTGCGTGGTTCTTGCGGCCACAGGCGTGGTGGATCTGGGCGCTGCATTCGGCGGCTTTGCCAATAAAATCGTGGTCCTCATTGCACCCATGCTGGCCATCAGTCAGGTATTGACGAAAACAAGCCTGGTAGGGAAGATCAGCACCCTGCTTGACCGCATCAAAGGCGCGCATGGCTTATTGCTGGTGGTTGCCTTCTATGCTGTGGGTATCATTTTTGCCCAGTTTATCCCCACCACCGCAGCCATTGCAATCCTGATCGTATTCCTGAACACCCTGAGCAAGACCGGCGACATTACCGCCAATCGCCTGCTCATGCCTTTGCTGGGCGTCATGGTAGCCTGGAAGTTCCGTACTCCCATCGGCCTGGGCGCCACCACCTTCGCGACCCTGAACGCCATGTACGAGGGCGTGATCACCGACAGCCAGTTCGCCCTGACCATGCTGGACCCCTTCTTCTTCGCCATCCTGCCGGGCATCTGCCTGACCGTCTACTGCGTGCTGTGCTGGAAGCTGATGCCCAAGGACGGTACCCTGGACCAGAGCGCCCTGAAGAAAAACAATCAGGCCGACCTGCTGCCGGAAAACAAGCAGAAGATCGTTTACGTGGTATTTGTTGTTGTGATGCTGGTCATGATTCTGAACAACTGGACCGGCAACCTGATGTACCTGGCTCCTGCAGCCGGTGTTCTGGTGCTGGTTTACACCGGCTGCCTGGGCGTGCAGGAGACCGTGAAGCACATGACCGCCGATATGATCTGGATGTTGGCTGGTGTTCTGGTGGTTGCCGATGCACTGGGCGCTTCCGGCGCCGGTGACCTGATCGGTAACGGCCTGCTGAGCGTTTTGGGCCACATCGACAATCAGTTCATCATCTTCCTGGTGTTCTCTGCGGTTGCCGTGCTGATGACCACCTTCATTTCCAACATGGCTACCCAGACCGTTCTGATCCCCATCGCTGCTTCCGTGGCGCTGGCCGGCGGCTGGGATCCCCGCGGACTGATTCTGATCATCGGTACCTGCAACTACTTCGCAATTGCTTTCCCCTCCGGCTCCGGCGAGGCTGCCGTTACCTTCGCGGCCGGTGGCTACAACCCGGTGAAGATCCTCAAATTCACCCTGCCGTATGTGCTGGTCGCCATTGTAAGCTGCGCGGTTTCTGCCCAGTTTATGTATCCGCTGTATTGATCCACAAAGGTCGAAATGCCGCCCCGCTGTGCGGGGCGGCCGGGAGGAAACGTTATGGAAAAGAAAATCTTTTACGCACCGGTCAATCACCCCCGCTTCGGCGATGACATTGAGCATCCCTGGAAATACACGGTCGCGGCCTACCGGGTGGCGCCGCATGTATGGCAAGTGGGTGGGCAGGATGACGTGTGTGTCTATCTGCTGGACTCCGGCGATGGACTGATCCTGATAGACACCGGCTACCGGGCCTCCTTCTATCTGATGCTGGACCAGATCTGGCGGCTGGGATATGACCCCGCCAACATCAAGAAAATCCTGCTCAGTCACTGGCACTGGGACCATGTGAACGGTGCGCGGTATCTGCAGGAGATGTCCGGCTGCGAGATGTGGTTGTCCAAAGAAGACGAGGTCATGCACCAGATGCACAAGGACCGTACCGACCATCTGCCCATGGTGGATTTCACCGTCACCAACTTCTACGACGATGCGCCCATTCAGCTGGGCCGCTTCTCCATTCAGGTCAAGCTGGCCCCGGGCCATACCCCCGGTGCGGTGGCGTTCCTCTTCAACGACACCGACGACGAGATCGGCAAAACCTATGCCTGCGCCATGCACGGCGGCATCGGCGTGCCCATGATGCGTCCGGAGAATCTGGAGGAGTGGAGCCTGACTAGGGAAATTGCTTTCCAGTTTGTGGAGGACTGCGCCGAGCTGGCCAAATGGAAGGTAGACATTATGCTGCCCAGCCATCTGAATATGGGCAATGTGCTGCCTAACATTCCTCAGGACCGCACCGATTATCAGGTGTGGATCGACCCCGAGGCATGGGGCGAGACCATGCTGGGCCGGGCGGAAGTGGTTAAGGGCTATTACCCGGAACACTACGCCCAATAAGACAACAAGAAAGGGAGCCGCTGATTATGGAAAAGAAACTGTTTTACGCGCCGGTGGAGCATCCCCGCTGCGGCGACGATCTGGAGCACCCATGGAAATATGCGGTGCCTGCCTATAAGGCGGCGCCCCATGTGTGGCAGGTGGGCGGTCAGGACGATGTGTGCGCTTATCTGCTGGATTCCGGCGAGGGCCTGATTCTGATCGACACCGGGTACCGTGCCTCCTTTTATCTGCTGATCGACCGCATCTGGCGGGCAGGCTACGATCCCAAACAGATCAAGAAGATCCTGCTCAGCCACTGGCATTGGGACCATGTGAACGGTGCCCGTTATCTGCAGGAGCTGACCGGGGCCGAGGTGTGGATTTCCTCCATTGATGAGGAGCAGCACCAGCTGTGGAAAGACCGCACTGACCCGCTGCCTATGGTGGACTACAAGGTAGACCATTTCTACGATGATTCCACCACCATCGACCTGGGCCGCTTCTCGATACACACCCGCTTGACCCCAGGCCACACTCCCGGGGCGACCTCCTTCTGGTTCGATGACACCGACGAGACCACCGGTGAGACCTTCCGCTGCGCCATGCATGGCGGTATCGGCGTGGGCCTGATGGCGAAGAGCTACCTGGAGGAGAACGGCCTTTCTCTGGAGCTGCCTCACATCTTCATCAAGGATTGCCTGGAGCTGGCCGACAGCTGGAAGGTGGACATCTGCCTGCCCAGCCACCTGAACCAGGGCAACGTGAAGCCCAACATCCCCGAGGACAAGACCAACTACCGGGTCTGGATCGACGGCGAGCTGTGGGGCGATGTGCTGCGGGACCGTGCTGAGGCCGTGAAGAAGATGTATCCGGAGGTTTATTCCGCCGGCTGATTACACACAAACCACAAGGCATGCGGGTGCATCCCCCCCGTTTCGGCGGGGCAGGGGATGCGCCCTTTGCCTGTTTACAGGAAAGGAGGAACCGCCGTGCCGGTTCGCTTTCAGCTGCCCGCACGCATGGGTCACACCGACGAGGAGCTGGCCTTCATCCGGGAGATGGGTATCCGCTATCTGAATCTGAATGTAATGCCGCCCCAGGCAAACGAGGAGGACCTGCAGCGGGAGAAGGAACGGCTGGCCCGTTTTGATCTGGAGATCTCGGATCTGGCCTGCCCGCCGCTGCAGAAAAATCCCGCCATTATTCTTGGTCGGTCGGACCGGGAGGAGCAGCTGGACCGATTCTGCGCCTTTGTGCGGCTGGCCGGTCACATGGGCGTGAAGATCGTCTCGGTGGCCTGGCAGCCCAACGGAATCTTCCGTACCGGCCGGGCCTGCCGCCCCTGTACCCGGGGCGGGGTATCTCCCTATGCGGATATGGCCGAGATTGCGGCCCGGCCCGTCAGCAATGACCGGGAATATGGGGAAGAGGAAATCTGGGCCAACTTTGCGTACTTTTTGCGCCGGATGCTTCCGGTGTGCGAGGCCAGTGGAGTGCGGTTGGCGCTGCATCCCAACGACCCGCCGGTGGAATCCCTGGGCGGCGTGCACAGCCTGATCTACAACACTGCCTGCTACGAACGGGCCTTCCGGCTGGCGAACAACAGCCCGGCACTGGGCATCAAGCTTTGCGTGGGCTGCTGGCTGGAGGGCGGCGAGGCCTTCGGCAATCTGATGGAGGATATCCGTAGCCTGTGTGAGCGTGACAAGATCCTGGTGGTGCACTTCCGCAACGTGTCCGGTCGGCTGCCCTATTTTGAGGAGACCCTCAGCGAGGACGGCTATGCCAATATGTACGCGATCATGAAGCAGTTTGTGCGCTGCGGCTACGAGGGCTATATGTCGGTGGATCACGCCTTTGCGGGGCATCCGTCCATGGGCGGGACGCTGGGCGCCTTTGCCTATCCCACCGGTCACATGAAAGGCCTGTGGGAGGCTGCAATGCGGGAATGCGGCCAAAACCCGTATCCCAGCGGCCCGTCTGCATGATTTGAAATGCTGCTGCAACAAATGAAACGCCCTTGTGCAATCCCGTGCGAAGCGCACAATGTGCCCGCGGGATTTTAGGCGGCATTGCAGATTGCCGCCGCCGCCCGCCGCTGGTATGCTTATACCAGACGAAAGACCGAGCGCCGGGCGGCTGTTTGCGGCCCGCCCGATTCCGAACAATGCAAAGGAGCATCAATTATGAAAACACCCGTGATCACCAAGATGGAAGTGTACCCCGTTGCCGGGCGGGACTGCATGGAGCTGAACCTCTCCGGCGCGCATGCCCCCTACTTCACCCGCAACATCGTCATCCTCACCGACTCCACCGGCACCGAAGGTGTGGGCGAGGTGCCCGGCGGCCAGAAGATCACCAGCGCACTGGAAAGCGTGAAGGATCTGGTGGTCGGCACCGCCATCGGTGACTACAAGGCCACCCTGAACAAGGTGCGCGCCTGGCTGAATGCCAACATCAAGGACGACGTGCGCGGCCAGCAGACCTTCGATCTGCGCACCGGTGTGCATGTGGTCACCGCCATTGAGGCTCCGCTGCTGGACCTGCTGGGCAAGTATCTGGATGTGCCCGCCGCCGCGCTGATGGGCGACGGTGTGCAGCGGGAGCGGGTGCGTTTCCTGAGCTACCTGTTCTATGTGGGCGACCGCAAAAAGACCGATCTGCCCTACGCGGAGGAGCCGGATTCCGACTGCGAATGGTACCGCCTGCGCCACGAGGAGGCCATGACCCCCGAAGCCATTGTGGCTCTGGCCAAGGCCACCCACGACAAATACGGCTTTGAGGACTTCAAGCTGAAGGGCGGCGTGCTGGAACCCAGGGAGGAGCTGAAGGCGGTGCAGGCCATCAAGGAGGCCTTCCCCAACGCCCGTGTGGATCTGGACCCCAACGGCTGCTGGAGCCTGGCCGAGGCGCTGGAAATTGCTCCCGAGCTGAAGAAGGTGCTGGCTTACTGCGAGGATCCCTGCGGCGCCGAGAACGGCTTCTCCGGCCGCGAGGTGATGGCCGAGTTCCGCAAGGCTACCATGATGCCCACCGCCACCAACATGATCAACACCGACTGGCGGCAGATGTGCCACTGCATCGCGCTGCAGAGCGTGGACATTCCTCTGGCCGATCCCCATTTCTGGACCATGAACGGCTCGGTTCGCGTGGGTCAGCTGTGCAATGACTTCGGCCTGATGTGGGGCTGCCATTCCAACAACCATTTCGACATCAGCCTGGCCATGGTGGTGCAGTGCGCCGCCGCCATTCCCGGCAAGATGAACGGCATCGACACCCACTGGATCTGGCAGGAGGGCCTGGAGCGGCTGACCAAAGAGCCGATGCAGATCGTGGATGGCTGCATCGACCTGCCCAAAAAGCCGGGCCTCGGCATCGAGGTGGATCGGGAGCAGGTGATGAAGGCACACCAGCTGTATGTGGACAACTGCCTGGGCGCCCGCGACGACGCCAAGGGCATGCAGTACCTGATCCCCGGCTGGAAGTTCGATCCCAAGCGCCCCTGCATGGTGCGCTGAGCCGCAAAAGCGATGTTTTTTCAGGGCGGGCCGGCAAGGCCCGCCCTTTTCCGCCTGCCGCTGGTGCGGCGGGGCGAAAGCTGGTATAATTGATTTCAGAATCCTTGCAAATTGATTGCAGGTGTATCACGCGGGCAGCGCCGCTGCCGGAAAGGGGCTGTTATGAGCCACATTGCGATTCTTCTGCCCAAGGACGATCTGGTCCTTCAGGCCAGAGAGCTGGCCAAGGGGCATTATTCCATCGCCGAGATCCGCCAGATCGAGACCGAGAACGCGGTGGAGGAGGCCCGCACCTCCATTCAGAACGGGGCGGGAATCCTGATCTGCCGTGGCCTGCAGGCGCTGCGCATCCGGGAAAATCTGAATGTGCCGGTGGTGAGCGTAAAGCTCACGGCGCAGGGCATCGGCCTGTTGCTGTGCAAGGCGAAGCGGCTCACGGTGGAGCCCCGGCCCCGGGTGGCGCTGGTGGCCGTGTGCGACATGCTGTGTGACACCAGCTGCTGCAGCATGCTGTTCGGGGTGGATCTGCAGATTTTTGCCTACCGCACCGAAGAGGAATATGAGGAGATGAACCGCAAGGCGCTGGCCAGCAAGCCGGACGTGATCATCGGCGGCGATCTGACCATGGACATGGCCCGGCAGGCGGGCTGCGCCAGCCTGTTTCTGGATTTCAGCGACGATTCCTTCAACGATGCCATCCAGAACGCCGAGACCGCCCTCATGGCCAACGAGATGAACCAGCGGGCCAACGCCCAGATCGACGCACTTTTGAACAACACCACCAACGGCTACATTCAGGTGAACCGCACCGGCCGGGTGACCAAAAGCAACGACATCATGCTGGAAGCGCTGGAATGCAGCCGGGATGCCCTGGTCGGCCGCCCGCTGCAGGAGGTGATCCCCGGCCTGGAGAAGGACGTGATCGACAACGTGCTGGCCGGCGGCAACAGCTACTCCACCTTTTTGCACATCCGGTATCAGGCCATGGTGGCCATTCTGGCCCCCATCCGGCTGGAGGATGGCCAGGTGGACGGGGCAATCCTTTCCTGCCACAAGGTGCACCGCTCCATCCAGCTGGACCCCCGCGCCGAGGACGGCGAACTGCTGCAGGGCAACCTGACCCAGCGCACCTTCGACAATGTGCACCACCGCTCGGCCGCCATGGCAAAGGCGGTGGATCAGGCCCGGCTGTTCAGCCAGTCCAACGCGCCCATTCTGCTGGCGGGGCCGCAGGGGCTGGAGGTGAGCCTGCTGGCCCAGTGCATCCACAACAACAGCACCAACCGCACCGGCCCCTTCGTGCAGCTGAACTGCGCCAGTCTGGAGCCGGAGGATCAGATGACTGCCCTGTTCGGCACCGGCTACAAGAACAAGGACGGCGAGGTGGATCTGGGCGTATTGGGCATGGCGGAGAATGGCACCCTGCTGCTGCAGGAGGTGGACAAGCTCTCCCATACCGTGCAGTCCAACATCTATCAGGCGGTGCGTTACCACCGGGTAATCCAGCGCAATCTGGAGCGGCCGGTGCACGTGAATACCCGCATCATCGTTACCTCCGAGGGCGATCTGTACGCGCTGGCCTGCGAGGGCGCGTTCCGGATGGATCTGTACTATCTGCTGGCGGGGCTGCGCATCGATCTGCCCCCGCTGAAAAAGCGGCCGGAGGATCTGGAGGACATGCTGCAGGCCACCTTCCAGCGGCTGTGCGAGAACCTGCGCCGCTATCATGTGATCACAAACGGCGGCATGGAGCTGCTGAAAAGCCTGGACTGGCCGGGCAACATCATCCAGATCAACGCCTTTCTGGAGCGGCTGGTGCTCACCGCCCGCCACCGCAGCATCGACGAAACCGCCATCCGCAGCGCCCTGCGCAGCTATAAGGCCTCCCTGGATGAGAACTATGAAAATGGGGGCATGG
>ENA-OURU01003449-OURU01003449.1-human-gut-metagenome-genome-assembly--contig:-NODE-3449-length-13032-cov-2.727826_pt1 | contig 13032 bp, 10 predicted proteins | sample MGYA00242137_ERZ509064 | MGnify/ENA primary metagenome ERZ509064 (study PRJEB26280, sample SAMEA2338777) | human gut metagenome | biome: human gut; feature: human-associated habitat; material: faeces...
TCAATTTTACACTAAAACTATTCCAACGTCCAGTATTTACCATCCGGTACTAAGTCTTTTCTGTATGCCCAGCAACGATTCGTGTGGTATGCTGTAAAAAGAGTTACGTTTGTTGTCGAATTGTGACAAGATAAAAGCCGCCGGGATCAGCATAAGCACTGAACCCGGCAGCCGCATTTTAATAAAAGATTCCCCCTTAAATCTAGCCTAATTTCCCCAAGCGATTATTCTAATTCTCTAGTGTATAAATCATAATCGGAATATCTTCCCCTCTATCGTAGACATAGATTCTTTTACATACAGGGCAACGCCATACCTCATACCTGGGAGAGGGTATCATCCAAGGCTGTATACTGTCACAATTACAAATTGCATCCCATTCTTTATCTGTATATACAATAAGTTCTATGTCATTTGGTGCTTCATGATTATCTAATAATTTACCACATTTACAAGTCATTCTTGCCACTTACTCACCTCACATATGTTCCTTCGTTGGTCCAAATTTCTACACGTCCTGGCAACTCACTAATTTTCCAATTACTCTGTCGACGACATTCTCCGCATCTTGCATTGTTATTTCAGTCTTTCTTGCCCCGCTTGTCATAGGTATAGGTGTAGCTCTCATTTCCATCCTTCTTGGAAATCAGCTGATTCAGTTCGTTATACTGATAGTCTCCGATTTCATTTGAACCTTCCTGTCCAAGGTATCCACGAATGTTGATGTAAAAATATTTCTGTGAATCATCCATTCATCTTTTTCTCTTTCAGCCTTATCATCAGAGCTTTAATTTCTTTAGGATCAGTTACCTGCCTTCCCAATGTCGGAATAGGAGGATAATCTGTGTTGGCAGCTTTCTCCAGCGCATCTGCAAATGCCTCCACATCATCCTTATCCGCGATGACAAAATTTTTTGTTATACTCGAAGCTGCCATATTCAAACACCTCCTTCGTCTGTATGAAACTTGCACATTACTTTACTCCTTCGAATTTATGATGACCCATGAGCCGTTCCTGCTGGAACCCTCACGCTGTATCCAGCCGCTTTTTTGAAGACTTCTCATAATCCTTTTCACCGTAGCGATAGAAATACCGAGTTTCTTTCCAATATTTTTTTGTGTTACACTCGAGTCGTTTTGAATGATATCTAGAATAGCCTTTTCATAAGTATCGTTGATATCATCTGTATCGGCTTTGGTATCATTGGTATCAGCTTTGGTATCATTGGTATCAGCTTTGGTGTCATTGGTATCACGCTCTCTAGGATCAACAACACCATTCTGATCTGTAATAGCTTTTTTCCGATAGAGGTTGATGCGGAAATCGCTGCCCATATCAATCAGTTCCGGCTCACGAAGGCCGTATTCCTTTGCTTCCCGGAACATTTTCGGGATTCCGCTGCCCCACGCCTCCACGATATTCATGTAGGAAAAGGCGGCTGCAATGCCACGGTTGCGGATCTTCGAGAGGCCGGACTTCATTTTTTCAATGGTGATTTCGCTGTCCAGCATACCGGGGGAGGTGACCTCCAGCCGGTCATCAAAGAGCGCCACCTGGATTTTCCCCGGCGTCAGGTAGCTGCGATGGCAGACTGCATTCGAGATCATCTCACGGATTGTTTTGACGGGCAGTTCATAATAATCCTGCCTTCCAATTCCTTCAATGCGTGAACCGAGGTCGATGTGCTGCAAAACAAAGTTGTAGGCATCCTCAATCTGCTCGTAGATCGCTCCGGTAAATTCCTTGCGGGTGATGAAAATATCCCGGACAGTCCCCTTGAATACCGCGCACTGGATGGCGGCATCCGGGAACTCAGCCGTATCGCCGTTCAGCAGCAGATACCCATTGGTGGGATGGTAAGCTCCGTCGTGCTCCACCAGCAATTTCCATGAAAGTAACTGGTTCTTGCCTACTTTCTGAATCTGCTCCCGTGCCGTATCTGTTTCGGCCAACTTGAGGGCGTGCTGGTACATCTTCTCGCAGAAGGCCGCAATCTCTTCCTCAGAAACAGTCTGTTCCCGCTCCATCTGGTCAAAGGAGCGGTTTGTCCCTTCCATGATAAGCTCCTGCACACGGTAGCGCTCCGCATGGCGGGTCGTGCCAGCTACACGGATATAGGTGCCTTCCATGATGCCCTGACTCTTGATATAGTAGGGGCGCTGCATACCGGGGATGATCTCTACAACGATGATTGCCTTCCCGTCAATTTCCTGCACCGCGATGTTCGGGGTGATCTTGGGTTCGCAGCTATCGAAAATGGCGTTGGTAATCGCATCCATCTTCTGAAAGACTTCCTCTTTGGAGAAGCCGGTGACAGTCCATGTGCCGTTCTCCACACCGAAGACCAGCTTGCCGCCCTTGCCGTTGGCAAAGGCAACCACGGTCTTCATGTATTTCTCGCTTTTGGCAGGGATCTCGCTCTTGAACTCGATATTCTCAGATTCACCGGCGAAAATCTCTTCTGCGGTCATCTCGACCACCTCCTTGACACAACACTTATATTATCGTTCTTAATTTATTGTTCCTCGGTTGATTCCGTTCTTTCAATGTACTGTTTCAAATTTGTTTTTTTATCAATATGCCACGCAGTCCAACCATTTGCGCTGCTTCCCATTACAAATTGTGCAGCTGTAGAGGGACTTGTAAACTTGCAGTCTTGCAATGTTACGCCTTCCTCATTCACATAAGCTGGATTTTCTCTGTATTTTTTTGCTGTTTTCCCTCCACGGATATGAGCTGCAAATTGCATCCGAATGTGAGACCCTTTCTTTACTGTAATTTCACCGGTAGAATCGTAAATTGCCTGTGCATTGTAGCTACCATCTTTTGCCGAAAGGTAAATTTCCGTTTTCATTGAAAAGTCCTCCTTAAAGTTTAGCCAGAACCGCGTATTTCTTTCCGTCGCTGGCGGTCTGGATTTTTTCGTAGTTGACCTTCACGCCATCATCCAAGTCCATCTCGATGCGGCTCAGGGCGAGGTGGGCGATCATCTCGTCGTAGTCGCGGCACTCCTTGAGCTGTTTTTGGAGCTTTTCTTTCCGTTTGGTGGAAGCGGCCACCTCGCGGGCGTTAGTGCTGTGGTCAATCATGTCCTGCATACGGTTGATTTCGGACTCATAGACACGCTGCATTTTGTGGAGGTAGTCCACGCGGAGGTTGCCGATGGTGTCCGGCGTGTAGCGGTGGAGGTAGATCAGCGCCTTGAAGCCGTTTTGCTTGCCGCTGTCAAACAGCCAGTAAATCGGACGCTTCTGGTAGGTCTTGCAGTGGTCTTTGAAGAAGTCCTTGAGGAAGTAGCTGCGGATAATCTCCCGGCTGCTGTTGCCCTTGCCGCCCAGCGCCCCGGCGATGAAGTCCAGATTTTCTTCCAGCGTGTCCGCGCCGTAGACGGCTTTCAGCCAATCGCACAGGCGGGCGATGATGTCATCTTCCAGATACTCTTCGTCGGTGATGGGCAGGATGCCGTCCCGATCGGGCAGGAAGGTCATGTACTTACTTGCATCCCAGTCGCCGCCAGCATAGGCCAGCCCGTCCACATCCAGCGAATAGCGCCCGAACATACAGCCAACGTCATAGGAGAGCAGGGAGACGATCTCGTCCCGCTTGGTGCGGACATAGCTGCTGCCCTGCATGAATTCCGGCACATCGTCTTTGGTGTCAAAGATGCGGTGGACGGTCACATCCTTGTCCGCCACCTTCGGTGTCAGCTCGTCCTGCAAGCCGTAAATGCCGATGAAGATGCGGTTTAATTCTTCCTCGTTGGCTTTGAGCTGCAAAAAGCGCTGCTCACATTCGTCTTTCCATGCGGCGTAGGCATCGGACAGACAGGAAATAGAGCGGATGAGTGGGTGCCGCTTGAAATCCCATGAGGTCTCAGCTGCATTCCAGTCAGCTTGAGAACTTTCAATATTATTATCCGTATACTTGAGAATCAGAGGTGCTTGTGCTGAATCATAGATAAACGGCATTGCTAAAATATCTTTAATGTTGTTATTCAGCGTTGGGTTAATAATTCTGCTGAGATAATTGATCACACTCGAATTTAATAATGCAAGCACATACAAGACATATTTCTCATCATAAAACAAGACAGTTGCTGCTGCTTTATTAAAAGTTTGAGATTCTGGCAAAAGTCTCGCTCCAAATGTTGGATTCGTAGAAACAAGGCTCCATGTAACACCTCTTCGGAATAAAATGTGTTCTTTTGGAAAACGCGCAATTTTGTCGTGCTTATAATGCTCAATAGCGTCGTGAGACCATTTGACCACCCACTCCAAATTACCAGCCCATTTCCTAAACTCGCCACCTTTTGCATGAAGCATCCATTTCCCGTCTTTCCGAACCTCGGTTGCCTCTACCTCCCATAACATCCGAAGATATTTTTCATTATCCCCTGTCAAAATTTGCCCATCTGAAAACGCAATAGAGTCCACTTTGCTACGGCAAAATGAGTCAAAAATTCTATCGCTCACCCAATACGCCACCGGCGAGCCGGGGATTTTGGAGAAGTTGGATTGCTGGGCGGTGTAGCGGTTTTGGCTGGAGAGGAACATATCCTCCTTGCCCTGTTGAGTGGTCGGCTCAATCAGACGGCAGTAGGCGCCTTTATAGTCCGCAATATGGCTGTTGCGCAGCACAAAGCTGGTAGTCTGCACTACCTCGCCGCCGATTTCCTCGAACGCCCGCGGGCCGAGGTGCGCCATATTGACAGTATCTTTCAGCAGCAGTTTTGCCCGCAGCTTTTCAAAGCTGGACAGGAACATCCAAGCGTGCTGGGTGATCATCGCCTGATAGCGGTTTTTGCCGGTCATCTGTCCGCAGCGCTCAATGAACACGGCAAACAGGTCGCTCTTGCTGTCCGGGTAGTGCTTTTTCACAAACTCGCTGAGCCGTGCGTCCATATTAGAGCTGCCCATATATGGCGGGTTCGTCACAACTACATCGTACTGCTGTGCCAGCACCTCCGCCACGCGGATCAGCGGCAGAATGGTGTTCAGGGCAGATTCCCGATGCAGGCTGATGTCGTTCTGTACTTCCTCCATGCGGGCATATAGAGCGGCAAAATCCACCGGGGCAACCGTCAGAATGGAGCCGTATTCCTTTGCATCGCGCAGATCGCTCATGATGCTGTCCAGCGCAGCTTTCAGCTTCGGATCGTTGTTTGCAAAGTAGTCCCGCGTGTAAGCGTCAATGTCGTTGCTTTCGGCAATCGCATAGATATGGGGCTGGATGCCGCGAGTGAAAATGCGACGGTCATACTGACGGGCCTTCATCATCACGGCAAAGTAGGCGAGCTGCGCCGCCCGTTCGTCGATGTCCAGCCCGAACAGGTTGTGTTCGAGGATACAGTGCGCCGCATCCCGCTGGCTGTACCCGTCGTTTTCGTACATCTGCATCAGCACATCAAAGGCGTACACCAAGATATGGCCGCTGCCCATGCAGGGGTCGATGACCTTGATGTCTCGGACATCCTTGTATTCGCTCTGCTTCTGGATTTCGTCGAGCTGCTGGCGGACTTCCTGCGTTTGGGCGGCTTCCGGCAGATAATACTTCCAGCCCATCTGCCCAGCAATATCTTCTTCGTTGGCAATGCGTTTGGCTTCGACCTCATCCCAGGTCATTTCCACCATAGAACGCCCATCGGCATATATGCCCTGCTCTTTCTTCTTGTCGATGAAGATGCGGCCGAGACTGTTCTCCACCATATAGCGGACGATCCAGTCCGGCGTGAAGAGCTGAGTGACAGCAGGGATTTCTTCTTTGGTGATCTTGCCGTTTTTGGCAAAGGCGACGTTTTTCGGCTCGGTGTTGTAATACTGATACAGCCAGCCGATGATCTCCACCTGACCGCCTTTTTCGATGTTGAAATCGTCCTCGGCAATGTCATGGATGAGGTGATACACGACACCTTCCTGATCCACAACGGAGAGGTTCAGCAGCAGCTCGGTGTAGTCGCTGGTCTTCTCAAACAGGGCGGGCAGGATCTCGTTCAGAGCGTTGCACTGCTTGATGAACAGCAGCCGGAACAGCTCGTCCAGCTTGTTCTCGTTTTTCAGGCGCAGGACAGTCTCTTCCTCAGCAGAGGTGAAGGACAGCTCCGCATCGAAGGGCGTAGTCACCAAATCCGGCTCAATCTTGCCGCTCTCGGAGGACAGAACGCGGATGTGGGAGGGAAGATAGTCGTTGACCTCCATGAAACGGATGGCGATCAATCGGTTAAACCAAGTGTAGGCGACCTCTTCCAAAATGTACTTATAAGCTGTGGCGTAGTTGCTGTCCTTTTCTTTTTTGCGGATAATCTCCACCAGCTTTTTGCGCTGGGAGATGGCCTCGCCGCTGATGGCATACGGCTCAGAAGTTCCGATGTCATAGAACTCCATCGTCCCGGTAGACTGCGGCAGCGGGTCTTTGATGCCGTCGGCTGTGATCCCCATCAATCCAGCTCGGTATTGGATGTCCGTAATAAGCTTATTCCGCGCCCAGATTGCAAAGTTTTTTATGGCTGTTTTATTCATTGGTTCATTCCTTCCCCATAAAATCAAATCTTCGACGCAAGATAGTAATAATACATCACATTTTTCCTTGCGGTGTCTGTCTTTTCTGTTGCCTCGGTTCGTGCCTTATTGTATAGGTCTGCAATCTTAAGGAACCCCGTTACTGCTTCCTTGGAGACCGCAGCTATGCCGGCAACAAGGATAAAGGCCTTTATGGAATTAAAAACGCCAAACAGGTCTGTTGAGGTTGTAATTGCTGTCGTTAAACCCGCAGCAGCATATCCAGCTTTTTTCCTCAGTTCCTCGTCTGCTAAAGCTCGTTTTCCCAAGTTCCGCAATACACTTGTCTGCGTTAAGGTTTCGTTGATTTCCTGCACCTTCGGCAAAACTTGAGTGTTGTATAGTTGCAGACAATCATACTGGAAATTATCATCCCAAGGAAGAGAGTGAATCTGCATGGAAAAATCGTAAATTGCTTTCCGAAAATTAGTAAGCGGAACTTGGTTTTCATTCTTGAGAGAAAGCAATTCATCCACAGAAGCAGATTCCAAGGTTGGCAAGGTCATAAGTATCTCGGACGCGATTCCAGCGTGGCGTAAGACATTTTCGTCCAACCTTCCGATGTCAAGCAGCTTTGTTTTAATAACGGAATCTATCAATCCACTGCTCGCCTTATCGAAAAGCGGATAGGCTGTGCCATTGTACATGGCATTCATCAGATTGGCAAAATATCCTCCTGCAAGCTCGTTGGCATCAAACCCATCAAAATCATAGTCGTAAACCGAAACGATGTTCCGATCCACATAGTTTTTTATTTCCTGTGTTCCGGGATGGATATAAAGCTGCTGTATTCCGCTTTTCAACTGCTCTCGGCACTGTATCTCAAGCTGCTTGAATTTCATCTGCGCAATTATTTCCTGCTTAGACCTGTGCTTTTTCCTTTTCAAATACGGAATAAGTATTTGAAGTTGTGCATCTGCGTAATCCAGTTGCCCTAAAAGTTCTTCACTACCGGCAGGTTTCAAGGACTGTAAAAATGATCTGAGAGCTGGGATCATTGCATCTATATCCTGAGCGTCAAAGATACAATTTGGAAGGTATTTATACAGTGCATATTCTGCCATTCCAATCAGTTCGATTTCGTCGGCATAAAGAATGGAGCTTTTTATCAGTTTCAAATCCTCAGCCAAATCCAGCGAGTTTGAGATGGTTCCAATCGTAAATTTCATATCCGTGGGTTGCCCAGCTCCTTCCTTATCTTAAAACTCCACATTGACAATCGTGTCTTCGTCCAGTTGTGCTTCCAGCGACTTGCGAAGGCTGTCCATGTACCGGGCAATATCCTCTTTGCTTTCCAGACGCCAAGAGGATGTCCCTGTCATCATCTTGATGGAGACATTTTTTGTCTTACGGATTTTCACCGGCGCAGGGGCAACGGTTACTTCCGGTGCAGGCTTCCCGCTCTGTTTGGCTTCCTCTGCCTGACGGCGGGCCTCTTCTTCGGCTTTTTGTCTTGCCAACTTACGGTCAAGTTCGTCCATTTCATTGAGAAGCCGGAGCTTTAGTGCATCTGCCTTGTCCGCATAGCTTCTCAGCGTAGAGACATTGTTGCAGTGGGTGGCTCCGTCCTGAATTTCTTGGAACTTCTCATAGTAAGCCGTCCGCTTCTGGTCGTTGTACTCCTTGGTGGAAAGCACCTCCAAAACACGCTTCCACGCCTGATCAATCGAATCGAGAACAGGGGCGGATTCCTGCTGCAATATCTTGACATAGCAGGACATGAAGCGTTCACGCAGCTCAGGCAGCTTCGGGATGTTGGCGTAGGGCTTTTCCTGCCGGGTAATGGAGCGCATCTGTGCGACGATATTTTCCAGCTCGTCATTGACAATATAGGTCTTACTGTCATCGAAGATTGCAAGCATATCCAGCGCACGGGCAAAGATGGTAGACTGCTCGCCCTCAAAGAAAGTCTTGATCGGCTCGTAGTCCTCCGCAAAGTCGAAGAAATCATCCCGCCTCTTGGAAACGGTCGTAAAGAAGTCCAATGCAGACTGAATCTGAACGACAGACTGCATCAGCGCCTTTCCGCTGGACAAAACCTTCTTGCCCGGATAGGGGTACTGCTTATAGTTCACTTCCAGCCGCTCGATTTCGTAAATCATGTTTTGCGCATAACGCTGGAAATTTTTCATGATGGTATCTTCGTCTTCCGCAGAAGTGGTAGTGCGGAAGGTTTCCTTCATCACATCCCGGACAGCCTTTTTGTCCTTATCGCTGACACGGACACGCTCTTCCATCAGGAGCTTTTCCGCAAACGCCTTCTTGGTGATGAAGCCGATAATCTCTTCCTCGCTCTTATTATTCAGGCTGACCGTTGCTCCGTTGACCGTGAAGGACAAGTCGCCGCGCTTGAACAGACGCGCTACCAGCCAATGCACATCGTCTTCCACAAAACCGTAAGGAGCCTTCATGAAGCGATCCTTCACCGTCTTCATGGAGGTCTTCATGTGATTGCGGGTATTCATGGCGATAAAGCCCTGCACATCATCCAGCGCGTGAGCGTTGCTCTCTGTACCACCTTCAAGCTCAAGGGAAAGCTGGTTGCTCTGATGGAGCATCTTGCGGATCTCCGCCTCGCCCATCGGTGCGTCAATGTAGGAAAGCTTGTGGTAAACCGTCTGCACCAACCGGCCAATGGCTTCATTGATCCGGCTGCTGACTTCTTTCCCGTTTACGCGGACAACATCACCATTTACATAGATGGTTGCTTCTTTCAGTGCTTCGGTCAGGTAGAGCTTGGCGTTTTGGTTGCGCTCCCGCATTTCCACACGCTTTGCCTCTTTGATCGTCTCGTACTTGGCAAGCTGTGTGGAAGTGTTTTTCCGAAGGAAGCCTTCGATTTTCAGGTAGGCTTGGATTTCCGTCAGGAACTCAGCATCATTGGGGAGAACGACAAGGACTTCTCTGCCTTGACCGGACATCATCCGAAGTGTACCATCGTCCGTGCTGCCGTCATACCACGGTGTCAGGACACGAAGGCCGATGTCATAGTTTTGATTTGCTTTGTATGGACGATCATCTACAAACTGGTTGAAGCCAAAGGCATAGCGACCATTGAAGACAGGATAGGTGTAGCGTTTTCCGGGGAAAATGTCCTCAAAAATCATCTCCGCGACCTTGGTGATGATTTCCGGCGTTTCGACATTTTCCTTTTCGATCTCGTTGTTGACTTCCTGTTCCTCATCGGTCAGGAAGACATAGATGCTGCCGTTTTTCTGAATCAGCATCTGCCGCATCAGGACCTTCAGCGCTTCCTCCACGCGGCCTTTCAACTCAATCCGGTCATCATCGATATTTTCAATCATCAGGCTGGTGATGTTGTCGATATTCGCCTCAATTTCCAGCACATACTTGACCATGAAGAGGGTCTTGAGGACATTGATAGCGAAGACATCCTTGTCCTTCTTCTCCGGGTTGATATAGCTGTTGTCATAAGCCCGGATGATCACCCCGCTATGGCTGTGATCCAGAAAGTTTTCCAGTGCGTCATAAAAGCGATGGAAGGGTACAATGACCCCTGCCTCTTCATTCATGACGTTGACAGCGGACTCCTTGAAGAGCGCCAACATGGACCGCTCGCCACCGGAAAGGTGCTTGCCGGAAGCTCCGTGGGTACGAATGGAAGTCAGTACGCTGGACAACAGATTGAACTGATACGGTACAAAGGGGTAGACCTCGGCAAAGTCTTCGGCGCTCGCATACAGCTTCTTTTCTGCCGTGTCATTGAATACAATCAGGTTCTTGATAATCGTTGCCTTCTGCTCATAAAGCAGTCGGAGCGCCTGCGCAGCCGGTTCCGTCTTTTCAAGGATTCTCTTCTTGATAACGGCATCCACATTTGCAGAAGAGAGGGAGAGACGGGTATCAAACCGGCCTTGAATTTTAGAAAAGTCATTGCCCTTGACCTTGGTGATGGAGTCAATATCCTGCTGGCTGGTCACGATGACCCAAGCTTTGCCCATGCACTCCTTACCAAGTTCCTCGGTAACGGTTTGGAGATTGAGCATCAACTTGGAATCATCGCCGATGTACTGCCCGATTTCATCCACCAGAAATACAACATGGTGGTTGTTCCCCTTGCGCTCGATATAGCTCTTGACGCGCTTGGCGAAGTCCTCGATGCTGATGGTATAAGGCTCCACCGCCTTTTCGCACCAGTTCCTTGCCGCTGCCTCGCTCATGAAATTCATCGAGACAAGGGCATCCACAACGCTGTCCTGAATGAAGTCAAAGTCCTGCCGGGAATCTTCCCACGGCTCGCCGTACTCTTTCTCAAAAGCAGCCTTGAACTCGTCGTATCGTCCTTCTTCGGAAAGCCTCCGTTCCAGATCAGCGACATGGGGAACGGAACTGCAGAAGCCCTGCATCTGATTGAAGACCTTGAGGAATACATTGACAATGGCATCCTTGTTCTGTTTGCCGTTCGTTTCGCTCTTGGAGTCGATGTTGAAGAGGATTACATCCGTAGGGGTGTCAGCCGCCAGCTTCATGTCGGCAAGTACCATTGGGTCTACGATCTTTTTATCCTCGACAAAGTAATCCATCGCCTTTCTGTCCCCGACCTGACGGTTTTCCAGAAGGTAGGACAGGATTTTCAGGAAGTGCGATTTACCGCTTCCAAAGAAGCCGGAAATCCACACGCCCATCTTTGGTGTTGTTTCTACAATCCCCTTTTTATAGGCCGAGTAGAAATCGGCAAAGTGCTTTTGAAGCTCGCGGGTAACGACATATTCCTCAAGCTCCTGAGAGACATTTGCGTCCTCGCCCTGACCTACGATAATTACGCCTTGAATTTCACGGTCAATCTTCTTGGCGAACATATCCTTTATTTTCATTACGCTACCTCCATCACTTCACAAGCCGGAAGGCTCTGTAATAATTATCGTCTTTGACTTCGTTGAAGAGAATCAATTCCTGTTCGTTGTATGTGCCGGGAAAGAACATCACCACAGGTGCGTGTAGATAGGACTGGTGGAGATTGTTCAGCACATTATGCGAACGGAGAAGCGGATAGCTCTTGCCAACACCGGTTAGAAAGACAATGGCATTCTCCGGGGTGTGGTCAAGAATGTACTGCACAATCAGGCTGTCATCCTCGCTCACTTTCATCGAGTTGCTGACTGCTTTGACAATCCTTTGTATGCCGCGTTTTTTCTCAAATTCACAGCACTTTTCTATGAAGTTCTTCCCCTCAAGGAAGTCAATGATAATGTCATAGAGGTCAAACACAACCAGCTCAAATCCGTCCGTCCCTTTCGAGTTCTTATGCTTCATATATTCGATACGCTCTCGGACTTCCAGTTCTTTTTCAGGTGGATAGTCAAAAATCCAATAGTTGACCTCGTTGGCTTTTCCACTGCTCTGACGGAAGGAAGGCTTTCGGATCGCCGCCTCCATCGCATCCAGTCGTTCTGTTAAATCCATTATCTTACCCCCGCAAGCGCCTTAACATAAGCACCCATATCATTCTGTTCCAGCCAGTGTACTAAGTCTGGATCTAAAATGGGGCGCAGTATTTTTCTGGCCGTTTTTGCTTTATCAATTATCCCGGCCTCGTACAGCATTGTTTTATAGCACCGGCCAAGCCGTACCAATGTAGCGTCCGTCCATCCGGCCACTTTTTCATTTTGCTGCTGCTTATCTTTGAAAAAAACACGCACATCGCTGTCCGCAAGCTCATAGGTGCCGAGGATCATCTTTTCCCGGATCACCTCGTAGACAAAATCAAAGAAAAGCGTGTCATACGCCATAGCGGCAATCAGGGCAAAGAGCTTTTGCGTAGCAAGGTCGCTGCGCGTGAAAAGAGGGATGAAGCTCCTGTCCAGAGATTTAATGCGGCCTGTAACGGTATGATAAATTTGATTGGATCGCAGAGCGGTTGGAGCAGCAAATAGATTTTCGTTCATTGCGAGGTCCTTTATCTGATCGGTGCTTTTTCCTTCGCTAAGAAGCTCTACAACCTTACGGAACTCTACAAACCAGAAGGACAGCTTCACTGCGCCCGCGCTGTATTCTTTTCTTTCCATTCTGCCGATTGTTCCTCCTTAGCACTACTCTACATCGTTTTCTATTCCATTTTCGGGATCGTCAGGAAGAATCTCCATAATGTCATTGATTCCGCAGCCGAGCTTGAGGCATATTTTTTCTAGCACTTCAACAGTCGTATTCTCGCCTTTTTCCAGTTTGCTCATTGTAGAATAGCTGATGCCGACGAAATCACGGAACTCTTTCTTCTTCATATCTCGGTCAATGAGAATCTTGAATAGCTTCTTATAGGATACTGCCATTTTTTGCACCTCATCTTCTAAACTACATTGTGGCGAAATTACAATTTCATTATAGCATATCTTGCTGCGAAAAGCGAGAAATATTATGCGAACGCATTACTTTTACCTTTGAAATCACGCGATCATTTTACAAATGTAAAGCACCAGTGCATACGTTAAGTGGTTGCACTGGTGCTCCTGTACCCGATGA
>ENA-OURU01003463-OURU01003463.1-human-gut-metagenome-genome-assembly--contig:-NODE-3463-length-12998-cov-2.314533_pt1 | contig 12998 bp, 9 predicted proteins | sample MGYA00242137_ERZ509064 | MGnify/ENA primary metagenome ERZ509064 (study PRJEB26280, sample SAMEA2338777) | human gut metagenome | biome: human gut; feature: human-associated habitat; material: faeces...
ACAACGCCGCCAATGAAGCGGCGGTGAATGCCTTCATCCACGGCCAAATCTCTTTCCCCGGCATCTGGAAACTGGTGGAGGCCGTCATGGACGACCACACCCCGGCGGATCCCCGCGGGGAACTGGCCCCCATTCTGGAAGCGGACCAATGGGCCAGGAGGCGCGCGGCGGAGCTGCTCCCATCCTTTTCCCGCTCCTGCTGACGCCATGACCGCCCGGAATCCCGCCGGAACACCGCCCCCGGCCGCGCGCATCACCATTCTGGATATCCTCCGGGCCCTGGCCCTGCTGGGCATCGTCATCGTCCACACGCACGACCACTTCAACCTCTATCTTCCCATGCCCCCGGCGGAAGGATGGCAGGCTGCGGCCAACAGTGCGGCGGACTGGGCCTATGAACATCTCTTTGTCAGCAAATCCTTCCTGCTCTTCTCCTTCCTGTTTGGCCTCAGCTTCTTCATCCAGCTGGACAGGCGGGAGCAGCAGGGAATCGACTTCCGGAAACGCTTCATGTGGCGCCTGACGCTCCTGTTCCTGCTGGGGCTGGCGCATACCCTGTTCTATGACGGGGACATCCTCACCCTCTTCGGCATTCTGGGCTTTGCCCTGGTCATGCTCTACAAATGCGGGACACCCCTGCTCATCACCCTCTGCGCCCTGTGCCTGCTCCAGCCGGTCATGCTCATGGACCTGCTGAACCATGCCGGGCTGGCGGACTGGTGGCCCCACTCCTCCGGCTGGTTCCATACGGCCTCCCCGGCTGCGGGCCCCACGCGGGAATTCCTGTACGCCCACGGCAGCTGGGGACAGGCGGCCCTGTGGAACCTGACGCAGGGACAGGCGGGCAAATGGCATTTCTTCCTGCTCAGCGGCCGCCTCTGGCAAACGCTGGGCCTCTTCATCCTGGGCATGCTGGCGGGCAGATGGCGCACCTTTGAAGACGCGCCCGACAAACGCCGCCTGTTCCTGCGGATGCTGGGAATCTCCGGAACCTTGTTCCTGGCTCTACTGGCGGCGCGCCTGTTACTCCCCTCCCGGCTGGACTCCGCGCTGGAAGTGGACGCAGGACACCTTCTGCACCAATGGGAAAACCTGGCCTATACCGCGGCTTTCGTCTCCGCCGCCGTCCTGCTGTTCACCCATCCCGGCCTTCCCCTGCCTGCCAGACTGCTCAGCAGCGCCGGCAAATGTACGCTGACCTGCTACATCACCCAGACGCTGGTCTTCACCTTCCTCTTCTTCGGGTGGGGGCTGGGCCTGGCCCAGGACATGGGGCCGTGGCCATGCCTGTGCGCGGCCGTTGCCGTCTTCCTCCTCCAGGCCTGGGCCTGCCGCCTCTGGCTAAGCCATTTCCTGTACGGCCCTCTGGAATGGCTCTGGCGCACCGCCACCATGTGCTGCATGCAGCCTTTCAAAAAGCCGTGAAAAGAACAATAAATCCTTCTTCCCTTATAAAAGAAATGATAAAAGTGCCATGATTTTCATATCCTTTTCCTTATCCCTAAATATCATTGTATCACAGATACGAAAAATGATGTAAAATCATTCATTCTCATAGCATATTTAAAACGAATTAAATCTAAAATAAAAAACAGATTAAAAAATTCCGGAAGAATATAATAATTTTTTGTAGAACGGTAATAAGCTGAAAGAAGAAACAAGCAAATTTGAATTTGTCGATGCGGCGGACGAAGGAGGCGAAGGTTGTTTGTAATGACAACGGGGCATCAAATATTTTGCATGATTTCAAAGAGAAGATTTTTAATTCGGCAAAAGTTGTACCAGATGCGATACTAGCATAATCTGCAATTATCCTGTCTTTTAATGTGTACTGTAAAAATACGGGATTGAATTGTTCCCTTATGTCGTGTACCCATAATACTCGGCCATCCTTAAAATAAAAAGGTGTATCAGAATCGACTATCCATATACGTCCATCAGGGCAGATAGAGGGCATAAGTAAATCTCCCTTAACGGGTCTTCCCGATGCTTCACATAAGGACTGATAATGAGACGCTGAAATAAACAGCTCAGGAGTGATGTTCTGCCCCTCTGCTAAAGCCCCAACCTCTGTACCACGATAAAAAGGGATACCTTCATCTATGAGTTCTTCAACGAACACACGCTTACTTGAACCAACAGATGCTATTTCTTCCAACTTCTTTGTATCCCATTGTTTGGGGTTACTTCTACAATCTCCAAACATCTCAACAAATCGGCATTTGATGAGCTCGTCTAGCTTTGCCTGTTGGGTGCGACGCTTACAAATTACTCGCCAAAGAGTATTTAATATTCCCGATTGTTTTTCCTGTTCCTGCAATGTAGGTACAGGAATAGTAAGTTCTCGCAAGACATTTTTCGATATGGCTTTGAATGTACTTCCTGTTCCTTTAGATATCAAATATGATTTCTTTGAAAGAAGAAAGTAATATAAAAAATCCTTATTTAACCCACCTTTAGGTCGAATAGCTGCAAGTCCTCGGCCTATACAGCATTTTTCTCTTGCTTCGTTTAATGCACCTATGGGTGCACGCACAGAAATCAAAACATCTTCTTTTTCTGCTATTTTCGTTGGTTCTGAGCACCAAATCCTACACTGAGGATATCTCTCACCGAAATCTGCATTACCTTGATAAAAGGGTAAACCTTCACCCACTTCATTGTATGTTGACGAGTCTGGTGATTGACCCATATTTAGGAGGCATACATCATCAAGAGTTAAATACTTCATACCTCACCCCTACAAAGTTAGATTTGTCAGCCCATGAATTTTTGGTGTGCAGTTTTTACATTTGTCTGGTTAACAATGGCATAACGCAAGGTAGTATCAATCTGTGAATGACCTAGGATTTTCTGCACTTGCTCAATCGGCATTCCTTTATCTATGGCCCGAGTTGCCATGGTGCGCCGAAACTTATGGAGGTGGATTCGTGGCAGATTCAGTCTACGCCCTAATGTGCGCAAGCGTATTTCGACACCGCTTATCTTAAGTCTATTGTGAGGAGAAGATAGCGAAACAAATAAAGCATCACCTCCGTCTGTGCGACTATTTATGTATTCACACAGATGTAACTTTGCTTTGGCATCAAAGTAAACACGCCTCTCCTTGTCGCCCTTGCCATAAACCACGCACTCTCGCTGTTCCAGATTTAAGTCCTGAATGTTGAGATTAACCAACTCTCCAACACGCATACCAGTAGAATAAAGCAAATCTATGATGGCAACATCTCGCAGTTCCGTACACGAGTCACATATTTTTTCAATATTTTCATCAGATATCGTTTCCTTCACCTCAACTTTTGTTTTCACCTTATGGATTCGGCGCATCGGACTTTTCAGAATGTAATCCTCTTCTTCGAGCCAAGAAAAGAAGCTGGACAAATTACGCCTCACATTATCGACCGTGATTTTACTGCAGTTGTTACGAGCCTGATAATCGACAAGATATCGCCTTATCTCATCGGTGTTGATTTTCCGAATCGGTGTAGAAATTGCGCTCAAGAAATGTTTTATTGTCAAACGATAATAGCTGACAGTTCTTTCTGAACAACCTTCCAACTTTTTAGCATTGAGAAACATTGTAAAATATTCCTCGTTTGATGTGTTGCACGGATGAGCAGTTTGTTTGCTTCATTTTCCGCAAATGTCTTGATTATCACTTCCTGCAGTTTCTTCATCTGCGCAATAGACAAGTACTCCGCCATCTCGTTGATAATGTTAACTAATGATTCTTCCATGGTATATCTCCCGAACATTGAGAGAGTAATATACTATGGAAATCAAATCTCAAGCTGCCGAAACCGTTATGGGGTCGTGCAGTTTACTGACAATCTGGATGACCGCTTGATAGCGAGAATCAAAAAGCTCCTTAAGGTCATAGTTATTGAACGGAGCCGTATTCACTATGTCACTTCTATCCATGTCGCCGTTAACTCTCACATAGTTAATGATGTTACGAATATACTCCTGCTGCATAGCATTGAATGTATTATCATTCAAGTATTCGCTGAACTTTTCATTCACGGTTTCCTGACTTAAGCCCACAAGACTACGCACAAATGCTGCAAGGTTGTTGATATCCGTTGTTTTATTGTAGTCTTCTTTACTGCCCAGTTCATGCCACAGGATGCGTTCCAGTTCCAACAGATCCTCCTCATTAATAGGCTCGAGATGATGAATTTTTTGAATGACGGGACTATTGATATTTTCCGTTAGATAATCAATCACTTTCTGACGATAGGTACGGATATCGATAGCCGTTGGATCAACCCCGGCTCCGTCATTGATCGTATCCATAATATCAATATCGTATTGTGCGCGTCCCTCTCCCTGGAGGAACTGCATTAAATCACGCAAACTCTGACGCAAACGCTCCAGCTCTCGCACCGAGGGCGATGCTTGCCAAAAATTATCATCCCTAATCTGCTTCAAATCATCGGCTTTTGCGAGCACTTGCGGAATGGAAGCCTTTTCTTCGAGCAAATAGTTTGCCACCTCGCGTATTTTCTTCACATCCTTGGCAGCTTCGTTCAAATTGCCATTGCATACAAGTGACAACGCGACATGCAACATACGGCAATCAAAAGCGATAGAAAGGGGTTGTCCTTGAATTCCAGAATCCAGCAAGGGGACAATGTGATTTCTCAGTTCCTGCAAAACTACAGGAGTGAGAGCTGTCCAGTTCCCCCAATCGTTAAATTTGTCAACAAATTGCATTTCGGCTCGCACCTGAATGCGTGTGCTGTGTGATTTAATCACTCCTATCTGGCTGTGTAGTGATTTTTTGAGTTCTTCGTAATAGCCCTTGGACCATTCATCTTCCTGATATTGAATATCCTGCAAGCCATATAACATATCGGCTTGCAGAGCAAATAACCGCTGTGTCAGGCTCCACTGATTTCCCTGCGACGGTTTACCCTTGGGCAAATTACCGAAAAATTCAAAGTTACCGCAATAATCAAAAATGCAGAACCCACTCTTGTCTCGACCGGGACCATAGATATTTTCACACAAACGGGTACCGCGTCCAATCATCTGAACAAATTTTATCTTGGAACGCACCTTCTTAAAAAACACCAGATTCAATACAGCGGGAATATCCACTCCTGTATCCAGCATATCCACCGACACGGCAATGCGGAACTCCGGATTTGTATCAAATTGTTCTATCAGGCTGTTGGCATTTTGTACATAGTTATCGACAAGTTGGCAGGTGTTGGCCGGATAGTCCGGGTACAACTCATGGAAGCAATCCACTATCATCTGTGCATGCTTGTGGTTGTAGGCAAAGATGATACTTTTACCCAGCGTCTCTCCGTTATTGACTCTCAACCCTTGCGATACCAATTCCTCAATGACTTGGCGACAGGTATCTTTGTTGAACAAAAAGCGGAACAATTCATTGCCCGGCACATTGAAATCCGGCGTGGGCATACATCTCTCGGCAAAATAATCATCCAACTGTTCCCGTTCTTCCGGTGTCAATTTGCTCGGGTCAATCCCCTCATTAATCAGAAGCGAAGTCCGATTAATGACTTTGTATCCCACCAGATAATGATCATCAATGGCTTCCTCCAGAGAATAATCTGAGTCAGGCATACCGGATTCACAGCCGAACAGACTGTAGGTGTTGGCATCCACCTCGTTCTTGGGGGTAGCTGTCAGCCCCACGAGCAGAGAATCGAAATATTTGAAAATGGAACCATAGCGATTAAAAATGCTACGATGTGCCTCATCAATGATGATAAGGTCAAACCGTCCCGATTTGAACTGTTTGTCCTCCGCATCAATGTAGTTAATCATCGTTTGGTAGGTGCTGAACATCAGGCGAGCATTGTAGTCAGGCTTATCCTTGCCGGACAATTCACAGATGCTGGTGTTCGGCATGAGCTTGGCGTAATTCTGCTTGGCCTGACGTACAAGACTGGTGCGGTCAGCCAAGAAAAGCACATTCTTCACCCAGTTATTGCGCGTCAGAATATCGACCAATGAGATGGATACTCGCGTTTTACCTGTTCCTGTCGCCATAACCAGCAAGCCGCGCCGATAGTTCTTATTCAATTTCTCACAAAGTCGCGTGATGGCCGTCTTCTGATAGGGGCGATTGGTGATTCCATCATTGATACGGAGATCCGTTATATCTCCCCGCCCTCGTTGTTGAAGCATCAGCTCCAGCTCCTCTTGCGTGTGAAATGCCAGCACTTGCCTATCCGGGTACATCCCGTCCATCACCTTGGTGGTATAGCCATTGGTGTAATAGAGCACAGGCTTGTAGCCATAGCGTTTCTTCATGCAATCACCATACAAATCTACCTGGTGGCGGCCTTTCTCGGGGGAGATAGAGGTGCGTTTGGCTTCGACAATGGCAAGGGGTTTACCGTCTCGCCCGTAGAGAACATAGTCACAATATCCTAACCCTGAATCATAGGGCATTCCCTCTACCTCAATCTCAATCCCGGCCTTGCTCGGCATCGGCACATTTTCCGTTTCCATCACTTCCCATCCGGCCTCTCTCAAATACAAATCGATGTAGAGCTTGCGAGTATTAGCCTCGCTCATGTAGGGAGGCTTCTTATAGGGGACATCAGGCGTATGCTCTCTATGGTCAATAAGTTCTGCCACTGCAGAAATATTCTCAACAGCAAGCTTTGCCTCGGCCCGGCGTATAGGCGCCCCATGCTCTGCATTCATACCCAGAATGCGCACATAGTGCATGGCTTGTATCATATCGGCATCGTTGACCCAGTCGACTACTGCCAAATTGTCTATCAGCTCCAGCAAAGTCGCCTTTTCGGGAAGCTTGACTTGAAGATGCCGGTAGATGCCCTCCACGAGCTCTTTCAGCATTTCCCGGCACAACTGAGCTTTGTCTCCGCTTGTTTGAGCCGAGTCTATTTCTGCGAGCTTTGTCTTTACCTGTTCCCGATTCATAGGTGCGTTTAAGTTAGAATAATCTCCAGCCGTCAGTCTCACCTGACGGTTTTAGAATCAACTTTTTGTAAATCAATAAAAAACATTCTCATATCCTTTACTTTGCGTCATACCCTGCCGTTACTTTACCATGAGTCGAAATATTCCTGCATGAAACTGTCAAACAGCTTTTGAGTTTCATCCAAGGACTGTTGGATGGCAAATTTGAATTTGTCGGCCTTTTCAACAAAGGCGGCGAATTGCTCCTGCAGTTCGATTGGAGGCGTGCAAATCGGCAGTGGAGCAATGTCCTTGTTGTTAATCTGTGGGACAGATGATCCATTATCCAACGCGCCGAGATCGATCATGTCAAAATAAGCCATCAAATATTGCGAGGCCAAATTACTTCCCGCTATGACACCCATGACATTTAAATCCGCACATATAGGTAGCTTTGTGAGTCGCTTCTTATTTGTCCCAATCGCACCGCCTCTCTTGGGAAATATAACCGTCCCAACAGGAAATACTCCAACGCCTGCGGTCTGCTCTGTAACAAATCTGGATGATGTTGTAATATAGTGTTCGTTGCCGGGGTAATTCATATCACTGACCTTGACATACGGAATTGTGCCACCTTCATTTTCCTTGTCAGCAGGCAACGATGTTCCGCTTTTTAGTATGCAGCAGTTACCTACGGTTGTCTGTGGCCATCCGTAGGGGTTCATTTTCTGATCGCCAAACAGTTCGACAAATCGGCATTTGATGAGCTCGTCTAGCTTTGCCAGTTGGGTGCGGCGATGATTGATTATGCGCAACGCTTTTTCCAATGTAGAAGAAATCAGCACTTGTTTCTTATAATTTGGTAGGCGCAACTCGATTTTATTAAGTTCTTTAGCCGAAAGATGTTTGACCGTAACAAATGCCGTTCTGTCTTCTATTTTTTTAAGGATTTTGGTCAATGCAAATAGAATATAGCTGGCATCTACCTGTTGCTTTGGGATAATTTTGCAAACTCGTTGATTTAATAAAGCATCTTCACTTTGCCAGCGGGCAATGTTAAACTCACCATCCATCCCAATGAGAATATCACCACGCCTGACAATATATTCTTCTGCATAGTTGCCAGAATAATACGTCTCAGAGAAACCTCTTTTGACATCACGAATTCTGACCAATGGAGGGAAAGTAGCATCTTCAGTAAAAGACGCAGAATCGAATGCATATCCGTATTGGATACAGCACATATCCGTGAGTTTACACGTGTTCATACGCCCCTACAAAGTTAGATTTGTCGTTCCAGTAATTGACGCAACTCAGACATTTCAGTCTGAATCTGCGCCTCCAACGCCTCAATACTATCCATGATTTCCGATGACGGAGGATATTCTATCGGGATATATACGGTTTTCTTGTATTTATTGATGCTCAGGTCGTAGTCGTTCTCTACAATTTCCTGTTTGGGGACTAAGAAGCTTTGCTCGGTGCGTTCACGGCCAGATTCAGACTCTAAATCAGCAAAGCGGGCGATGATGTCAGGTATATCGTTCTGTTCGATAGGCGTACGCTTATCATCGAGACTGTAACCATCTGCTTTCATGTCGTAGAACCAGACATTCTCGGTACCACCGGCATCGGTGCGGGTGAAGATGAGAATAGCGGTCGATACTCCGGCGTAGGGTTTGAATACGCCGGATGGCATGGAGATGACGGCGCGTAGGAGCTGATGTTCCACCAGCTCCTGCCGTAAAGCCTTATGAGCTTTGGAGCTACCGAACAAAACGCCATCCGGCACGATGGAGGCACAACGCCCGCCGATGGTGAGCATTTTGGTGAAGAGAGCCATGAAAAGCACCTCCGTCTTGCTCGTAGAGCAAAGCGCCGTTAAATCCCTGCTGATATTTTCCTTAAACACGCTCCCCTTGAAGGGAGGGTTGGCCATGATGAGCGAGTATCCATCACGCTCGGAATTCTCCTTGGAAAGAGAGTCTCGGTATTGGATGTTGGGATCCTCGACGCCATGCAGCATCATATTCATCGCACCGATACGAAGCATGGATTGGTCTGTATCATAGCCGGAGAAAAGACCGGACTTAAAGTAAGCCGCATTCTGCGACTTCATCAGCTCTGTTCGCTGGTGCGTGATGATGTAGGCACAACTTTGTTGCAAGAAGCCGGCGCTCCCCATGGCAGGGTCAAGAATCTTGTCTTTGAGAGTAGGCTTCATGAGCTGCACCATCATGTCGATAATGTGGCGAGGGGTTCGGAATTGGCCGTTTTCGCCGGAAGCGGCAATCTTGCTGAGCAGGTATTCATAGACATCGCCCATGAGGTCTTTGTTGTTCATGTCCAGGGCATCGATGCCATCCACCACCTTGGCCAGCACATTGCCCGTGGGAATGAGAAACACCGTGTCTTTCATGTATCGGCTGAATGCCGTATCCATGCCTTTACCAATCGATTTAATGAAAGGGAACACATAGTTGCGAATGTTTTCCAGCATAGCGATAGGCTCAAAGTTGTGGAAAACACTCCAGCGTAGGTTAAGGTATTCCGTTTCGATGCGAGGCGTTTCGCTGATAACGCAGATACCATCATGAAACACCTTATTGGTTAATGTCACGCCGAGAATGTTAGCATTTGCCTCAGCCCTCAGCTGATTATCATCCAGCAACTTCATGAACATCAGATAGGTAATCTGTTCCAGCACCGTGATCGGGCTGGTAATACCCCCTGTCCAGATAGTATCCCAAATGGAATCAACCTTATTCTTTAATTCTCCGGTAATCATTGTTTGAAAAAATTTTCTTCCGGCTATTCAATGCCTTCCACGCCAAAAACGCAAAAATACTTCAGCGGGAGTCCTATCACTTTATGAAAGAACTGTCAAAAGGCTTGTTTAAAAATCAGGAAAAACAAATAAAAAATACCTTTAAAAACAGCTTAATCGCTAATGCCGCTCCCCATATTCCATCACAAAACAGGGATTTCATAAAAAACCTCCCGCCCCATGCTGCAGAGGCGAAAGGCTTGTTGAAATGTGTGGAGTGTGCCGGGGAGGCTCTTTACTCGTCATCCTCCGCGTCAAAGGCGGAGTCTTCGGAATCGAAGTCCTTATCCAGGTGGGCGGTGAATTTCTTCACGCGCTGCTGGGCGGGGAGCGGGGAGAGCACCATGTGCATGGTGTTGCCGGCCAGGCGCGGGGCCTGGTCCACCTGCGCCATGGTCTTCATGTCCGCGATGACTTTGTTGAAGACGTCGTAGCCAAGCTCCTGGTGGGCGTTCTCACGACCGCGGAAACGGAGCTGGAAGCGGACCTTGTGGCCATGGTCCAGGAAGCTTTCCGTACGGGCCATTTTCACATTATAGTCATTGGTATCCGTACCGATGCGGAGCTTGATTTCCTTAAGTTTGACGGTTCGGCTCTTGTTGTTTTTCTGGAGCTTGGCCTGCTGGTATTTGTACTTGCCGTAATCAACCACGCGGCATACGGGCGGATCGGCATTGCCGGCCACTTCCACCAAGTCCAGACCCAGAGCCTTGGCTTTTTCCAGCGCGTCGCGCGTGTTCATGACGCCCAGCTGGTCGCCGTTGGCAGTCACTACCCGCACGCGGAGCGCGCGAATCCGTTCATTGATCCGAGTCTGATCGCCGCGGTCACGGCGGCGATTTCCGTCATTATTCTTCGTTGGCTTGGTTGGCACGTCCGGATACTACTAAACTAAAAGGAATAACTTGGCAACTCAAATCACGGGAGAAATATGACGCTCCGCGATTTCCCGGGCTACGAGGTCCGCGAATTGCTCAAAGGGCATCGCGCCCAGATCCCCCTTGTCCCGGTGGCGGACGGAGACGGTGCCGTCTTCCGCCTCCCGCTGACCGAGCACCAGCATGTAGGGAACGCGGTCCAGACGGGCATTGCGGATTTTGGCGCCTATTTTGTCCGGCGTTTCATCCACCGTGACGCGCACGCCTCTGGCGGCCAGGGCGGTTCGATGCGCGGCGGCCACGTCCGTCACCTTGTCGGAGATGGGAAGCACGCGCACCTGTTCCGGGGAAAGCCAGGTGGGGAATTTGCCTTCAAAGTGTTCAATCAGAAGCCCCGTGAAGCGTTCCATGGAGCCGAAGGGGGCGCGGTGCACCATCACGGGCCGGTGCGGCTTGTTGTCCGCTCCGGTGTAATGGAGGTCAAAGCGTTCCGGCAGGTTGTAGTCCACCTGCACGGTTCCCAGCTGCCATTCGCGGCCGATGGCGTCGCGCACGATGAAGTCGATCTTGGGGCCGTAGAAGGCGGCTTCCCCTGCTTCCTCGCTGTAGTCCGCCCCCAGCCATTCCGCAGCTTCCCGCAGAGCCTGTTCCGCTTTGTCCCAGTTTTCCGGAGAACCCACGTATTTGTCGCTTTCCGGGTCGCGCATGGAAAGGCGCACGCGGTAGTCCGTCATGCCCAGCGTGCCGAAAATAGTTTTCACGATGCCCAGGCACTGGCGGATTTCCCCGGCAAGCTGGTCCGGCGTGCAGAAGATATGGGCGTCATCCTGCGTGAAACCGCGCACGCGCGTCATGCCGCCCAGCTCTCCGCTCTGTTCCCAACGGTACACCGTGCCGAATTCCGCCAGCCGCACGGGAAGGTCCCGGTAGGAGTGGGCGTCATTCGCGTAAATCTTGATGTGGTGGGGGCAGTTCATCGGCTTGAGCATATAGCCCTCAATGGTGCCGGTGGCCAGGCCGTTGAACAGTTCCGCGCAGGAAGCCCCCTCCTGGCTGAGTTTTTCCATGGCGTCCCGTTCCGGGATGGGCGCGTACTGGCTTTCCTGGTAATACGGGAAGTGTCCGGACGTGCGGTACAGGTCCAGCTTGCCGATGTTGGGCGTGTACACCTGGGAGTAGCCCAGCTTGTCCAGCTCTTCCGTGATGAAGTCCTGCAGGGAACGGCGGATGAGAGCCCCCTTGGGCTTCCAGAGGATGAGCCCCTGCCCCACGGATTCGTCAATGCAGAACAGGCCCAGTTCGCGGCCCAGTTTGCGGTGGTCGCGGCGCCGCGCCTCTTCCAGCCGTTCCAGGTGTTCGTCAAGCTGGGTGCGGTTCGGGAAACAGGTGCCGTAAATGCGCTGGAGCATGGGGCGGTTTTTGTCCCCCTTGTAGAAGGCGCTCGCCACGCTCATGATTTTGAATGCCTTGCAGTTGCCCGTGCGGCCCACGTGGGGACCGGCGCACAAGTCCGTAAAATCCCCGTTGCGGTAGAGGGAAATCTCCTCGTCTTCCGGGATGTCGTTCAGCAGGTCAATCTTGAAGCGGGAAGGCTCGCTGCGGGGGCCCAGGGCGCCCAGCTCCCCGGATTCCGCCATCTTCATGGCATCCGCGCGGGAAATGACTTCCTTCTGGAAAACCTGGTTTTCCTTCACCACTTTTTTCATCTCCTCCTCAATGCGTTCAAAATCCTCTGTGCTGATGCGGTGGTCCAGCTCCACGTCGTAATAAAAACCGTTATCCACGGCAGGCCCGCCGGCCAGCTGGGCATCCGGCCAGAGGCGGCAAATGGCCGTAGCCAGAACGTGCGCGCAGGAGTGGCGCAGCCGTTCCAGATCAGACATCTGTTGGCGTTCTTCAAGAGTCTTTCTTTCCTTGTGTTCGGACATACGCGCATCAGTAAACCTCTCTTAAACGCTGTTGGCAAATGCAAAAAGACCTTCTTCCCGAAAATTCAAGGCATGAACGCCGCGGGAAAGCCCTTTCCTCCGGCTTTCGGATTCTTCTTCCGGAACGCATCCTTTCCCCCCTTTTTGTTCGCTTTTCCCCGGAGTCCAGGGTTGTCCGCCCTGCGGCAACGGCCGCGTCAACATTCCCAACGAATGATTTACACCCGCAGCCGTTTATGCCATAGTGGCGGCCAGCGGTCATGAACATCCTCCCCCTCTCCCTTTTCTGCCTCTGCCTCTGCTGCGGGTTTTCCCGGGGCGGCCAGCCGCCAGAGGGCGCTCCTGTCCGTTTCCGGATCAATATGGATCAGGCTGCGGAAAACAAGGCTCCGTCCACGGGCCCCGTTCCGGACCAGAGCACGCCGTTGAACGCGGCCAAACTGCTGCTCCGCGCCC
>ENA-OURU01003476-OURU01003476.1-human-gut-metagenome-genome-assembly--contig:-NODE-3476-length-12954-cov-4.589503_pt1 | contig 12954 bp, 11 predicted proteins | sample MGYA00242137_ERZ509064 | MGnify/ENA primary metagenome ERZ509064 (study PRJEB26280, sample SAMEA2338777) | human gut metagenome | biome: human gut; feature: human-associated habitat; material: faeces...
TGCTGGCTGGCCACCTCGGCGGTGTAGTTCTCGATGTTGTTCAGCGCGTAGAAGGTCAGGTTCTGGCCCACAGGAGCGGAGCCCTGCAGGGTGGGAGCCACCTCCGCGCCGGTCTCACGGTCCAGATACTGCACCGTAAAGACCGCATCCTCGGTGCTGGCGCGCAGGGTGTACTGAGCCACCGCATCCAGGTCGCCGCCGGCGGTGCCGCCGGTGTAGCCCTGGGCCGCATCGGTCACAAAGTAACGGGATGCGTCCTCGTTCATCACGATGTCGGTCAGCTGGGGTGCGTTGGGAAGGGTCTCGCCCTCGTCCAGCTGCACCGCCACCGCACCGGTGGCTTCACTGGTGCGCACCTCACCGCAGGCCTTCAGGCCATCGATGAAGGAATCGGTGAACCGGCCGTGCTCACCGGGGCGGAAGGTCACCACATAAGTGGTGGGTTCGGTGGAGGAAGTGTCGCCTTCTGCCGCCAGAGCGGGCATGGCGCTTACGCTCACCGCCAGGCTCAGGCTGATCAGCCCGGCCAACAGCTTATTCGTCTTGCGCATCGCTTGCTTCCTCCTTCTTTTTCTTTTTGGTCAGCACCAGCAGCACAATCGCCGCCAGCACAACCACCATCGCGCACACTGCAATGGTGTTGAAGTCGCCGGTCTTGGCGGATACCACAATGGTGCGCACCTGGGTCACCACGTCGGGCTCGCCCTGCACCTTCTCGGTGGTCACAACGGTTTTCACGTCGGGCACGTCCGCCGCCTGGAACCGGAACTCAATCTTGCCTTCCGCGCCCATGTAGCTCACATTGGTGGCGGTGGCGTCCGGGGTGATGCTCAGCACCACGTCCGCGGTCTGACCGGGCTCCAGCGTGGCAACCAGCGGATACTCCTCCAGCTGCTTGTTCAGCTCTTCCAGACCGGCGGTGGTATCGCCGCCCACCAGCGTGCCGGTGGCCTTGCCGGTGGCGGGATCGTAGCCGTACAGGGTGTTGCCGCCGCAGGTCAGGCTCACGGTGTAGCCGGTGTCCTTTTCGCTGGAAGCGCCGATCAGGGTGCTCACAACGCTGGTGTCCATGTAGAAATAGGCAGCCTTTTCGCCGGTGTTCTCCAGCGTGATGGTGCCGGTGTAGGTCTTGCCCGGAATCATCTGGGTAAAGCCGCTCATCTCGGCGCCGCCGGTGTAGGTCAGGTTGGCGCCGTCATAGACCACCTTGTCGGTGGCGGCAAAGCAGCCCAGCGCAAACACCGCGCTCAGAGCCAGCGAGAAAAGGCTCGCGATCAGTTTTTTCTTCATCTTCACTGCCTCCTCCCGCTTACTCGGTCACGCTGACCAGATTGCCGTTGGCGTCCAGCTCGGCCACAACGCCCCAGCTGGCCAGAATGCCGCTGGCGTTCAGGTCGGCCGCGTCCGCGCCGGCGAACTGCACACCGTCCGCCACAGCCTCCAGCTTCACGGTCTTGTCCGCGTAGTCGTTGGTCAGGTCAGCCGGAATGCCGATGGTCTCCAGCAGCTCGCTGGTGCTCTGGCCCGCCGGAACCGGGTACTTGTAGTAGTATACCTCGGTCTCGTTCGAGTTGCCCTCGAACAGGCTTTCCGCCTGCAGCCAGTCCTCACTGTTCAGGCCCAGCTCGATGTTTTCGGCGGCGAGATCGGTGGTTTTGCCTTTCCCGTCCGCCCAGTATTTGGTTACGGTTACGCGGATGTAGGCATCCACGCTGCCGGTATTGTCCACTTTATAGCCGTCTTTTACTTCGATTTCGTCCGCCGGCATCAGCGCCTTGTCGGTTACCGCAAGGGTGACCGGATCGCTTTTGCCGCCAGTCCATTCAATATTCAGGGTGGCCGCCGCCAGAGGCGCCGTGACCGGGTTCTCCGCGCTCGCCTGGCCTGCCGCCAGGGAGCCGCCCACGACTGCGCCCATGACCATGACTGCTGCCAGACCCATCAGCAAAACTTTTTTCTTCACTTGGAACGCTCCCTTTTCTTTGTTTTGTCTGCAAGTGTCCATAGGATGATCGCCAGGGCAAAAATCGCCACACAGGCCGTGACGCCTGGCCCGGAATGGAGCATCTCCGACACTGTGCCCAGCACCGGGATGCATACGACCACTTTTCCGACCACACGCTCGTAGCTCACCGGATCCACATCCGGCAGGGCGTTCGCGTCGCCCTTTGTGATCAGCTGCTTCGCCTGCGTGTCGTTTTCCACCACCCGATGCGTCTCGACAAGGCCCGTTGCCTCGCTGAGCCGGTAGGTGATGATCTCGCCCTGCCTGAGGGCCTGGGGGTCGCAGCGCTTCACATAGATCGCGCTGCCCACCGGCATTGCCGGTTCCATACTTTGGGTCAATACGTTGTAAATCTGGTATCCGAATAGTTTTGGTACGCTGAAAGGAAGGGCGACGGCCATTACCGCCAGCAGAAGTACCGTAGCCACGGCACTCAGCGCCTTTGCTTTCATGGCCGCCGCCCCTTTCGTTTAATTGTCGGTGTTTTCCTTGAAGCTTACTCCAGAGAAGTCAGCTCATCCCAGCTCATGTCCATCAGAGTGTCCAGAGTGGTGTTGTCCGCCTGGATGGCAGCCGCCTGAACCTTCACGTTGAACGCCATGTCGGCATACTCGTTGCCCCACTCTTCGCCGGGGATCTGGATGCCGTCAAACAGCAGCACGTTCTCGGTTCCGGCGGGAACCGCGGTGCGGAAGAAATAGGTCACAACACCGGGCTCACGGACGCTGTATTCCGCGATCCAAGCACTTCCGTTGGCTTCTTCCACCTGTTCACGGATCAAATCGCTCAGCTGAGCGGCCACAGCGGGCTCGGTCAGCTTGCCGTTGGCGTGGGGCAGGCTGGTCACCTCGGTCTCCACACGGATGGCCACATAGCAATCGTTGGAGTCCGCTGCGGTGCTGAAGCCAACTTCCTTTTGCAGATAGTCGCCGGGCAGCACTTCGTTGTAGGTGATGCCGGAATTATCGCCGTTGTCCACAGCCTTCCAGGTGTGATCGTCCTTCGTTGCCTCGTAATCGCCGGGCAGGCGGTCGATCAGTTCAATTTTCACCTTGCCGGTGGTGAACACATTCTCGGCAGTTTCCGTTTTGTCGGTGAAATAAGCCAAGGTAGCACCCACGCTGACCACGGCAACCAGCGCCAGACTGATCGCACCGGTCAAAAATCTTTTATGCTTCATGGTATGTACCTCTTAATCTTAGAGTTGTCTGTCGTCGTTCTTTATTTTGCGTTAATAAAGCCAGCAGGCAGCGCTTCCATTACAGCCTGAAGAGTGTCATTGTCCATAACTGTATCACCTTTCAGCGCCTGAACCGCAACACCAGTTACAGTTAAATCAAATTCCGTGTTCAAAGACTCAACATTAGAATCAGCATACAGCTTGGTAAACAGCGGATTGGTTTTATAGTTGGTTTCACTATCAGCATCCAACTTAGTTGTGTACACAAAATAGGCACCATCCACCAAATTGGTGCTGTTCACATCAGCACCCAATGTATAGGTTTTTTTCTGGGTCTTCGGATTCGTAGAAACAGTTACCACTTTCCAACCAGTGCTTTCACTGTTTTCATCAATGGTAATTCCTTTACCATTCAGTTCAGTCAAGCCATCAATCTTCGCAACGATCCATGCGTCCGGGATGGTTGCCTTATCATTCGCGTCTTTGTCCAACTCAAACCAGGGATTTTTGTCCAAAGTGGTATCAGCCACAATGTTATCGTATCGAACACCCGTACTACCGGCTTCATTACCTACAATTACATCACTACCCTTTATATAGCTACCATAATTGTAGTCGTCCGTGGAGATGAACTGCTGGGTAGCATTGTTCTCCTTCAGCAGAAAATCAGTATCGTCGAAATCGCTGCCCACCGTAAAGGTATTGTTCAGGGTCTTGGGGCCGGTGCTCAGCAGGGCCAGAGTACCGCCAACTGCTACTGCGCCTACCAGAGCGATGCAGGTTGCCATGGTTGCCATATTTTTACGTTTCATGATTACGTCTCCTTTTTCTGATTTTATTTATCCGTCTCAGATGCATCGTAGACGGTATGTACATTTGAGAGGTATTTTCAGCTAAAAGAACTTCTTCGGGCAGACTCTGTATTGAGTATTTCTTACTCAGCCCAGCACTTCCGCACCGGTAAGCGTCTTCCAAGCTTCAAACTGCGCCTCTTCCGGAGTCAGGTTATCGCTCTGAACTGCTGCACCACTGATAATAACTTCGCCCGGATCCACTTCTGCAAAAGCATCATCGTCCACATTGCTGCCCAGCTTTACCCAGTTGAACAGGGACACCATCGTATCCGCAGGAACAGCAGGTTCTTTAACCTCACCATCCTCGCCCATTACGGCCAACTTACCACCTTCAACAATATTGTCAGTACCGTCAAAGTAGATGTACAAACCGTCAAAGGTTCCTTCATCACCATAGACCTTCTGCCAATTTTCGCTATTGAAAGCATTCACCGGATCGGCCAGCTTTTCGGGCTTATTCACAGTAAAGTAATAGCCATCCGCAATCATTTCATCCACACCGTTCACCAAAGCAAACACATAACTATCAGTAGAACCGGTAGTCAGGTGGAAGGTGGGGTCTTTGGCCACCACGCTGCCGGGCAGCATTTCCTCGTAATCCACGCCTTCCTCGGTGCGGTTCACCGGGTCGATTTCAGTAGGATTCTCATCACCGGTCTTTTTGGTCTCGTCCAGCCACAAACCGACGTGCTTATTGTCATCCACATAGCCCTTTCCAACATTGAAGGTGTTGGTTACGGTCTTGGACTTATCGCTCAGATAAGCCAGGGTGCCGCCGATGGCAACCACACCTACCAGAGAGGCAGACACAACCGCCATCATGAGTTTTTTCTTTTTCATAATTGTTTCCTCCTTTGGTGTATACCGGGCGCCGCTGCGTCCGTGTTCTTCCTTTGTCTGTTTCCAGAAACGCTGTTTCTGAACTGCCACTATCCTACCATGCAAGACTTAAAGCCCGCTTAAAAAACCGCCCTTCAATTTTGTTTTTTTGCCGGTTTGGTTTTTTCTTCCTCTTCCTCCTCATTGGAGAAAATTTCGGGGATAAAGGTAAGCAGAATAATCGCAATCAGCGTTCCGCAGATGGCAAAAATGCCGGTTTTGGTGCGGATGTTCATGCTGATATAGCCAAGATACGGCAGATGAAAATCCATTTTGCCAACGATCCGGTCGAAGGTGATCTGGCCGTCCGGGTCTTCGTTCGCGTCGCCCTGGGTAACCAGATAGCCTTCGTCCGGGTTGACTTCCACCACCCGGTGGGTGACCATGGTGTCGCCTTCCAGCTGATAGGTGACCACATCGCCCACCTGCAGGGTGGAAGGCTCCACCTCTTTTACATAGATCAGGCTTCCCACCGGGATGGTGGGCTGCATGCTGCCGGTAAGCACGGCCAGCTCCGTGTAGCCCAGAATCACGGGCACAATGAGCACCGCAGCCAGCGCAAGCAGCACCACCATCAGGATGGTTGAAAAGAAGCCACAAATTTTTTGAAGCATGCATTAAGCTCCTTGAAAGATTTTTTGCGTGTCCCGCTCTGTGCGGGGATCAGGTACCGGGAGTCGTTGTGGGCACGGCGTTGGTGAAAGCACGCTGTACCATAGCCAGATTGACCGTTTGGCCTTCCTCCGGCTGTTCGATGGCCAGCACACTCTCGTGGTAGACCGTTACAGTGAATTGCTCCAAGAATTCATCATTACTTTGCAAATCTTTGCCAATGATGACTTTGCTAAGCAATTCCTTGGTGCTCCCACCATCCGGCAAAACTCCCAAATAGTAGTAGAAGTCATCAGAATATTTCTCGGGCTCCTGATCTTTGTACCATCTACCGGCGGAGTTGGCATTGTTCTGCATCACCAGATAGACACAGTCAGTCTCGATTGCGTTTACGGCAGGTTCCTCATCAACAATCTTCACTTTCTCTTTGCTCACGCCGGACACCATGATCCGGGCGCGAACATAGGCGTCGGAGGGGCCATGATTTTTAATTTTTACCTGCTTGGTTCCCTCACCCACTACTTCATTGATCTCCGTATCGATGCTTGCAGCGGTGAAGTTGTTGAGGAGAGCTTTTGGAGAAGTCACCATCAAAGCCAGAGTGCCTCCCACCGTGACCAGCGCCAGAGCCAGAACGGCGATGCACAGTTTCGCATGGGTTTTAAAAAACTTTTTCATGTTTCATCGCTCCTTTCCGGTTTAGTTGCTGGTGGTGGTTTGGGGAAGTTCTTGACCCAGCCCCTTCTTCTGTTCGAAGGTCAGGGTAAACTGGTTATTACTATCCTTCTGCATACCATTGATCACGGCGCTGCCGTCACTGGGCACATTGGTGGGCTTGGGCGTGTTGGTGAAGGTTACCACAGTCTCGTCGCCGGAAACAGTCACTTTCACGGCAGTGCCTGTTGTTTCGACGTTTTTATCTACCTGTACTTTTGTTTTGGAAGAATCATAGTTCAGATTTTCCAGCTCGGTAACAACGTACTCACCGGCAGTCAGTTCGATGAATTTATCGTCCTCTGTCTGTTCGATGCCGTTCACATAGGCATAGCCTTCGCCCGTCACATGCATGTACCAGGTCTTGCCGTCCTTGTCTGTGATCTTGAAGCTGAACACATCCTTGCCGTTGTTCAAGGGATCGCCTTCGATCTCTTTGAGAATCTTCAGTTTTCCGCTATTGGCCTGATACACATTGGTCACCGTTACAGTCCTCGCTTGCGGAGTGTCCACCACGAGATCGCCAACCGTGATCGCGGCTGTGTCACTCGGCACAACGGGATTGTCTCCTGTCAGACCGGTACGTTCCACCTTGTCCAGCCGCTTGTCGGCTGTTCCGGCCGCAGCCCAGCCGCTTTCCACAAAGGTATAGGTCTTTCTGACGGGCAGCTCCACTGTCCAGCGATAGGTGGCGTCCATACCGCTCACTTTGCTGCTGTCGTCGGTTTTCAGCACCATGTGCTCATTATTTTCCTCATACACATGGATCTTGAAATTCTCAGGCATTTCCGAAGTTTCAAGGCCGGTAAATGTTTTGGTCACAGTGACCTGCGCCGTCTGAATCTGCACCACCGGTTTGCCATACTTTCTGGTCTCCTCAACATCGCTCGTGGGAGGCTGATAGGTCAGGATCGCACTCTCCTCCTTGTTGGAAGGAAAGCCTTTTTGTTCCGCATGGGTGCCGGTGTTCGCATCCGCCGTGATACCGTTTTCATAGGCGCCTGTCGCATAGGCTGCACGGGCTGCCGCATTGGGCTCAATGGTAATATGAAGCTCATAGCTCCAGCCATCCTCCAACTGATAGGCTTCCGGGAAATTCAGCCGGAGCTCTTTGGTAGCCGAATTGTAGGTTGCCGTCAGGTCGTAGCTGTCGGCAGGATTGAGAACAGTTTTGGACGCAAGTGTCAGGCTTGTTGTGTACTTGTCCTCTCCGGTCTTTGTGACCGCTTGGGAAACAACTGTTTCACCTGTCTTTTTTGTCACCTCGATCTGGAAGCCCTGGGGCACACCGTCGTTGCCTGTCACTGCATTCACATAGCCGGACAGGGTGTCCTCGATGCCCACCTTGCTGATGCCACAGGTCACCATCTGGCTCTGGATCTCGTCGAACACTCCTTTAATTTCAGCCAGATCATCGGTGGCATAGAAGCTTTGCGCATAAATCCCCGAATGCACGTTCTTTGCCATATCCTCCATGAGCTTCTGATCGATTTTTTTGCCTGCACCGATAAAGTACATGTAGTCGACTCCCCGAACATTCTTCACTTCCTCAACAGCAGCCCTTCCATCAACCTCACCGGTGATTGTGGGATCGCCATCCGACAGGAAGATCACAAAGGTGGGATAGGCATTTCTATCGTCCGGCAACTGCTCCATCATCGTTTTAATATTCTGTAATGCGTTCACATATCCAGTCAGATTATTCAGTCGTATCTCAAAAAGCTTATTCACGACCTGCTTGCCATCGTTTTTCCAATTCACTAACTGCGTATTATAGTTCTGTGCATCGCTCGCACCGAAACCGATACCGCCATAACAGACATCCGCGCCACTCAGACTATTCACCAAATCATTTACTGCATACCGCAATGCGTTTTGCCGGCTCATTATATTAAGCGGAAAATCCAATCTCTCGGTCATACTAATGGTTCGATCCATCACGATCAGCACATTGATGGGCCTTTTCTCCGTAACAACAGTGGTGCCCCCCTGAACCGAAAGGCTCAGATCGTAGTTGAGGTTCTGTTCATCCAGGATCGCCTGCTTGGCGTACGCGATCTCTGCGGGTTCTGTCGTCTTTTCCTCATAGTGATTTACAAATTCGACTTCGGCGGTTCCATCCGGACCGATGGTCACTGTTTTCTGCGTCACGGTATCTGCCGCCAGGGTTTTGCCCGGCACGCTATAGTTCACCTCGGTCAGAACTACCTCCTCGCCTTCCGGAATACCGGTTATCGTGGCCTGATAAACCCCTGGCTCTATTTCCTTCATCTCGCACAGGAAAGGAATTTGCGTCTCCGTCGCGGTGAATATCATTAGCCCACACTCATGTGGGGCACTGCCATAGCTGTAACATATCTGGATGTTCTTTTTGAGTTCATCGAGCTCCTCCGCTGTCAAGCCTTCAAATTTTTTTGTAACGGTCAATTCTTCCGGGGCGTTCAGAAAACTGATATTGTTCGCATTCATCCAGGTGATGGTGAACACCGAGAAACTCTCCACATCAAAGGCGGCGGTTACATCGCCGCTGTCGGTGGCAATGCCTATCACATCGCCGGTGAGAAGCTGGTCGGAGGCCGGGGTCTGGGTGGTGGCTGCAGCCACCTGCTCCACCGTCACGGCGCCGTCGTTCTCCTCTGCATGGTGCTGTACCGCCAGAGTACCGGGATCGGCGTCCTCCGGCAGGGCGGCAGGAGCCACCATGACCACCCGTACCTCACCCGCAGGCTCCACTTCCCTGTTCTCAGTGTCCTCAAAGTGAATATCCAGGGCCATGTAGCCGTCGTATTCCACGCCAACCTCATCCAGTTCAGCCTGGGCCGCAGCCTCAGCCTCGCCGGTGAGCAGTTCAGCCACCAGCCTGGCGTCCACAGGCAGAGCGCCTGCGGGCACGTTCACGGTCACGGTAACGCCTTCCGCGCCTTCCACCGCAGTGGTGAACTCTTTGGGCTCGGCGTTCATCTCAACGGTCTCTTCCTGTGCGGTCAGAGTTTCCACCCGCAGGGCATACTCCGCCAGAGCCTTCTCGCCCAGGGCTTCCAGGGCGGCGGCCTGCTCATCCAACGGAATGCCCTTGCCCCAGGTCAGCGTGTCTTCCAGCGGCGCAAACGTCTCGCCATAGCGGCCGGTGCAGCCGGAATGCACGGAATTGGCCAAACGGGCGATGCCTTCAGACGGCTCGTCACTGCCCTCGATGGCCTTGGTCGCCGCCGCCAGCACATGATGGGCGGTGTCGGACTTGGCTTCGACTTCGGCATCCGGGAAGAACAGGGCGGAATCGTAGGAGCCATGAGCCTCGTCACGCACGATCTTGCCGTTGTGCAGTTCGACCACGCGCTTGCGCATCGAGTTGACGATCTCTTCGTTATGCGTGGCCATGACGATGGTGGTGCCGGTGCGGTTGATGGCGTCCAGCACTTCCATGATGCCCAGCGAAGTGGTCGGGTCGAGGTTGCCGGTGGGCTCGTCGGCCAGCAGAATCTGCGGGTGATTCACGTAGGCGCGGGCGATGGCCACACGCTGCTGCTCGCCACCGGAGAGCTCATGCGGATAGTTCTTTTCCTTGCCGGTGAGTCCCACGGTATTCAGCACCTTGGGCACCAACGATTTGATGGTGGACCGCCGCGTGCCGATCACCTCAAGGGCGAACGCCACGTTCTCCCATACGGTTTTGTTATTGAGCAGCTTGTAATCCTGGAACACGAAGCCCAGCGAACGGCGGTACTGCGGCACTTGACGGTTGGTGATGCGCCGCAGATCGTTGCCGGCCACGCGAATCTCGCCGCTGGTGGCCTCCTCCTCGCGCAACAGCAGGCTCAAGAGCGTGGTCTTGCCGGAGCCGGACGCACCCACAAGGAACACGAAATCACCGCGTTCGATATCGAGGTTGATGTCGTCAAGCGCCGGTCGGGTGCCTTTGGGATAGATCTTGGACACATTGTCCAGTGAGATCAGTGCCATAATGCTGTTTACTCCTCGGTTTCGGCGGCGCGGCGCTGTTCATGGCGCCAGCGGATGCCGGCCTCGATGAACGCGTTGATGTCGCCGTCGAACACGGCCTGAGTCTGGCTGGTTTCGTAGCCGGTGCGCAAATCCTTGACCATCTGGTAGGGGTGCAGCACGTAGGAGCGCATCTGATCGCCCCAGCTGGCCTTGATGTCGCCGGCGAGCTCCTTCTTCTTCTTGGCCTCCTCCTCGTGGCGCAGCACGAGCAGTCGGGACTGGAGCACGGCCATGGCGGAGGCACGGTTCTGAATCTGCGAACGCTCATCCTGCATGGTCACCACGATGCCGGTGGGAAGGTGGGTGATGCGCACGGCCGAGTACGTGGTGTTCACGCCCTGGCCGCCGGGGCCGGAGGAACAGTAGGTGTCCACGCGGATGTCCGTATCCGGAATGTCGATATGGTCGGTGGCCTCGACCAGCGGCACCACTTCCACGGCGGCGAAGCTGGTCTGGCGGCGACCCTGGTTGTCGAACGGGGAGATACGTACCAGACGGTGGGTGCCGCCCTCCACGGACAGACGGCCGTAAGCGTAGGGGGCGTCCACCTGGAAGGTGGCGGACTTGATGCCGGCCTCTTCGGCGTAGGAGGTGTCCATGACCTTGGCCTTGAAGCCGTTACGCTCGCAGTAGCGCAAGTACATGCGCAACAGCATCTGCGCGAAGTCGGCCGCGTCGACGCCGCCGGCACCGGAGCGGATGGTCACCACGGCGGAACGTTCGTCATATTCGCCATCGAGCAGGGTCTGAATCTCCATCTGGTCGAGATCCTTCTGAATCTCGCCGATTTCGCTTTGCGCCTCGTCCAGAGAGTCCTGGTCGCCCTCCTCGTGGCCGAGTTCAACGAGCGTTTCCACATCGTCGATGCGCTGGGAGGCGGAGTTCAGACGCTTCAGCTGCGATTCCGCGGCGGACAGCCGGCTGGTGATCTTCTGGGCGTTTTCCGGATCATCCCACAGGCCCGGGGCCGCGGCCTGCGTTTCGAGATCCTTGATATCGGCCTTGAGCCGGTCGACGTCCAGCGCCTTGGCGATGGATTCGTATTTGGCGCGGGCTTCGCCGATCGCCTGGGTAAAGTCAAATTCTGCCATCGTGGTTTACCTTACTGTTGATTCTTTGAGATTCTTTGGGAAGTCACGTCCTTGTTGACAGCCTTCGCACATTCCTCTGGCGTTGGCGGGCATTGCCGCGCCACACACGCATCCGCCTGCAATCCATGCTGCCAGAAGGTTCCGGGCCTGCCTTGCCGATAGCCGGCCGGGCGACCTCACAAATCCCTCGCATCAGACGTGTTCAACTGCGGGCACGAATATGCGAAGGCAACGTCAAAGCCCCGCGTAAATCGCCGGGATGATCAGGGAGCCGAGCATGGCCACAGCTATGACCACGCACACCACACGCACGATGGTGCGGCGGCGGTTCTCACGCTGCTGTCGGCTGTCCTGATAGTTACTCACGAGACCAATAGTGTACTCACCGCTTACGACCGCAGGACTTGCCGCCGACGCCAGCCCTGCCGGCGGGCCCCCACGGCCCTTTCCTTTGCGCTTTCAGCGCCGCCAGATGGTGTTTCATGGCCACCAGCATGATGTGCGAATCCTCAAGGCCCAAGTGGCGTTCGTTGTGGGCGGAATCAAGCGCGCCCTGACGTTTGGCGTAGGCGTCGAGCGTGTTGTCTCCGTAAGGATGCTCGTTGGTGGGTACCGCGCCGGGGTCCCACTGCCGGCTCATCGGCAGGGTATCGATGATGGTGATGCGCCCGGCACGGTAGCTTTCCGCGTATCCGGCGACGTTCAGCATGAACCAGCTATGTTCGAAGGTGGCGTTATGCGCCACGTACGGCTGCTGGGTAAGCCGCGCGAGCAGGCCGGCCTGGGCTTGGGGCCATTCGTCGAAGAGTCGGTACCCGGCCTCGCTGCTGCGGCCGCGTACATCGATGCCGGTGAGTTTGGCGATGAGGGCGTTGCCGAGCGCCGCGTTTTCCAGCGAAACGCGCGGCGTTTTCAGCTTTATAAAATAACACATCTCCTCTTCGTTCGGCACGGGCGCCTTCATCTCGCGCCTGCTTTCCGCGTGCCGCGCCGCCCACGACGTACGCGGAACGGCCTCCTCTGCGTCGTCAAAAAGCCGCGCGCCCGCATCCAGCATGGGATACCCCGCGTTGACGTGATACAGCAGGCAATACCCCTCTTCCCGCGTGCCGCAGTTCTCCAGGGTATCCGAAATTTCCAACGTATCCGACCCTACAGCCGAAAAAACGCGGCGGCGGAAGACGAGGTTTTTGCCAAACAATTCCGTTTCGGAAATTTCCGCCTCGACGAGGATGCCCGCCTCCGAGCATTCCGCACGGGTCACCTTTGCGGGCATGTTGTGGTGCGTGCCGTGCTGCTCGTACCCTTCCCTGCCGCCCGCGCTGTCCAACCCGCAGGTGTAGAGCATGCCGCCCTCGAAGCGGTTTGCAAACGGTATTTCCCGCGCGGTAAAGCCGTTTTTGCTGATAAACGAAATGTTCTGCCCCTTGTGATACAGCTGCATCACGTCCAGCGCCTTGCTCTCGTTGAGCAGAAAGCGCAGGTTGCCGTTGTCGCAGTCGAGCACGCGCAGACCGCGCTCCTTCCCCTCCGTCATCTCATAGCGGCGGAGCGAGGCGACCTGCATAAAATTGGAAATACGTCCGTCCATATTCCTTTACCCCTCTTCAACGGGGC
>ENA-OURU01003484-OURU01003484.1-human-gut-metagenome-genome-assembly--contig:-NODE-3484-length-12922-cov-2.725732_pt1 | contig 12922 bp, 8 predicted proteins | sample MGYA00242137_ERZ509064 | MGnify/ENA primary metagenome ERZ509064 (study PRJEB26280, sample SAMEA2338777) | human gut metagenome | biome: human gut; feature: human-associated habitat; material: faeces...
CCGGCGCGCGGAAACGCGGTTACGCGCTGTATTTTTCCACGCCGTCGATGAATACCTTGCAGGTATTGAAGTCATCGTCCAGCAGAACCATGTCCGCCGTGAAGCCGGGGGCGATTTTGCCCAGGCCTTCCAGGCCCAGGGACTGCGCCTGGTTCCAGGAGGTGGCTTTCACCAGGTCGCTGAGGGGTTTCCCGGTCAGGCGGTGTACGTTTTTCAGGCCGTGGGCGTATTTGAGGGTGCTGCCGGCCAGGGCGCCGGATTCCTGCAGACGGGCCACGCCGTCCTTCACGATGATGGGCAGGCCGCCCAGGTCTCCGGGGCCGTCCGGCATCCAGGAGCAGGCCAGGGAGTCCGTAATCATCAGCATCTGGTCAGAATCCTTGTTCTTGAACACGGTTTTGAGCATGTCCGCGCAGAGGTGGATGGTGTCGCAGATGATTTCAATCTTGATTTCCCTGTCCAGCAGGCCGGATCCCACCAGGCCGATTTCACGGTGGTGCAGGGGGGACATCTGGTTGCAGTAGTGGGTCAGGTGCGCCAGACCTGCGGACTTCGCCCTGTTGAAGTCCTCATGGGTGGCGGCGCTGTGCCCGGCGGAGCAGCGGATGCCGTTGGCCGTGGCTTTCTCAATGAACTCAATGGCTCCGGGCATTTCCGGCGCCAGGGAGACCAGCAGCACCTTGGCGATGGAGTTCAGGTTGGCTACTTCATCGTAATCCGGCTGGCGGACAAAGGCGGGATTCTGCGCGCCGCAGCATTTGGGGTTGATGAACGGCCCTTCCAGGTGGACGCCGGGAGTCTTGGCGAATTCCTGGTTCTTCATGTATTCCGCCACGGAGGCGCATACGTCTTCCAGCACCTTGGGGGACAGGGTGAGGGTGGTCGGCAGCCAGGAAGTGACGCCTTCCTTCATTTTGCATTCCGCAATGGTGCGGAGGCTTTCCAGCTTGGCGTCGCAGGTGTCGCAGCCGCCGGCGCCGTGGCTGTGGATGTCAATGAAGCCGGGAAGGAGCATGCGGCCTTCCGCATCCACGACCTTGTCTGCGGCGGGAAGTTCGCTCCCGGCGGGATAGACGGCGGTAATGGTTTTGCCTTCCATTTCCACGGCAGCCCCGGGCATATCAATGCCGGGGGAGATGATGCGTGCGTTTTTAATGAGTGTCTTCATAAAAATGAATGGTTGTTGGATGGATGTTTATCGTCGTTTTTCTCCGTTCGTCCGCGTCTTCCCGCCTGGCCTCCGCTTCCTGCGAAAAACCGGGAATGGGCCGCAGCGCACCGGAGATCGTTCATGCCGCTGGCAGCCTCTTGGTTATCTGGCGGCGTCCAGGGTTTTGTTCCACCGGGCTACGCGGGCGGCTTCCGCTTTCAGCACTGCGGCCGCGGCGTTCTTGTCCAGAATGCGGATGTCCTTGATTTTGTCCCCCCGGACAATGGAGTTGACGACGTCCTGCCCTTTCAGCACCTTCCCGAAGACCGTATGGCGGCCGTCCAGATGGGGCGTGGCCACATGGGTGATGAAGAATTGGGAACCGTTGGTGCCGGGGCCCGCGTTCGCCATGCCGTCATGCCTGAGGTCCGGGGAAAACTCGTCTTCAAAACTGTAGCCGGGGCCTCCCATGCCCGTGCCGGTGGGATCGCCGCCCTGGATCATGAAATTCGGAATCACGCGGTGGAAGGTGATGCCCCTGTAGTACCCTCTGCTGGCGAGGTTCAGGAAGTTGGCTACGGTGACGGGCGCCTTGGAGGGGTAAAGGGCCAGTTCAATATCCCCTTTGGTAGTGGAGATGACGACATTGACGTCCTTGAGGCCGGCTGTGGATTCCGCGGAGGCGCTGAAGCACGCCAAGGCGCACAGGGAACACAACAGAAGGGTGAGATATTTTTTCATGGCTTCTTGTTTTCCCCCCTATGTTGCCCGAATAAAAGCAGGGTTGCAAGTAAATCGCGCGCCCTGACGGGAGAATGGCGCGGGGCGCGCCAATGCGGGAAGGTTTTTCTCTGAAGAAGGGATTTTTAAGGATGGGCGCCCGGTTGCCGGCCCAGGACTACCTTGAGCCGGAAGCCGCGCGGGAAAAACGGAAGACCGCCCACGCCATGAAGAGGCTGAGGATTCCCATGACGACGAATTGCCAGGAGGGGGGGATGACCAGCATCATGGCGTATTGGAACCCGACGGCCAGCAACCCGAGCGCGCAGTCCACCAGGTTGCCGGCGGCAATCATGTCCCCGCGTTTGTCATTGTCCGCCCGGTCCTGGAAAAAGGCATTCAGAGGCACCAGGAACAGGGCGGCGGAAATACCCGCCGCCATCAGCAGGGCATTAAAGACCGGGGAAGCCATGGAGACTGCGGCCAGGGCCGCGCAGCTCGCCGCCATCAGCACGCCTCCCGCCACGGAAACATTCATCCGGATGTGGCGGCGGCAAATCACGGAGGCGAGAATGCCCCCCAGCACCGTTCCCCCGCTCATCCAGGCCATCAGCACGGCTCCGACGGAGCTGAAGTCATCCCCGCCACCGGAGATTTCCTTGGCCATCTGGATAGTCATCAGCATGACCGTGCCGCCGAAGAACCAGAAATAGCCGATGCCCATCTCGCTGACGCGCAGATTGCGGTTTTTCCACAGCTTGCCCAGCTGGTGGAAGTGCTCGTAAAACAGGGACCAGGAGAAGGGGCGGCCCCCCCCGGGAGCGTACCGGGGCAGGCGGAAGCTGGAGGCCGCCACCGGAACGGCCAGGAGCAGAAACACCAGGCATGGGAAAGAGGCGGCATACCATCCGTCATTGATGCCGGAGGGTTTCAGCCATGCGTCAAACCACTGGAAGAAGCCCTCCCCCAGCCAGCGGTGCCAGATGGTATCCGTGGAAGGCTCCAGCAGGTAGCGGAACCAGATGAAGACGCCGATCTGGCCGATGAGCAGGCTGAGGATGGAAGCCATTTCCACGATGCCGCTGGCGAACCCCATGCGGGAAGTCCCCACGATGTCCTTGACGATTCCCTTTTTGGCCGGGCTGAAGACGGTGGCCTGCACGGCAAAGACGCAGAACCACAGGATGGCCCCGTTCAGATTGTGGACGCGCAGGCTCCAGTACATGCCCGCCAGCACGCATATCTGGAGCAGGGCCATGAATTGGATGATGCGCGCCTTGCAGAAACGGTCCGAAAGCCAGCCGACGAATGGGGAGAACAGGATGAAGGGCAGCACGATGATGGCCCCCAGCGGATATTCCAAGTCCCCCTCTGCGCCGTACAGCCAGACGCCCAGGGGAATCAGCAGGAATTGAGCCCCTTTTTCATTAAAGGAGTTCTGCGCCTGAATCAGCACGAGCCGCCAGAAAGCTCCCCATGGAACTTTGCGGGCGTGTCCTGGCGTATGGGCGCTGGAATTCATGAAGTTACAGGCTGGGCTCCTCCGCTTTTTCCAGGCCGGAGCCGCGGAACAGGCACAGCACGCCGATGACGGCGGTCAGCAGGGCGCCGGCAATCAGGGAGGCTTCTTCACTGAAACCGCACATTTCCGGGCTGGAGAACAGATATTGGAATACTACCAGGCTCAGGAAGGCGGCGGGGGCCGCCGCCGGCCAGCAGCAGCGGTTTTTGCTGCGCAGGTAAATGGAAACGGCCCAGAGCGTGGCGGCGGCCAGCAGCTGGTTGGCCCAGCCGAAGTACTGCCAGATGACGGCGTAGTCCATGCTGCTGACGGCAATGGCCGCGGCGAAGAGAGGGATGGCGATCATCAGGCGGCGGCTCAGCTGTTCCTGGCTCAGCTTGAAGCAGTCCGCAATCATCAGGCGCGTGACCCGCAGGGCGCCGTCCCCCGTGCTGATGGGGAGGATGACCACGCCGATCATGACCAGGATGGAGCCGACGCTCCCCATCCAGGATTCGGAAATCGTCTGAATGGCCAGCGCCGGAGCCTTTCCGTTGGCGGTAGCCCCTCCCAGGGCTTCCGGAGAGCCGTAGAAGGTCAGCGCGGCGGCGGCCCATATGAAAGCGATGATGCCTTCCGTAATCATCGCCCCGCCAAAGACGGGCAGCCCTTCCCGCTCCGTTTTCAGACACCGCGCCATCAGCGGGGACTGTGTGGCATGGAAGCCGCTCACGGCTCCGCAGGCGATGGTGATGAACATCACGGGGAAAAGCGGGAAATCCGCCGGATGGCGGTTATGGAAAAAGTCCAGATCCGGAAGCACTTCCATGCGGGGCAGGTGCATCCAGGCCGGCATGGAATCCGCAAAGGGCGCCAGGAGCATCACGCCCAGAATGCCCATGACCATGATGATCAGGGCGACGGAAAAAAGAGGATAGACCTTTCCCATGATAGCCTGGATGGGAAGAATGGTCGCCAGAAAATAATAGCCGAAGATAATCCAAACCCATGCCGAAACGCTCCAGCCCGTCATGGGGGACAGGATGGCGGCGGGCCCCACGGCGAAGACGACGCCCACCAGCACGCTGAATACGATGCAGACGGCGCGGCTGATCCACTGGGCCTGGCTGCCCAGGTAGCGCCCCAGGATTTCCGGCAGGTTTTCCCCCTTGTGCCGCAGGGAAATCATGCCGGAGAAGTAGTCGTGCGCCATTCCGCCCAGAATGCAGCCGAAAACGATCCACAAAAGCGCGGCCGGCCCGTACAGCACGCCCATGACGGCGCCGAAAATGGGCCCCAGCCCTGCAATGTTCAGCAACTGGATGAGAAAAACGCGCCAGCGCGGCATAACCACATAATCCACGCCGTCCGTACAGGCCACGGCGGGAGTTTGCCGGGAGGCGTCCGGACGGAAAATCCTTTCCAGCACCCGCCCGTAAGTGAAATAACCGGCCGCCAGGACCAATATCCCCAGAATGAAATAGCAGTAACCGTTCATGTTGGAAAAAGGCCAGCCATCTCATGGACAGGCTGTCCGTTCACGGAACTTAACTTTTCTCCCGCCTTCTGGCAAGCTGTTAGTGAAAGGAGGGGAATAGGGAACGGATTACAAATCCGAAAAGTAAATCCACGCCTCTTTATTATGCATAAATAATTGGTGTTGTAAATTTTATGATAGTTTCAAATCTCCCGCAGGGAAGCTTCTGATTATAGGACGCCTCTGTTCCTATATTTGTATAAACATCTCGTTTCTATCGTTTAGTGTTGACTTCGGATTTGTAATCCGCTAAACGGAAAAGGTTGACACCATTCAACCTTCCCCAGTTATGAAGAAAACATTGATAATCATTGCGTCCCTGGCTCTTGGCGCGGCAGCCTCCCAGGCCGCGGTGCTGTGCACCACTACGTTTAACCGGACCGGGACTTCCCTGGATTCCGTCACTGTGAGTACGGTCTCCGATGCGGGACTCTCCACTTCCACCTCGATTGTTTCCCAGGACTTCAGCAAGAGTTCTACGGGCAATGACCTGCTGGCTTCAGGTTCTATTCCGGCTTCCGTATTCTCCCCCAATTCCAATGTGGGTAATAATCAGAATAATACATGGAGCGTTTCTTTCACGTTTACCAACGACGGTTCCCAGGATATGCTGATTTCTTCCATTGATCTTTCCATGATAGGGTTCACTGGAGCGGGCGCCGCGCAGAATGCCGGAGGCGGTGTGGCCAATAACAATTATGTTGGGGGAGCCGACGGCAATCTGAACAAACCTGTCAATATCACCCTTGGCATGAGCGAGCAGCGCGATCAGACGCTGGTCTATAATGGCGCCACCAGTACAAATACATCTACGGGATCCTGGGATGGCGTTCGTACGGGAAGCTATGAATATGGCGATGTGTTGTTGAAAGCCGGGGAATCCATGACGTTAACTGTTACGGCTTCCAAAAACGAGGCCTACGGCAACGGCTGTTTTATCGGTCTTACGGGAATTCAGATTAATGGGGAAGTGGTTCCCGAACCCGCCACGGCCTCCCTGGGGCTTTTGGGGCTGGCCGCATTGATGATGCGCCGCCGCAGACTCTGAGTTTCGTGTCCCTGTATCATTTGTTCAAGCCGTCCGTTTTTCTTTAAAACTGACGGCTTGTTCATTTTCTGCCGACAAAATTCGGCATTTTTTAACATTTAACATCAATAACCGGTATGATTCCCCAGGCAGTCCGTTCTTCGGCGTGATGTCCTCCGGGTCATCGTTTCGCCAGCCAGCCATGTTCCCGCACCGTTTTTTTTCCGTTCTCCTCTTTTTTCTTCTGTTCCTTGCTCCAGCCAGGTCGGCTGATGTTGAATATGTCTGGAGGGGCGCCGATTACCAGTGGGGTTCCCTGTCCAACTGGAGTGTCGGAAGCGTTGCCGCCTCTTCCGCGCCAGGGGCCGCCGCTTCCGCCTATGAACATTGGATGGTAACCAATGGAACGGATTCCGCGGGAAGGACGGATGTCGGCGGATTGGGCGCGGGGGGCCGCTATTTGAAGGGCGTCAGGATTGCGGGGCTTAACAGCCAGCCGGAAGGCAAAATCCCATTGTTCATTAAAAACACGAACAAGGATGTATATTTGCGCGTGGAGAAGGGCGGCATTACTGTGGAAAATGCCGGAGAAGGAGGTTATTCTGCGGATTTCGGGGTCGCCCAGCTGCGCGTAGCCGCGGACCAGGAGTGGCATGTGGCTGAAGGGCGCAGCCTGTATGTGGGGCATGACGATGACGCTCCGTCCGGGGGATTGTATTCCCTGACTTCGGAAGGCGATGTTCCGCGGCGCGTGACAGTGACGGGCGGAGGCGCCGTGCGCATCGGGGAAGGGATGCTGCTGAACAATATTTCCGGCCTCATCGGTTTTGTGCTGAACGCCGGAAAGGGAATTCCGACGCTGGATCTGGCGGACCGGGGCATGGGCAATACGGTGACGGTGGAAGACGCTGCCCGCCTGGAAGGCATGTCTTTGTACCAGGGGGCCCTGGTGACGCGGGAAAACGCGTCCGTGACTTTTTCCGGAACGGAGGCCAAGGCGTCCGGACAATGGAACATTGGCGCGGACACGGAGTTGGCGCTGGAAAATGCCACGCTGGACCTGACGGAGGCGGGTGTGGACGGCGACGTGATTCTTTCCGGCTCTTCCGGCATTACCGGGGATAAGGGAACGCTGCGGCAGACGCTTCTGGATGATGCCCGGGTGACTTATACGGACAGGAATGTCAAGGCGGGGGAAATCCGGAGCGCAGGCAGCAATGTGACGATAACGCTGAATAACTCCTCCATGCATTTTGACGGAGAAATACCGGCGGTGGACCTGGTGGTGCAGGGCAGCTGCACGCTGGGCGGCAGCGGCGCCTTTTCAGGAACGATTACTTATGCGCCGGGAGGCACCCTGACTGTGGATGGGGATATTTCCCTGCCCAGTTCATCCCTGACGCTGGGGCGTCTCCATGTGGCTACGCTGGACGGCGTGCCGCAAAACTCCGCCGTCCGGCCGGAAACCCCTGCCCAGCAGGCAAGGGAATATGTGGTTTTGTTTGATTCCTCCTTTGAGGATTTGATTTCCGAATGGCCGGGCAGGCATACGCTGGGCGTGCAGTTCCGGCCGGATATGGGCGCCCCCGTCACCGTAAAGGAACTGCCTGAAGGGGCGGTTTCATGGAATTATGATGCCGCATCCGGCTGGCTGACGCTGCAGACGGATGTAGCGGAAAAGCCGGACATGCCGGCGCATGTTTCCGGAGCCAGGCCCAATATTATTTTTGTCCTGGTGGATGACATGGGCTGGGGGGATATGAGCGTCAACTGGACGCAGCAGGATAAAAACGGCAGGCAGGTGACCCGCAGGAATGAATTCAAGACGCCTACGCTGGACACGATGGCGGCGGAGGGCATGCAACTGAGGCGCCATTACAGTGCGGCTCCGGTATGCGCTCCGGCCCGCGCTTCCCTGCTGCTGGGCGTTCACCAGGGGCATTCCCGGGTGGTGCGCAACAATACGTTTGATTACCCTATCGAGAATTCCCATACGCTGGGAACGCTGCTGAAAAGCGCGGGTTACCATACGGCGGCCATCGGGAAATGGGGCGTGGGCGGAGGCGGACAGAGCGGCAAGGCTCTGACCGCGGCTCCCCACATGCGCGGGTTTGATTATTTTTACGGAATCATCAAGCATTTGGCGGGGCATTACCATTATTTGACGGCGGGTTCCCAGGATATTTACGAATATAATGACCAGGCCGCGGCTCCGGCGTGGGAGAGCGTCAGCGCGAAAGTTCCGGGCACCGCCTATGATACGGATTTGTTCGGGGCCCGCGCCAAACAGTGGATTGTGGACCACCATGAGAAAACTCCTGCCCGGCCTTTCTTCCTGTATCTGGCTTTCCCGGCTCCCCACGGCAGTCTGTCCGCTCCCGCCTGTGCCTATCCGGCGGGGCTGGGAAGGGACGGCGGCCTCCAGTGGGAGAAAAAAGACGGCTATGAAGCCTGCAATACCGCTGCGGACGGATGGTCGGGGGTGGAGGGGAACTTTTCTCCGGATACCTATATCTACCCGGAACATGAGGTTTTTGGAAGAACGGAATCCCGCCACGCCACGATGATCCGCCGGGTGGATGACGTCCTGAAGGACATGATCCAACTGCTTAAGGATTTGGGCATTGATGACAATACGATGATTGTCTTCACGTCCGACAACGGCCCCCATAATGAACCCGGTTCCGGCAATTACGGCAACGGCGCGCAGGATCCCGCGTATTTCATGAGCTACGGGATGATGGACGGCATTAAGCGCGATTGCTGGGAAGGCGGCATGCGTGTGCCGGCCGTGGTACGCTGGCCCGGTGTGGTTCCCAGCGGAATCAGTTTGAATGCCAGCCAGTTCCAGGACTGGATGGCTACTTTTGCGGACGCGGCCGGAGTGCCCGTGCCGTCCCGTTGTGACGGCGTTTCCCTGCTGCCTACGCTGGCAGGGGTGCCGGAACGCCAGAAAACGGGCGTTATTTATGCGGAATATGCCTATAGCGGGAGCACTCCGAATTACAGCGATTTCCTCCAGCAACACAGGGGGAGAGGGCGGCAGCAGCAGCAGATTATATTTGTGGACGGCTTCAAGGGGATTCGGATGGGGAATGCCGCCCCCACTACGGATTTTGAAATCTACGATACGGAAAAAGACCCGCAGGAAGCGGCGAATCTGGCGGCATCCCGTCCGGATCTGCAGGAGAAGATGAAGGCGCAGGCGCTGCGCTCCCGCCGTTCCTCCCCCATTGCCTCCACCAGTTTTGACGCCGGTTATATCGCGCCCGTTTCCGCCCCCGCTGGCCTGCGGGAGGGAAGGCTGCGCTGGCGCGCGTGGAACCGCTCTTTTGACTGGGTGCCGGATTTCCGGCAGCTGGAGGAGGGGCCCTGTTCTACGGGTGCGACGGATGTTTCCGACGTGCTCAGCGTCAAGGCGGGGCTTTCCGGTCAGAAGGGGGTGGAATTGACGGGCTATCTCAGGGTGCCTGTCACCGGGGAATATCAATTTTACCTTCAGACGGATTCCAATGAAGGTTCCAGGGCTTTTGTCCATTTGCACGACATGCAGCTCATTGATGCAGATTATGCCTATACTCCCGGAACGCAGGCTGCCTCCAACGCGCGGGAAGGCGTTTCCGGCGATGTGCAGCCCAATGCCGTTCAGACGGTGAAGCTTACTGCGGGGCTGCATCCCATCCGCATCGGCTATGTGGGGAAGGCGGCTTCCTCCTCCCTTTCCCTGCAATGGGAGGGGCCGGAAACCAGCGGCAGGGAACCCATTCCCGCCAGCGCGTTTTCCTATGAATACGTGAATCCCTTCAATCTGGAAAAGACGGAGGAAACGGTAGGATGCGCCGCCTCCGGTACGGGGCTGACCGTGCAGACGCATCTTCCCTGGACAGTTTCCTGCGACCAGCCATGGGTTACGGTTTCCCCCGTTTCCGGTTCCGGAACCTCAGTGCTGGATATTGCCGTGGAAGCAAACGGGCTGCAAACGGAGCGGGAAGCCGTTGTCACCGTCGTATGCGGCGGGGAGCAGAGGACATTCACGCTGCGCCAGGAAGCTGCTCCTGCCCCGGCAGGGTACGACAAGTGGAAGCAGGACCATTTTGCGGATGGGACGCCGGATGAGCAAATGGCCCCGGATGCCTGCCCCGCCGGAGACGGAATTTCCAATCTGATGAAATATGCTACGGGCATGGATCCCAACCAGCCCTGCGGGAGCGTGACGAAGCTGGCTGTCCGCGAGGAAGCGGGCGGGAAATACCTCGTGCTTTCCTGGCCTGTGAATCCGGAGGCGACGGATGTGACGTTCCATGTGGAAAGTTCTTCCGACCTGGAGGAATGGGCTGACGAAGGGGCCGTCACTCCGGACGGGGCCTGCGGGGAATTTCGCGATACGGTTGCGCTGGGAAAAGGCTCTCCGGAGCGCCGGTTTCTGAGATTAAAGGTGACGAGATAGGGAATCACCGGTTTCTCTTTCCGTTTCCCGATGATGATTCCTTACGGGAACAGGGACCTTCCGGCCCTGCTGCCTCCCGTTACGGATTTTTTCCGGAAGCGTGATTCTGCGTGTTCCGGCCCTCCGCTGTCCCGGCGCATCCAGCGCGGTACGGCCGGGGACACCGTGCCTTAGCCAGGGGAAGAATATTACTCCCCGTCATTTTCCGCATCGGCAGGGGGGGCTTTGGGCAGGTTCTTGTCAATGTCTTCCAGAAGGTTGACCAGGTCAACGCCGCGCTGGGCGGAGTCGTCCAGACGGAAGGTCAGGCGCGGCGTATTGCGCAGCACCACGCGCCTGGCCACGGCGGACTGGATAAGGCCGTGACGGGAGTTCAGTTTTTCCAGCACCTGGGAGGGAGCCATTTTCCCTACGACGCCCACCCATACTTTCCCCTCTTTCAGATCGTCCGTCACTTCCACTTCAATCACGGTGACGATTGTTCCGGGAAATTCAAAATCCCGCTGAATGGTGGTGCCTATTTCCCGGCGCAGGAGTTCGTTTACCTTGTCAGTGCGTCTGCTCATATGAAGGGATAGAGTGATGAAGGGACCGATTGGTTCAATCGGAGAAGGAGGAATAAGGGAAAGGACAGGGACGGAGGTTTCCCGGACGCCCGGAGGAGCGTGCAAGGAGCTCCGTCCCTGTTGGATGATTTTTGTTGGGGGTTACAGCGTTTGCTGGATTTTTTCCAGCGTGTAGCATTCGATGATGTCGCCCGTTTCGTATTCGTTGAAGTCTCCGAGGCGGATGCCGCATTCCAGACCTGCCTTGACTTCTTCCACTTCATCCTGGAAGCGGCGGAGGGTGGACATTTTACCGTCAAAGACGGGCGTCTTGTCACGGATGACGCGCGCCTCGCAGCTGCGGAGGATTTTCCCGTCCTCCACCATGCAGCCTGCCGCACGGCCCTTGTTGAGCTTGAAGACCTGCAGCACTTTGGCGTGGCCGATGATGGTTTCGCGCGTTTCCGGTTCCAGAAGGCCCAGCATGGCATCCCGCACCTGGTCAATGAGTTCGTAAACGATGGAATACAGTTTTACCTGCACGCCTTCCCGCTTGAGCAGTTTGACGGCGTTGGCTTCCACCTTGACGTTGAAGCCCAGGATGACGGCGTCCGAGGAGGAGGCCAGCAGAACGTCCGATTCCGAGATGGGGCCGGCGGAGGCGTTCAGGAAGACGCATTCCACTTTGTCCGACTGGATGTCCAGAACAGCTTTCCTGATGGCTTCCACGGAACCCTGCACATCCCCCTTCAGGAGTATTTTGAGCTGGGCTTTCTGGGTGCCGTCCCCCATCATGGCGAGCAGTTCTTCCATGCGTGCCTTGCGGGGCTGGGCCAGGCGCTGCTTGCGCAGTTCCTCCTGGCGTTCTTCCCCAAGCTTTTTGGCGGCGCGTTCGTTTTCCATTTCCACCAGTTCGTCCCCCACGTTCGGGGTTTCAGAGAAGCCGGTGATTTCCACGGGCATGCCGGGCCCTACCTTTTTGACGCGTTCGCCGTGGTCGTTGACCAGGGCGCGCACCTTGCCGGCGTAAGGGCCGCAGATGAAGGGCATCCCGACGCGGATGGTGCCGCTTTCCACGATGGCCGTGGCGGAGCTGCCCGTGCCGGGTTCCACGCGGGCCTCGATGATGGAGGCGCGGCAGTTGGCCTTGGGGTTGGCCTGGAGTTCCAGCACTTCTGACTGGAGGACGAGAAGGCCGAGAAGGTCGTCAATGCCGGCCCCGGTCAGGGCGGAGACTTCCACGCATTCCACATCGCCTCCGAAGTCCGTGGGAACCAGCCCTTCTTCCATCAGGCCGCTCTTGGTCTTGACGGGGTCTGCGGCCGGAAGGTCGCATTTGTTGATGGCGACGATGATGGTTTTGCCGGCTGCCTTGGAGTGGGCGATGGCTTCCCGCGTCTGGGGCATGATGCCGTCATTGGCGGCCACCACCAGAACCACGATGTCCGTGACGTCCGCGCCGCGGGCGCGCATTTCCGTGAAGATGGCATGGCCCGGCGTATCCAGGAAGGTGAGCGTGCTGCCGTTGTAGTCAACCGTATAGGCGCCGATGTGCTGGGTAATGCCCCCGGCTTCCCCCTTGGCCACGCGCGTTTTGCGGATGTAGTCCAGCAGGGATGTTTTGCCGTGGTCCACATGGCCCATGACGGTGATGATGGGCGTGCGCGTGATGAGGGTGGCTTTGGGTTCTTCCACCACCGGCACGGGTTCCGGTTCCTTGACGGGTTCCTGCTGGGCTTTCACGCCGCCGACCTTTTCCCGTTTTTCACGGGCGAATGTGTAGCCGTGGAGGTCGCAGATGGAACTGACGGCGTCCGCATCCAGCGGCGTGTTCGGGTTGGCGAAGATGCCCATGCCCATCAGATCCTTGATGATTTGGAAGGGCTTGGCTTTCAGCATGCCCGCCAGCTCGGAAACGGAGACGGGCGGCTTGAGGTTGATGATTTTATCGTCTGCGGAGGGTTCTTCCTGGGGTGCGGGCGCGGCGGGTTCTGC
>ENA-OURU01003485-OURU01003485.1-human-gut-metagenome-genome-assembly--contig:-NODE-3485-length-12919-cov-4.005986_pt1 | contig 12919 bp, 10 predicted proteins | sample MGYA00242137_ERZ509064 | MGnify/ENA primary metagenome ERZ509064 (study PRJEB26280, sample SAMEA2338777) | human gut metagenome | biome: human gut; feature: human-associated habitat; material: faeces...
GTACCCTGCAAACCTTTGAAAAGGTTTGATCCAAACTTTTCCTGGGGATGAACCTGTTTTGTCCTCATAGCAAGGATAAGCGAAACAAAGTTTCGCGCAAAAGTTTTCTTTTGCATCCTTTTCTTTTGAAAAAGAAAAGGATGACTGTGCGCCTAGGGTAGTGTTACCGCGGCTCCAGGGCGGAGTGGAGCTTATCGGTGATAGCGCCCTGGAAGAGGGAGGTGGAGTGGCCGTGGAGGGTCTCCAGGCCGCCGGCGGCCATCCGGGGATCGATCTGTCCGCCCATAAAGAGGTCCATATCCAAAATGAACTTGACTTCCGTATCCTGAGGGGCATTGGGAATATTCTTCTTGACCATGCCCGGTCCGGCATGGATCTTGGCCCGGCAGGTACTGTCCAGATTGAACTCCACATCTACAGAGCACTTCTGGGTACGGCTCTCGTCCACATCCTCCTCTGCCAGGATACCCAGATAGGGAGCGGCGATCAGTTCCCGCCAGGGCTCACTTTCCAGATCCAGAGCCTTCCGGGAGAGGATATTGACGTATCTGAGACCAATGCGCTCGAAGAAAGCGGGCTGATAGATACGGATAAACTGGGCCAGGGGCAGATCGAAGTGCTTGCCGAAGTCCTCCCAGCCGGGATAGGCCACAGTGGAGAGGGAAATGAAGTTGCTGGTGAGGTTCAGCTTCCACTTGCCGTCGGCAGAGATGAAATTGTAATTGGTGATGGGCTGTGCCTGCTCCAGCTTGGCGGCGGGGGTACCCAGGCCGGTGATCTTGGGGGCGGGCTGCTCCTGCTTGGCGGCATAGCGGGGGAACATGGAACGAATGGCATCCTGGAAATCCACCGGCTCCCGGGCGCCAATGGACAAAATGGCGGGGAAGCGGAGCTGACAGATCACCTCTGCCAGCTGGGCCTTATCGTAGTGAACGCGGGGACTGTTGGAATACAGCATGGAGAAGCCCTCCTAAAAATGTTTTCCTTATTGTATATCCACAGCAGGGAAATGTCAAATGGAGACAATATCCGCACCTGGATTGACAAATGAACAAGATAGTGCTACACTTGTAGACCAACAAGAAGATGCCTGTTAGGAGAAAACACTATGGTCTTTTCGTCTGCGGAATTTTTGTTCCTGTTTCTGCCCTGTACCCTTCTGATCTACTACAATCCTGTGTTTCGCGGCAGGAAGTTCCGCAACGTATTTCTCCTGCTGGTATCCCTCTTTTTCTACGCCTGGGGGGAGCAGGTATACGTACTGCTCCTGTTGGCCTCCATTGCCGTCAACTGGTGGCTGGGCCGTCGGGTGGAGCCGGGGAAGAGCCGCCGCCGGTTTTTCCTGTGGACAGCAGTGGTGGTAAATCTGCTGGGGCTGTTCGTATTCAAGTATCTGGGGTTTGTCTGCCGGAACCTGGCGGCGCTGGGGCTGCCGGTGCCGGAGGTGGAGCTGGCTCTTCCCATTGGCATTTCCTTCTACACCTTCCAGGCCATGAGCTATGTCGTTGACGTCTACCGGGGCAGATCTCCGGCCCAGCGCAGCGTGCTGGATGTGGGGCTCTACGTGGCATTTTTCCCCCAGCTGATTGCCGGACCTATTGTCCGCTATGAGACCATCGCCGCGGAGATCCATGGACGGCAGGAGTCCTGGGATGATTTCTGTGCCGGGGTGCCCCGGTTTATCCAGGGCCTGGGCAAAAAGGTGATCCTGGCCAACAATATGGCTATCATTGCCGACGCTTCCTTTGACTACCTGACGGCACTGTCGGTGCCTATGGCATGGCTGGGAGCGGTGGCCTATGCCCTGCAGATCTATTTCGACTTCTCCGGCTACAGCGATATGGCCATTGGCCTGGGCCGGATGTTTGGTTTTCACTTCCTGGAAAACTTTGATAGGCCCTATCTGGCGGTGTCTGTCACCGACTTCTGGCGGCGGTGGCATATCTCCCTGTCCACCTGGTTCAGGGACTATGTCTACATCCCCCTAGGCGGCAACCGGGTGGGGCCCCGGCGGCATCTGCTGAACCTGTTGGCGGTGTGGCTTCTCACCGGGATCTGGCACGGGGCGGACTGGGCCTTTATTTTCTGGGGATTGGGATATTTCCTGCTGCTGATGGCGGAGAAATACGGCCATATCGACCGGAAACTGGGTTTTCTCCGCCGACCCTGGACCTTGTTCTGGGTACTGATGCTGTGGGTACTGTTCCGGGCGGAGGACCTGGGAAAGGCGGGACAGTATTTTGCCGCCATGTTCACTGGTGGTCGGGGAGACTGGCGGGATTTCACCTACTACTTCTCCAACATGAAGGTCTATCTGGTGGCGGCGGTGGTCTGCTGCCTGCCGCTGGAGGGGCTGTGGAAAAAACTGCCGGAAGCCTGGCGGGATCGGGCGGCGTCGGCGGGAACAGTGGCGCTGATGCTGGTACTGGTGACCTACGTGGTGGGCAGCACCTATAACCCCTTTATTTACTTCAACTTCTGACAGGAGGCGGCAGAATGAGACGGACAAAAACAGTCACAGCGGTGTGCTTTCTGTTGATACTGGCGGCCTGCCTGCTGACGGTGCTGGCCGGAGTGGCAGGGGTGGCCCTGGGACGTAAGCGGCCGGTGGCGGTAAGCGGCTACCAGGGGGAGATCACCTATACCGGTGTGATGAAGTGGTTCAAGGACACCTGTCAGGCTTTCTGCACCACGGAGCTCCCGGGCCGGGAGAAGCTGATGGAGATCAACGCATCGTTGAACCGGGCGGCAGGGAAGTGGATCTTTGAGAATACGGAACCGGAGGTGGTCCGGCTGGAAAACGGCTACCTGGAAAGTACCGGCAATTTCTATTATTATTCCACCCGGCCGGATGAGACGGTAGCGGACTTTTCCCAGTGGGTGGCGGAGACTTTAGGCTGCCCCTATCTCTACATCCAGGCCCCGGCCAAGCTCTGTGCCCGGGATCAGGACCAGATGTTGCCCCTGCCGGAGATGACCAACGCCAATGAGGAGACGGACTGGCTGCTGGAACGTCTGACGGAGCTGGGGGTGGATACGCTGGACTTGCGGGAGAGCCTCCACGAGGATGGTCTGGACCACTACGACTGCTTCTACGTGACAGATCACCACTGGACCATGGACACTGGCCTGTGGGCTGCCGGAGTCATGGCGGAGGAGCTGGGGGAGCGGTACGGTCTCTCCCTGGATCTGGCGCCGCTGGACCCGGAAAAATATGAACGGCGGGTGTGGGAGGACGCTTTCCTGGGCTCACAGGGCCGGAAGGTGACCCTGGGCTATGCCCAGCCCGAGGATTTTATCCTGCCGGTACCCACCTTTGAGACAGATCTCCGGCTGACGGTGCCGCCCTGGGGAAGCGACTTCTCCGGGGGCTTTGAGATCCTCTACAATGAGAGTGCTATCCGCTCACCCAGCTACTATACCAGCAACAGCTATGGCGCAGTGCTGATGGGGGACTGCCCCTATGTGGTGGTGGAGAACCGGGAAAACCCGGATGGCCCTGTGGTGGCGGTACTGCGGGAGTCCTTTGCCATCGGCCCGGGGCCCTATCTGTCCCTGGCGGCAGGAGAAGTACACTTCATCGACGCCCGGTACTATGAGGGGAGCGTCAAGGCCCTGCTGGAGGAGATCCAGCCGGACGTGGTGGTATCCCTGCTGAATGCCCAGTGCCAGGTGGACGGCTACTTTGGCCTGGTCGACTAAAAAGCAAAAGCCCGCATCCAGAAGGATGCGGGCTTTTTTGCTTCCGTTTGCTTTCGCGGACAGGTTACTTCTCCTCCACGGAGAGGATGCCCATGGGGCAGGCCTTGGCGCAGATACCGCAGGCAATGCACTTGCTGGCCTTGCCCACCTCGGGGGACAGGACCATCACATGCATGGGGCAGGCTTCCACGCACTTGCCGCAGCCGACGCACTTTTTCTTGTCGATCATGTACACGCCCTTGGCGTTCTGGCTGATAGCCTCCTCGGGGCAGACCCGGGCGCACTTGCCGCACATGATGCAGCTCATGACCTTGGGCTCGCCGTCGGGCTTGGCGGTGATGCGGATGCAGCTGAGATCGGGATCGAACTTCTTATAAAAGGCTTCGGAGCAGGCCATGACGCAGGACAGGCAGGCCTTGCAGGGGTATTCTTTGCTGACCACTAACTTTTTCATAGGGGGAAAGCCTCCAATACTTGAATTGTTCCGCCATTATCCTACCAGATAGATTGTTATTTTGCAAACAATATTTTTGCTTTATTCTTACTTACTTTGGACATCTTCCCGCCGGGGACAACCGCTATCCCCGGCGGGGGCTTGTTTTCCCGGGAAAGTGCTGATATAATGGCTCATATCGCCGCAGTTCTCTATTTTCTGCGGCGGAAGAAATTCGGAAAAGGAGGTGCCTGCCATGTGCACGGATGTCCAGGAAAATCAGGATGTGATGGAGATGAGCCATCAGGAGATGCACGAGCGCGGTATCCCCCATGAGCATAGTCATGGACATGTCCACAGCCACCAGCACACCCGGGCAGTAGTCAACCGTCTGGCCCGGGCTATCGGCCACCTGGAGCGGGTAAAGGCCATGGTGGAGGAGGGGCGGGACTGCTCCGAGGTGCTCATCCAGCTGGCTGCTGTGCGCAGCGCCCTGAACAACACCGGCAAGGTGATCCTGAAAGACCACCTGGAGCACTGTATTGTAGAGGCGGTGGAGAACCATGACCGGGAGACCATCGACGAGCTCAACCGGGCCATCGAGCAGTTTGTAAAATAGACAGGAAATATCCATAAATAAGCTGCATATTTTGGAATATGAAAAATGACGGTGTATTTTGCCGTCATTTGTGCATGTATACGAATTTTGACAAACCGGTCACAGGCAAGGTCAAAATCCCCCGGAGGGGGGATTTTTGCCCTTGCTTTTTTGCGCTTTTTTTGTTACAATAACTAGGATGCATTGTTAAAATTGTAACGATGCACATTCAAGAGAAAAATTCCCGAGAGAAAGGAGCAAAGAAAACACAGCTATTGTGTTTTCCCCATTCCGACCATGAAACTGATCACTGTCGAGCAAATGGAAGCCGCTACCGAAAGACTGCTGGAAACCGGCCGTCAGGTAGGCGCCGACTCCTGGCAGCAGCGTGTCAAGAACCAGACGCCCCACTGCAAGTTCGGTGAGGAAGGTACCTGCTGCCGCATCTGCTCCATGGGTCCCTGCCGCATCACTCCCAAGGCCCCCAGAGGCATCTGCGGCTGCGACGTCCATGGCATCGTGGCCCGCAACTATCTGCGCTTCACCGCCGGCGGCTCCGCCACCCACTCCGATCACGGCCGTGAGATCTGCCACACCCTCTACCAGACCCGCGAGGGCGGCAACTACACCGTGAAGGACCCCGAGAAGCTCAAGCGCATCGCCCATGAGTGGGGCGTGGAGACCGAGGGCAAGGACATCTATGACCTGGCCCATGAGATCGCCGAGATGGCCCTCATGGAGTACGGCAAGCCCTTTGGTACCCAGCGTTTCCTCAGCCGCGCTCCCGAGCATACCCAGAAGCTCTGGCACGATGCCGGCATCGAGCCCCGGGCCATCGACCGCGAGGTGTCCCAGTCCCTGCACATGACCCATATGGGCTGCTCCTCCCTGCCGGAGGCTCTGATCCGTCAGTCCCTGCGCAGCGGCCTGAGCGACGGCTGGGGCGGTTCCATGTGTGGTACCGAGTTCTCCGACGTTATGTTCGGCACCCCCAAGCCTATCGACACCACCGCCAACATCGGCGTCATGGAGAAGGACAACGTCAACATTGTTGTTCACGGCCATGATCCCAGCCTGTCCGAAATGGTCGTTTATTACGCAAACGACCCCGAAATGATTGCTTATGCCAAGTCCGTGGGCGCGAAGGGCATCACCGTCTCCGGTGTGTGCTGCACCTCCAACGAGGTCACCATGCGCCACGGCATCCCCATGGCCGGTAACTTCCTGAACCAGGAGAACGTGGTTCTGACCGGCGCCTGCGAGGCCATTGTCGTGGACGTGCAGTGCATCTTCCCCGCCCTGGGCCCCCTGAGCAAATGCTTCCATACCAAGTTCATCACCACCTCTCCCATCGCCCGGATGCCCGACTCCGAGTTCATCCAGTTCCATGCCGAGACCGCCGGTGAGAACGCCAAGGCCATTGTCAAGATGGCAATCGAGAATTTCAAGAACCGGAAGCCCGAGATGGTCAACATCCCCAGCCTGAAGCAGAATGCCCGCGTCGGCTACTCTGTGGAGGCCATCAAGAAGGTTCTCGACGGCGTCGCCAACTCCCAGGTGGACGAGTTCGGCACCACCAAGCCTCTGATCGAGTGCGTCCATTCCGGCGTTCTCCGGGGCGCCGTGGCCATGGTCGGCTGCAACAACCCCAAGGTTCGCCCCGACACCGCCCACATTGAGCTGATGAAGAAGCTGCTGGAAAACGACATCATCCTGATCGTCTCCGGCTGCTCTGCCCAGGCTGCCGCCAAGGCCGGCCTGATGGATCCCGAGAAGGCCAAGGAATACTGCGGCGCAGGCCTGAAGCGCGTGTGCGAGCTGGCCGGCATCCCGCCCGTCCTGCATATGGGCTCCTGCGTGGATATTTCCCGTATGATGATTCTGGCCTCCGATATCGCCAAGGACTGGGGCATCCACATTTCCCAGGTTCCCGTGGTGGGCTGCGCTCCCGAATGGATGTCCGAGAAGGCCGTCTCCATCGGCAACTACGTCGTGGCCACCGGCATCGAGACCTTCCTGGGCGTTGATCCCTACACCAAGGGCTCCGAGGAAGTCACCGCGCTGCTCCAGGGCGAGCACGGCGTCAAGGACTGGGTCGAGGCTCGGTTCGTCGTGGAAACCGACATTGAGAAGCTGGGCGACAAGATGATCGAGTGCATCGAGGCCAAGCGCGCCGCACTGGGCATCTAATCCGGCGATCCCCGAATAAAGGCAATCTGACATTCGGGATAACTTTTACTTACGAGGTCTTTTTCCAATGAAACTAGCGATTACCGGCAAGGGCGGCGTGGGAAAAACCACGCTGGCCTCCACGCTGGCGCGGCTCTACGCCGACGAAGGACGCACCGTCCTGGCCGCCGACGTGGACCCTGACGCCAACCTGGGACTGGCTCTCGGACTGAGCCAGGAGGAAGTGGACGCCATCGTCCCCATTTCCAAGATGCGCACCCTGGTGGAGGAGCGCACCGGCGCGAATGCCGCCAATAAGTTCTTCAAGCTGAACCCCTATGTGGCGGACATCCCGGACACCTTCTCCAAGGAGATCAACGGCGTGAAGCTGCTGGTCATGGGTACCGTGGACGTGGGCGGCAGCGGCTGCGTCTGCCCCGAGCATGTGATGCTGAAGGCCATCCTCTCCGCGCTGACCTATCGGAAGAACGATGTGGTCATCATGGATATGGAAGCGGGTCTGGAGCATTTGGGACGGGGTACGGCCGCCAACATGGATCAGTTCGTCGTGGTGATCGAGCCCGGCGCCAGATCGGTGCAGACGTATCACAACGTCAAGCGTCTGGCAAAGGACTTAGGCATTACCCGCGTCCGGGTGGTGGCCAACAAGATCCGGGACGACGGCGACGAGGAATTTATCCGCTCCGCCATTCCGGCGGAAGACCTGCTCGGCTTCATCCACTACAATCCCGACATCATAGACGCCGACCGGCAGGGGAAATCCCCCTATGATTTCAGTCCCGCGGCAATCGAAGAAATTCGGAAAATCAAAGCGATATTGGATCGTGATGAATCTTAAATTAGGAGGAAATACCGTGACACTTTTTGAAAGAGTTTTTGGCGGCAACGACTACAACTACGCCCGTACTGTAGCCGCCATTGATGAGGCCATCGCCGCCTACGGCGAGAGCGAGCCTGTTTCTTTCCCCGGCACCGCTTACAGCCTGCCCTGCTACTACGGCGTCACCGGCGTGAAGATCACCACTCTGGGTGAGATGAAGGCCGCCATGGACACCATCAAGTCCAAGATGACCCGCAACAACCGTCTCCATGACGCCTTTGAAAGCGGCATTGCGTCCGCCCTGTGCGCCGAGTTCCTGGAAGCGCTGAAATACCTGCACGGCGCGGAGCCTTATGCCGAGCCGGAAATGGGTCACCTGACCGACGCCTTCGTCCGTAATCTGGGCGTGCCGCTGGTCACCGGCGACATCCCCGGCGTTGCCGTTATCATCGGCGGCGCAGAAGACCCCGCCGAGACCGTGGCTCTGGCCAAGTCCTACCAGGCGCAGGGCATTCTGGTCACCCTCACCGGCGACTCCATCAAGCACTGCTTCGACGCCGGCATGAAGCTGGGCGAGAACGTCCGCGTGGTGCCTCTGGGCTACGAAATGCAGTCCGTTATCCACGTTGTCTCCGTGGCCGTCCGTGCCGCGCTGATCTTCGGCAACGTGACCCCCGGCGACTTCGCCTCCCTGTCCAAGTACACCATGGACCGCGTCAAGGCCTTCGTCAACGCCTACAAGCCCCTGTCCGATGAGATCGTCTCCTACGGCGCCGGCGCTATCTGCCTGGGCTTCCCCGTCGTCTCCAACGAGACCGAGAACATGTTCCGTGTTCCCAAGTCCCTGATCCAGCAGCTGGATACCTCCAAGTGGAACGCCACCTCTCTGGAAGCCCGGGACATCAAGCTGAAGATCACCAACATCGACATCCCCGTGGCCTTCGCCACCGCGTTCGAGGGCGAAATCATCCGCCGCGGCGACATGCAGGTGGAAGTGGACGGCTCCCGCGTGGACTGCTTCGAGCTGGTGCAGACCCGGGACGCTTCCGAGGTGGAGGATCACAAGATCGTTGTGGACGGTCCCGAGATCGACGAAGTCCCCGTCGGCTCCAAGATTTCCCTGAGCTACACCGTGGAGGTCGCCGGCAAGGCCATGCAGCCCGACTTCGAGTCCGTCATGGAGCGTAAGATGCACTCCTGGATCAACTGCATCGAGGGCGTTATGCACACCGGCCAGCGCGACATGATCCGTATCCGTATCTCCAAGGCCGACTTTGAGGCTGGCTTCAAGTTCAAGCATCTGGGCGAGGTGCTGTACGCCAAGGTCAAGAGCGAGTTTGAGGCCGTCGTGGACAAGTGCCAGGTCACCATCGTGGTCAATCCCGAGAAGAACGCCGCCCTCCGCGCCGCCGCCAACGAAGTGTTCGACAAGCGTGACGCCCGTCTGGCCTCCATGACCGACGAGTCCGTGGATCAGTACTACACCTGCATCATGTGCCAGGCCTTCTCCCCCAGCCACGTGTGCATCGTCACTCCCGAGCGTCTGGGTCTGTGCGGCGCCGTGTCCTGGCTGGATGCCAAGGCCACTTACGAGCTGAACCCCAACGGTCCCTGCCAGCCCATTTTCAAGGAAGGCTGCGAGGACGAGCGCACCGGCCGCTTCCAGTCCGTCAACAAGGCGATCTCCGACGCGACCCACGGCGCTGTGGAAAATGTCACCCTGTACTCCATCCTGGAGGATCCCATGACCTCCTGCGGCTGCTTCGAGTGCATCTGCGGCATTGAGCCGATGTCCAACGGCTTCATCGTTGTGAACCGGGAATACAAGGGCATGACCCCTGCCGGTATGACCTTCGGCGAGCTGGCCTCCTGCACCGGCGGCGGCGTCCAGACCCCCGGCTACATGGGTCACGGCCGTCACTTCATCTCCTCCAAGAAGTTCATCGCTGCCGAGGGCGGCATTGAGCGCATTGTCTGGATGCCCAAGGAGCTGAAGGACGACGTTGCCGAGCGTCTGAACAAGACGGCCAAGGAGCTGTACGGCATCGACAACTTCACCGACATGGTTGCCGACGAGACCGTCACCACCGACTGCGAGGAGCTACTGAACTGGCTGACCGAGAAGGGTCACCCGGTGCTGGGCATGGAACCTCTGATGTAATGAAATTGAGATTGCGCCCGGGAAGGAAACTTCCCGGGCGTAGTTTTTTGTGGCTTCCCCTACTGAACGAGGAGAGCCTTTGGGGAACGGATTGCTACACCAGTGCTGCGGCACTGGCTTGCAATGCCCCCCCTATTGAGGAGCACATGCGTTCGGTCGGGCTATGACGCCGGGGGGATGAGCCATATCAAATTTAATATAGGTAAAAAAATACTGATTTCGCTGGACAATTGCGGGGAGCTATGTTATACTTGGAAAGAGAATAAAATTTCAGGCGGCGCTATCATTCCGTCCGGGAGTTTCGGCAATTTTTTGCCGGATGGCAGGGCCTCGCCCAAAAAGAAAGGTGTTATCCTTATGCCAAAAGTCGTATTTCAAATCGAAGGTGGAAAGCCCATTGCCGTCGATTGCAACGTCGGCGATAACCTTCTGGAGCTGGCTCGCCGTGCCAATGTGGCAATCGACGCTCCCTGCTCCGGCAACGGCTCCTGCGGCAAGTGCCGCATCAAGCTGGTGGAGGGGGAATTGGAATCCTACCCCAGCCGCCATATTTCCGACGAAGAATATGCTGAAGGGTGGCGCTTGAGCTGTAGCTCAAAGGTCGTTGGCGACTGCACCGTGTTTGTCCCGGATATTGCCAGCGCCTATCAGTCCCGGATGAAAACCGCCGATTTGAGCAGCCCCCAGGAGGTCGCCATTTTCGACGCCTGCCAGAACCAGCTGAAGCAAAGCGGCATTCACTTTACCAATCGGTTCCGTGCGGTTGACCTGACCATGACCGAGCCGAGCCTGGACGACACCATGCCCGACAACGAGCGCCTGACCTGGGCGCTGGAGGAAGCGCTGGGCGTAGAGAAGGTGGAAATTCCCTTCTGCGTCATGGTGAAGCTGGCGCATGTCCTGCGGGAAAATAGCTTCCACGTGTGCGTGAAGGGCGAATTTCTGGACGATACCTTCCGCTGTATGGAGATTTGCGCTCCGGAGGACACCGCGATTGTCGGCTGCGCCATCGACATCGGCACCACCACGGTCACCATGGTGCTGACCGATCTGACCACAGGCAAGATTCTGGCGAAGGGTTCCTCCGGCAACGGCCAGATCCGTTACGGCGCGGACGTTATCAACCGTATCATCGAGCAGGGCAAGCCCGGCGGCAAGAAAAAGCTCCAGGACGCCATTTTGAAGGAGACCCTGAACCCCATCATTGCCAATCTGTGCAAGTCCGCGGGGGTCACCTGCCCGTCCATTCTGCGCATGAGCGTGGGCGCGAATACCACCATGAACCATCTGCTGGTGGGCGTGGACGCCCAGCCGGTTCGGATGGATCCCTACATTCCCAGCTTTTTCCTGTGGAACGACCTGCTGGCGCAGGATTTGAAGCTCCCTGCCAATCCCCTTGCGCCGGTACTCATCGCCCCCAACATCGGCTCCTACGTAGGCGGCGACATCACTGCCGGTACGCTGGCCTCCGGCATCTGGGACAGCGACGCGCTGAGCCTGTTCATCGACCTGGGCACCAACGGCGAGATCGTCTTCGGCAACCGGGACTTCCTGGTGAGCTGTGCCTGTTCCGCCGGCCCCGCTTTTGAGGGCGGCGACATTTCCTGCGGTATGCGCGCCACCGACGGCGCCATTGAAGCCTGCACCGTCGACAAGGTGACCATGGAACCCACCGTTTCCATTGTGGGCGACGCGGATCAGAAAGCCGTGGGCATCTGCGGCAGCGGCATCATCGACATCATTTCCGAGCTGTACCGCTGCGGGATTATCAATGCCAAGGGGCTGTTCGTCCGGGAGGGCGAGCGCGTCCGCCGGGATCATCACGGCATGGGTCGATATGTCATTGCCTTTGAAAATGAGAGCGAGACCGGCCGGGAGGTGTCCATCAACGAGGTGGACATCGACAACTTCATCCGTGCCAAGGGCGCGATTTTCTCCGCCATTGCGACGCTGCTGCATAGTGTGGATATGCCCGTGGAAGCCATCGAGAACGTCTTTGTCGCCGGCGGCATCGGCTCCGGCATCAACATGAAGAACGCGGTGAACATCGGCATGTTCCCGGACGTGGAGCTGGAAAAGTTCCACTACATCGGCAATTCCTCCCTGTCCGGCGCTTACGCCATGGTCATGAGCGACGAAGCCGCCGCCAAGACCGCGGAGGTGGCCGCGAACATGACCTATCTGGAGCTTTCCACCTATCCCGGCTACATGGATTCCTTTGTGGCCGCCTGCTTCCTGCCCCATACGGACAAGCGACTGTTCCCCCACTCCATTCAGGAGGCGTAACATGCTGGAGGGAATGCACCATGTGGCGGTGATTGCTTCGGAGGAAGCCCGAACCCTGGATTTTTATGTCAACAAGCTGGGGTTCACTCTGGAGAGCCAAGTCTGGAGGCCGGAGCAGCGGGATTATCTGCGGATGCTGCGGCTGGAGAATTTGGTGCTGGAGCTGTTCATCAAGCCCGACGCTCCTGCCCGGCTGACTCTGCCGGAGGCTCTGGGTCTACGGCATTTGGCCTTCCGGGTAACGAACATTCAGGCGGCTCGGGACTGGCTGAACGCACAGGGCATCGAGACGGAACCGATTCACGAGGACAAGGCAAACGGAGGGCACTATGTATTCTTCCGTGATCCCGACGGTCTGCCTCTGGAACTACACGATTAAGGAATAAGGAATATGCAAGTAGAAAACCACAAAGAAGAAGCCCCCTTTGCCCATTATGTGGAGCTGTTCCGCGATCTGAACCCCGCCGCCGTGACGGCGAGACTGTCAGACGTCCGCTGGGATGGGAAAGAATTCACCCTCAGCCTTCTGGGCAGGGCGTTTGCCATTGCCCATCCGGACTACGCCATCCGGGCGCTGGACGGTGGGACGCTGCCGCCGCTGCCCGCCCAGACGTTTCTGCTGCGCTATCTGCTGGAAAGCAAGGACGTGGTCTGGCAGGGGCAGTGGAAGACCTTCCGGGAGATGCCCTGGGGGGAGATGTACATCAAGCCCTACACCGGCCGCGTGCT
>ENA-OURU01003502-OURU01003502.1-human-gut-metagenome-genome-assembly--contig:-NODE-3502-length-12877-cov-3.477305_pt1 | contig 12877 bp, 8 predicted proteins | sample MGYA00242137_ERZ509064 | MGnify/ENA primary metagenome ERZ509064 (study PRJEB26280, sample SAMEA2338777) | human gut metagenome | biome: human gut; feature: human-associated habitat; material: faeces...
AATCTAAAATACAACTATGCTTAAATATCTTCATATAAGTTCATTTAATACACAGATAGGTCTTCTTTTAGGAGATCTATTGCAGCCAAGTATTGATATCCATTTTGCAAATTTCTTCAGACGAAATGAACCCGTATAAAAAACCTGCTTGGGTATCCAACGAAATACTCCGTATAGGATTTGCAGTCGTAAGAATTGTTTGTAAATCACCGGCCCAATCAAAAAGATGTATTTCTGTTAAACCTGTTTGATGATTTTGGTAAAGAGCCACTATTCGCTCATTGGTCGTTTCAACATCAATATAGTACATTGGCCGCGTCTCGGGAGCTTTAGATTCAATCTGCATAAGGGAGAGAGGTTTCGAACATGTTGAAATGCTCTTACGATCACTCCCGTCCACATAACAGATATTTATCTGATCGAAATAAACCGGCAACATAACCATACGAGTGAGATCAGGACTTATGGCAATCGGGCCACCTGTAAGATTGGGTTCCTTATTAGACTGAATACTAAGTTTAAAACGCTGAATTTCTAGCCGTTTCTGAAAATCATAAATCCCTCCTGAAACATAAGTTCCCCGAATGATTTGGTATAACGCAAGCGTATCATTTATTCGATCAAAAGCAAATAGTTGTCCTGGAGAGCCAACATTACCTGGAATATCAAGCTCGGTCAATGAAAGGCGACTATCGATACAAACCTTATTCTCGGTTATACTTTTCGTCAAATTAAGCCTTGCGGATTCCTGTTTACTGCCGGAATAGAACCAAAATCCACTCCCTTCATCATTACAAGTCCTTTGTCCGGGTGTGAGATAGTTATATTCATTCGGTCCCCGTCCTACTCGAACCAAGTTAGTAAGAGGAGTCATCGTACGCCGGTCATATACAGCAAAGCGATGTTCAGGATGCAACATCGTATAGAAAACATAGAATGAATCTACAACAAAGCCATGCACCGCCCCCGGCACATCACAAGGTATTATTTCACAAGGCAATGCTATACTTCGGGGACGCTTCACTCGGATGTATTTGCTATCAAAGATATTATCGGACCGACAAGAACTCGATAGTAAAACGACCAAAACAAATGTAAAAATTTTGCTGTTTTTTATTGGTAGCATATACCTGTCTGTGATTTTGTAGGCCAAGTTAAATTATACTCAAACCGACATTCGTTATTACCAGAACATACAAAAATTCCAGGACCTCCATAATTTGGATTATAGATACAATATATAAAATCTCTGCCTTCCCCTGGATCCAATGATTCATCCTGCGCCAAAGCCTCGATATTGGCATTCAGCAGATCGAAAGGATCCGGTCGGTAGTTTGCCATACAGGCAGTCACAGCCGCGGCAGCAATCAATCGACGGCATCCGCAAAAATCAGGCTCTCTTTAATACATAAAAATTTCAGGTTAAAAAGATCATTGTTTTTTCGAATTTCACAGTTGCCGTGAAATAATCCGTAAAATCCACTCTAAAGTTATATATTTTTCTATTTGAAAGCACAAATATTTCGACAAAAATTCTTACATAAAATACATCGTATATCAATATAATCAAAAGATGTCTAAAGTGCGGCGACCTTACATATCTCCGGCGGCTGCCGAAACCCGTATCGTCGCATCGTCCGGCCCGGGAATGAATTTTACGACTCTTGCCGATGGAACCTCCTGCATAGATATCCGGAACAGAGGGCTGCCGCCCGAAAAGCAATGTCATACCGAGATCAGGCTGCACACGATGTTCTGGTCCCCTTGGCCAAAATACCCAGCCAACGGCCGCAAAATAAAATTGCAGAGCACACGAGTCCATAGATTCGTGCTATCCGCCGGAGCCCCTGTTCAGAGGCGCATAAGGCAAAGGAAGCAGCATCATAACCCGGAACAACTGCTCATAGGGATCGTCCGGTTTCGGTAACTCATCGACACCGAACGGATCATCGGAGGTGGAAAACGCAATGTTGCGGGTAGTCCGAAAACTCCCCGAATCGCTTCCGGACAGTAACCGCCGGACAAGACCGATAGAAGACTCAAAAAAACACTCTCGTTGAAGCGTTCTTCAACGAGAGTGGAAATTACAAGAATCGACTTGTCGGAAAGCCGGTCTGCATCCGAATAGATCGCAGAACGCCTTCCCGAATTCAACGCACCTTGATCTCCAACTGCGACGTCGGATAATTCTGGTCGTTGATCACGATCCGCTGCGCGTCGATCGCACTCTTCTGCCCGGCCGTGACATAGAGCGTTTTAAGATAGTAGCTGTTCAGCGTAACGCTTTGAATGGCCGGACACCCCGTGATATCGAGCCACTGAACCTTATCGTAGGAACCCAGCGTGATCTCGATGATCCGCACCGCAGTACCGGACACGGTCAGCGATTCGGATGTTTCGTAAGGCGACGAGCAGTAGAGGCTGGAAAGTACGACACGCCCCTCTTCGACGGGCGCATCGCCCAGTTTGAGCACTTCGAGCGGCGCAGGGGTCAGGTACGAACGCCATCCGCCCAGCACGCTCTGCCAGCCGATAGTCGTCAGCTTGGCATTACCGCTCAGATCGAGTTCCCGGATGGGGTTTTCTCCGATTCCGTTCGGCTCGAGCGTCGTAAGGTTGGCGAACGCCTCGATGCCTTTCAGCGATGCGATGCCTTTCCAGTAGAGATCGGGTAATTGTGTGGCGGCTTCGCCCGTTTCCGTCAGAATACATTCGGTACCGTCGAGTACGGTGATGTAACCGGCATCCACCAGAATCTGCCGGAACGAGTCGTCGGGGAACTCGATTCCTTTCGGTCGTTCGCCCTGCACGACGGAGACTTCAGCCGAAAGCGACTCTTCATCGGTCGTGAAACGCACGAAGCCCGAGCGGAACGGAACCTCGGCAGCTTCGACCTTGAAGACGAGTTCCTGCTCCAGCAGCTCCTCCGACGAGGAGGGCGGTGTCTGCAACACGATCCAGTCCACGGTGGGGTCGGCCCGGAACGGCAGATTGCTCCGCACGTTCACACGCACTTCTCCGCCCTCCACGGGGATGTTGAACGACGTCTCGCCGACCTCCAACAGCAGATTGCGCTCCTGTCGCACCGTCACCGTGCGTTCGTCGCCGTCCGTATTGGTCACGACGAGCCGCGCATCGCGGGGACGTCCCGTCGTATTGGCATCCGCCGTGAAGTAAAAGAACGAAAGCGAAGCCCGTGTCTCGACGCGGTGAATCCAATCGACCGGTTCCAAGAAACGACAGGAGGTTTCGCCCGAAGATTCGATGCGGAGGCGGAACTCGCCGCCCTCCGCAGGCAGGGAGTAATCGGTCTGGTCCGGATCGAGCAGCGAACCGCCTTCCTGGGTGACGGTCAGGCGACGCTCCTCGCCGCCGCACATGAAAGTGAAGCGGACTTCGCGCGCATCGAGGTCCGTATTCGGTTCGACGACAAAGGCGACCGTCTCCCCGTCGCCGCCCTTATCGACGGACGGAACGCACCACTCCTGACGTCCGCTCAGACGCCAAGGACCGCTGCTGGCGACACTCACCTCGTTCGTTCCTCCTGAGAGAACTCCGCCGTCGGCGTCGAACGCGAGCGTTTCGGCCGAAAGGGCGAGCCTCTCCGCGGGAGCCGGAGCCTCCGCTCCGTTGTCATCGCCGCAGCCGGCGAAAGCCGCCGCGACGAGCATCCAAAATATCTTTTTCATACTGCGTTTTCGTGTTTGAAATACCGCAGGGATTCGTTCCGTACCGGGTGGTACGGAACGCCCCGCTACCAATCTTTCTCGTGTCTTACGCCCGACCACGAAGCCTCGTCGTCGTAGATGTACTTCGCCACGTCGTTCAGCGGTGTGAACTGCCCGTCGCCCGGCTTGAGGTTATAGACCATTTGCACGCCGTTGCCCATCCGGCGGTTGTACTGCAAATTTTCGGGCGACGACTCCTGGCCGTAGGTCATGTCGAGCGATCCTTCGCCCCACTGCCGGCGCGACAGCCCGAGATGTATCGGGTTCATCAGCGCACCGTAGTCGCAATAGGCGTAATCGATAAAATCGCCGGGACGGACTCCGTCTACCGCCTCCTTGAACCCGAAGTTGGCCTGTCCGATCTGATAGAGCATCACCAGTTTGTCGGGCATCGCCATCTTCACCTCGTAGAGCAGACGGGCATAGGGCCCGGGGCCGTACTGCACGCATCCCGGCCAGAGGTTGCCGAGATGCTCCTCGTACTTCGAATATTCGTCGTCGAAATCGACGCCGTCGAGTCCATAGGTATCGACGATCGAACGCAGATCCTGCGCGAAGGCGCGCGCCGCTTCGTCCGAGAGGTTGGCCACGCCCGATCCGTCGCCGTTGCCCAGAATCGTCAGGCTGACGCGGATTCCGGCTTCCTGCAACGGGCGGATGTAGATGTCGCGGTTGTCCAGGATGTGCCGCACATTGGGGTTCAGCGTGACGCCCACGCGCCGCTCCTGCTCGATCCAGTTGATGTTGGCGGCGAAAATATTGACCACGTCGAAAAGCGGTTTGCCGCTCCGCTTGCAACTCCATTCCAAAGCATTGAGCGGATTGTTGTCGTTCACCTCGACATAGCAGACAGTGATCATTCCCGTCCCCTTATCGGTCGAGGGACGTGCGCCCTGCACCTGCACCCAGAAGATACAGGTACCTTCCGAGGCCGACACTCCGACCCCTTCGGTCTCGGAGGTCAGTCGCAGCGGTACGGCATAGGTTTCGCCTTCGGCGAGTCCCCCGCCGGGCTTCACGCCGACGCGCAGCGGGTCGGACTGCACGCTTCGGGGGCCGACGAGCAGCGCTCCGTCGGCTTCCAGTTCGACGGACGATTCGGGAACGGCCTCGAACGAAGCAGCATGGGTCTCATTGTAAGCCTCCAGCACGCTCTCGTCGTAGGCGAACCGAAGGTCCACGGCCTTTCCTGCCTCAGCGCTCAGGGCGACGCGCACTTCGCCCGAAACGGGCTCGTCATAAAGCCGCAGCGTCGCACCGGCCGCACCCTGCGGATTGTAGACCGAACAGAAGCACGATCCGACCGTCTCGATGCGTCCTTCATCAATTCCGCCGGGACGAATATCATCCTCCGTGCACGAAGTCGCAGCCAGCACGGAGACTCCGGCTGCAAGGCTCCATAGCATATTTCTTGTGTAGTTCATAGCGAATCTTGTTTTTGAATCAGTAGATTAGTTGTCTCCGTCACCGGAGGGAGCCTCGGGCAGCGACACCTGATTCCATTTGAGTGTCTCGTGCGCCGTGCCGCTGTTGTTGTTGCCCGTATGGTCACGGATGGTTTCGCCCGAACCTTCGTCGAATTTCCAGTAAGCCACGAGTCCCTCGCTCGCTGGATCGACCTCGTAAACGTTCGCGGCAATCTGCTCCTGCGTACGTACGGTATTCCAGATGCGCACCTCGCAGATCTCACCGTGGAGTTCGCGTCCGGCCGCATACGAGTAACCGATATGGAAGAAATGATCCTTCTGCTGGGCGTCGGTTTTCGGCTGCCCGAGGTTTACGGGAACGAACTGGTTGCCCGTCTTGTCGAGCACCGTTTCGCCATTGATGTAAATGACCAGATGTCCGGTCGCCACATCGCATGTCACGGCGATATGCGTCCACTCGTTCGCCGGGACGAGGCACGTAGTCGCATCCGTGAAGTTGGCCGTAGCGTAGGGAGTAGGCATGACTACCTGGAGCTGGTTGGGCTCCAGACCGTTGTCGCTGATGCGGATCAGGCAATGCCCCTCGATGCCCATCACGGTCTTGATACCGGGTTCGAGCACGTAGTCGCTGCACCGCACGAGCGCCTCCATCGTCACGGCGTTCAGGCCGTTGAGCACCTTGCACGATGCGCTCTGCCCGTCGAGCGTCTTGTCGAAGGAGATGTAGTTGCTCTCCTGAAGGTCGGCCACGACATTGATGATGGCCGCGCCGCGCAGCACGTAATAGATCGTGCGGGCGCTTTCGAGCACAGCCGCTCCGTCGGCTTTGCGCAGTGTGACGGGAAGCACGTGCAATGCCTCGGTGTCGAGTTCGCCGAGGTTATGGAAGCGCACCGTCACGTCGGCCGAACGGTTCGTACCGACCGGGATGGAGGTCTTGCCGCCCACGATCTCAAAGTAGTTTTCGGGCAGCATCGCCGCCTCTTCGCCCGACATGCGGTTGTAGTCCGCCACGCGGTCGGCGTCGGCCTCGAAGAGCAGGCCGACCTCCTTGCCGACCGGCTTGGGAGCCGCCGCGCGGAACGAACGTTCGTCCGAGACGGTGCTCTGCTTGACGAGCAGCGTCGTGACGTTCGTGTTCTGGTCGATGAACACCCTGTTGTCGAAATCCCCGTAGGGAGCCGGTTTCTTGTCGCACCCCGTCATCGCTGCCAGCGTCCAAACAGACAGCAGGAGTGCCGTATGAAATCTTTTCATATCCGTTTAGTTTTTGGGAGAGGGATTAAGCGTTTCGATGGCCTCCTTCGTGTAGCGGTAGATCATCGCGGAGTTGTAGTAGTCGTACTGCACGTTCATGATGCCCATTCCCGCCTTGCCGATATCCTCCGGACGGAGCAGCCACTCGGCCAATGCTCCGACGGCACGCACCGAAGCACCCGAGGCGTCGGCCAAATACCCCGTGGCATCGGTTGCAGAAGGCGGCACGGCGGAGACGAGCCACAGGAAGCGGTCGGAGGGAATTCATTCGACGGCGCACATGCGGCGGGCACGGACACCGAAGTCGTACACCGATTCGGCGTCGAGGCAGCGAACTACCAGATAGTCGCAAAGGGCCACCGCCGACAGGTCGCTCAGCCACTGGGGCGTTCCTTCGAAGAGAAGCAGCCCCCGGGATGTCTTTCCCGCCATTCGGCCAGAGCTCCGGCCACCACGTCGTCGAGCGCCCGCTGCACGCGGAGTTCCTCTTCGGTAGCGAAAGTCGGGTCGGTGGATTCGTAGCGGAGCGTCAGCCCGTCGAGGCCGTCGGCTTCGATCTCTTCGAAACGCTCAGCCAAGGCGGCAGAGAGCCGTTCTTCGGGGGCCTGCGTATCCTCGGCACGCGCCAGAGCGGCCTGACAGTCGAAGGCGCCGATGATTTTCGTCCCTTTCTCACGAAGCGCTTCGGCCTGTTCGAGTTCCTCGGCCGTAAGGCGTCCTCCGGCCGTCAGCGCCACGACATCCACGCTGTCGGGCACATCGGAGAAAAAGCCGCCCCGGCTGACGGGTCTCTTGTCCGAATTGTCGAACCAGACGACCGTCCGATAATGATCGCCGTTCTTGTAGGCGCGGAGCGAGGCGAGGTAACGGGCATACAGTCCGGGATCGTCTTCGCCGAAAACAGGATTTTCGACTGCGATTTTCTCGTTCTCCGTCCAGTCGTCGCACGAGGAGCCCGCCGATGTTGCGAGCAGAAGCGCCGCGCCGCAGAATATGTTGCTTATCGTTCTTTTCATGACTCGAATGATAATGGATTATTTCTCCTTGCAGTCCCACCACAGACGGGTGGCCATGTTGTCGGGTCCCCCGAGCAGTGAAACCGCTTCATTGATATGCTCGTTGTTCTCCTGGTACTCCTCCGCCGGATAGGGCATGCGGTTCGCATAGCCTCCCTCGGGGATGATGCCGCCGCTGCGGTTGTTCGTGGCGGGCATCAGCCGCGGATAGCCCGTGCGCCGGAATTCGCACCATGCTTCGAACCCTTCGGGATAGATCGCCAGCCACTTCTGGGTGATGATCTGTTCGAGGTTGGTTTCGAAATCGCCGTGCGTATCCCATTTGACGGTTACGGTGCTCACTTCCGAAGTGTTGCTCTCCTTGCCCAGCGGGTCCTCATAAGACTCGGGCAGCGACACCCCGTCGGCGATGTAGGCGTCGTAATCGCCCGAGAGCCCCCACTGTTCGAACGAGAGGCGCACCCCTTCCTCGTACCAGCGTTCGGCATCGCCCGTCGCGCCGTACCAGCCGCGCAGGGAGGCTTCGGCCTTCAGAAAGGCCACTTCGGCGGCATTCATCCACATGAGCGGCGTCGTATAATCGACCGCCATATTCGAGTAGAGAAGCGATTCGGAGGGAATGCTGATTCCCGAACGCAGCCCGATATAGCCGTTCCGAATTCCGCCCGTGAAGGTCGAAAGGGTAAAGTATTTGGCCCGCCGGGGGTCTTTGTAACCGTTCATGTAGGAGGTGATGTCGGCCGAAACGCGCGAGTCCCCGCCGTTGTAGTCGTACATCACCACCCGGAACGGGTTGTTCTGGGTCGGAATCTGTGCATTGTCCGCATTCGATTCGATCACGCCGCCGTTCTCTCCGGAAAGAGCTTCCTTTACGATCCGTTCGGCTTCGTCCGGCGCCGCATAGCTGATACGCATGGCCATGCGTAGCTTGAGCGAATTGGCGAACCGCACCCATTTCGACAGGTCGCCCGCATAGATCTTGTCCGAGGCGGCCTTGATGGTCTCGGCCGAATGGTTCCTCAGCACGGTCAGCGCACCGTCCAGCTCCTCGAACAGCCGTTCATAGACGGCCTGCTGCGAATCGTAGGGTGAGGTAAGCGCGTCGTCGGCTCCGATCTGCGAATAGGGAACCGGTCCGTAGGTGTCGGTCACGCGATGCACGGCAGCCACGCGGATCACTTCGGCAAGCGCAAGGGCCACTTCGTCGTCGGAATTGACTTTCAGCTTGTTGTAAGCCGTATAGATCTCAGGAATCACGCGGATGAGCATCACGCGCGTCCAGTCGTTGGTAGGGTTGAAGATGGCGATGCGGGTGGGAAGTCCCGGATTCGAGTCGGCCGTATAGCCGCCGAGCGCACCTCCCAGCACGATGTCGGTGAACTGGTGCGTATTGACATCGAGCGGAATGACCCATCCCTGCATACCCGTCAGAATCGACGAGACGATGTAGTTGTCGTTGTTCATATCGTCTTTCGAGGCGGCATAGGGATCGGTGTTGATGTCATCGAACCCGCCCGTGCAGGCGGCGAACAACGCTGCCGGTGCCAGCGCCAGCAGGCGGAGGCGTCTGCGAAGATATTGTGGTTTTTTCATAGCGCGTTTAGAATTTGAGTCTCATGTTGAAACCGATATTCCGTAACGAAGGCATCATGAAATAGTCGATGCCCTGATAGTAGTTGCCCGTCGTGGCGACGGCTTCGGGGTCGAACGGAGCCTTGCAGTAAATCATCCAGAGGTTGCGGCCCACGAGTGAGAGGTTTATCTCGCAAACGCCGCCGAGTTTCTCCTTCGGAATCGTATAGCCGATCGAAGCCTCCTGCAAGCGGACGTTCGTCGCCGAATAGGTGTAATATTGCGGGATGTTCTTGCCGCCTACGACCTCGTACCAATTGTAGGCCGGCAGGAGCGAACCTCCGTTGACGGCGACGCCTCCGGCGTCGCGTGCCGCGGCAGAATCCTCCGATACGCCGTAATAGTCGAGCTGAGCCTGCGTGGCGGAGTAAACGATTCCGCCGATACGGGCCGATACCATGAACCCGAAACTCAGGTTTTTCCAGCGGAAGTCGTTGCGCCACGCCATGTTGGCCTTCGGGAAGACCGATCCCAGCCTGATGTCGTCCAGATTCTCGGAGACCGTATAGATGCGGTCGTTCTCGTCCACGTAGATATGGCCGTTGGCATCGCGCTTGAGGTCGATGATCGAATAAAGATCGCCCAGCGAACCGCCCTTCTTGAGGATGAAGTGCGCCTGGTTCAGACCGCCGACATCGAGGCGGTCCTTCGTGACGAACTGTCCGGTTTCGGGATGGCGGTAGTTGTCCACCAGTTCGAGAATCCGGTTCTGGTTGGAGCTGAGCGTGAAATTCGAACTCCACGAGAACTCGCCCCATTTGTTGCCGTAGCCCAGCGCCAGCTCGATACCCCGGTTGCGCACCGATCCGGTCTGAACGTAGAGCGTCGAATAACCGGACGACACGGAGATCTGCGGGTCGAAGGTCTGGTTGTAGGTCTTCGTGTTGTAATACGATACGTCGAGGTTGAAATGCTTCAGGAAACGCATGGTAAGACCCACCTCCCACGAATCCGTGCGTTCGGGCTTCAGGTCGTAGAAGGGGTAATTGGTCTCCGTCTTCCACACTTTGTTATCGGCATCCCAGACATAGACGGGATTGGCCAGGAAACGGGCGAAGGGCATACCTACCGAGGCCCACGAACCGCGCACCTTGACGTAGGAGAGGTTCTCCGGCATGTCGGGGATGAGCTGCGAAAGCACCACCGAGGCGCCGACGGAAGGGTAGAAGAACGAAGCCTTGACCGATTGCGGACCGGCCAGTTGAGAAGGCCAGTCGTTGCGCCCCGTAAGGGTGAGGTAGTAGGTTCCCTTGTACCCGATTTCGGCCGAGGCGAAAAGCGACTGGTACTGTTCGCGCCAGCCGGACTGCTCGCGTGTCACACGGGTGTCGTCGAGCTGGAAGACGTTGAACAGATTGGCGATACCCGACTCCATGATGGGTCCGCGGTTCTTGAAGGCATCCTGCCGGATATCCGAAATCACGGCGCCCACGTTGGCCTGCAGCGACCAATTCGCTCCGAAGGTCTTGTCGATATTGAGCAGCACGTCGCCGTAGGTCTGCTGATCTTCGGTCTTGGTGATGCCGTAAAGTCCGTTGTTCGACCCCTCGATGAGCGTCGAATTGGATGTGGCATAAAACTTCTCGGTGAAGTTGTTCACCGAATTGTCGATTCGGATACGGCCCGAAACCGAAAGCCAGTCGAGAATCCGGTAGGAGATGTTGGTATTGAGCATATAGCGCCGGCGGTCGTTCTCGCGCAGGTTGCGGTAGTTGATCCAGTAGGGATTCTGCATCGTCAGATTGCCCGCACCGATCCACTCATCCCAGTCCTGCACCCAGATGCGGCGTTCGGGGTCGTATCGTTCGAACATCCGCACACGGTTCCAGTCGTTTCCGCGGGGAAACAGGTAAGCCGAAACCAACGGATTGGCATACGTGCCCTGATTGACCATGTTGCGGTCGTTCTGCATGATGTAGGAGGCTCCGATGTCCAGGGTCATGCGGTCTTTGAGCAACGAGGTGGTGTTGCGGGCCGTGAAGTTGTAACGCTCGTAACCGTTGTTGGGCACAATACCGCGGGAATTGACAGCCGAGGCCGAAAGGTAGGTCTGGTTGCGGTCGGTGCCCGTCGAGAGCGAAACGGTCTCGGTGCCGGTGACGCCCGTCTGGAAGTAGTCGCTGCGCGGGGAATAGCCCGTGCGGTCCGCAGCATCGAGCCGGCGGCCCCAGCTCATGAGCGTCTGCCCCTCCGAAGCATTAAGGTTGCCCGTACCGTAGCGGTTTTGGAATTCGGGCATCACGAAGGGAGAGTGTACCTCGGTATTGCTGGTCACGGTCACGGACGTATGGCCCGCCTTGCCCTTCTTGGTCGTGATGACGATGGCGCCGTTCGACGCATAACTGCCGTAGAGCGCCGCAGCCGCAGCGCCCGTCAGCACCGACACGGACTCGATATCCTCGGGATTGATGTCCGCGACGGCTTCCGACGTTCCGGCCGAGTCGAACTCCGTTCCGCCCTCGCCGCCGAGGTTGTACATCGGAACACCGTCGATGACGTACAGGGCGTTCGAAGACTGGTCGATGCCCTTCGTACCGCGCATGACCACCTTCGAGGCTCCGCCCACGCCCGACGACGAGGCGTTGATGTTCACGCCGGCCACCTTGCCGCTGAGCGCATTGACGAAGTTCACGTCCTTGTTGCCGACAATCTCCTCAGCCGAAACTTGCTGCACGTTGTACGACAGCGCCTTTTCCGAACGTTTGATGCCCAGGGCCGTTACGACGACAGCATCCATTTCAAGCGCGGATTCGCGCAGCGTGACCTCCATTGCCGTACGGCTCCCGACCGGAATTTCCGTGTCGTCGTATCCCAGGTAGCCGAACGACAGCACCGCCTTCGCGGCGGGAGCGGGAATCTCCAGCGCGAAAGAGCCGTCGGCCCCGGTACTCGTACCGACGGTCGTCCCCTTGACAATAACCGTCGCTCCGATGATGGGAACTCCGTTCTTGTCGAGGACATGTCCCGTCACCCTGCGGGGCTGGTCATCGACGCTTTTCTGTGTCAATACGATGTGATTGTCCGAGAGTTCCCAGCCGAGTTTCGTGCCTTCGACCAGACGGTCGAGCACGACCGACAGCGGCTCCCGTCTGGCGTGCAGCGTCACCCGGTGAGAAGGGGCGATGTCCTGTGTTTTATAGAGGAACATCAGCGATGTTTGCTTCTCGATCTGCACGACGGCATCGTCGAGCGTTCCGCCCTCTACGGAGACGCTGATGCGTTGTTGCAACACACCGGATTGCGCCGAAACCGTCATTTTACCCGTCCCGAGCGTGAAAAACAGCGCGAGAAGAGCAAGAATCAGATTTTTTTTCATAAATTTAAGACCTCTTAGATGAGTAGTTTATGCCATGCACCGCAAAGCGCCGGGATTCCGGAGCATCGGGGCATGAACGAAAATTTAACGAGTCCGGAGCCGGGGAATGTCAGCAGCATGACCGGCTCCTCTTTGTTCGGGGGGGGGAAGAATCCGTTCGTCAATCGGTCATAGGCAGGAAAGATTTAAGGTTCGACATGTCTATTGAGGTTTTCGTAGTTTTCAAAAGGTCAGCGTAAGCGGATGCGGTAGGTGTTCCCGTCGCGTTCGATATGCAGACGCCCGTCGTGGTTCAGGACGCCGAACACCTCGTCGAGCCGCTCCGTGAGCAGCGCCTGCTGCCAATCTTGAACCACGTGCGGCTCGTGTGTTCGGTCCGAAGGCTTCTTTCGGGCACCCCGCTGGTCGACGAGCAAGCGGTGGTAGATGCCAACACGCTGGCGGTGAGGACGTCCGACCTGTCACTGCAGCTGTTCAGCGCGATTATGGAAGGATGGCAGG
>ENA-OURU01003505-OURU01003505.1-human-gut-metagenome-genome-assembly--contig:-NODE-3505-length-12869-cov-4.589746_pt1 | contig 12869 bp, 13 predicted proteins | sample MGYA00242137_ERZ509064 | MGnify/ENA primary metagenome ERZ509064 (study PRJEB26280, sample SAMEA2338777) | human gut metagenome | biome: human gut; feature: human-associated habitat; material: faeces...
GGGGGAACGATTTTCGAGGTGACTTTTGCACAGCATTCAATGTAGCGTTCCATTTTACACATTTGTCAACGCTATTAAAACGGATTTGTTAAATGAGAAAAATAGAATAATTTGTTTTTTATTTGAGTTGGAACTCTGCTTGGAGTTATTTCTACCCATAGACTATTGTCACAGTTTGGCTATTCTCTGGGAAGAGGAACGGTTTTTTCCATGATTGCAGTGTTGTTTGTACTTCCATGCTTTTTGTATCTATCAGACGGCATCTGCATTGGGGAAAAAAAGAAAAAGCTCTTTGGCATATGATGCCTAATACGGATATGAAGTAGGCTGCACTCTCAAATCCCTATGGAATCGGTAACGCCGGTACTGGATATCAAAATCCCGCACCGGCGTTATTTGTATGCCAGACATGCTCATGGATCTTGACATTGCTCGCTCAGAGGGAACTTATCGTAAGGTGATGGCTAAGCATGCCAACCCGGTGCTTCTCATCCTGGATGAATGGATGCTTCTTAAACCGACTGATACAGAACAGAAAGATATCTTTGAGCTTCTTCATCGGAGGCGTAAGAAATCATCCACTATCTTCTGCTCTCAGTATGTATTCGAGGAATGGTACGACCAGCTTGGAGGAGAAGCAAGTCCTCTGGCTGATGCAATCATTGATCGTATTGCTCATGATAGCTATCAGATCAACATCACAAGCATTGATGCTGAGCATGACCGATCCATGCGGGAGGTTTATGACTTAGATAGATCGCTGCGAGAGTAATACTCTAATTATAAAGTGGCTCATTCCGTCTGGACAGGTGGCTCATGCCACACCGGACGGGTATTTTTTTCTTTCTATTAAGCGATAATCTAAATCAAATTCATCTGGCGGATTACCAATCAAATACTCTTTCTTTTCATCAGTAACATGCAATTTCAAATATTCTATCAATGACATCACCTCATTTAGTATTATGTATCTTCTTTATGTCTTTTTTCCGTCTTTGCACTCGTCAGATTATTGCGATGATTGGTTAAAAGTTTCTTTACTCCAGCGGCTCTTTTATCAGGCTCATTGTCTTCATCATCAATTAACTCTATCATTTCTTCTATAGATTTAAATTCTTGATTTTTCACAAGTATATCTACACATCTTACAACCGAGCTACCATGAATTCCTTGACTATTCAGCATTACTAACTGATTATCACCAATATCATCATCTAACTCCTCATCTTTCAAATCTTCGCCAGAAATGTCAAAAATAAATGAAAGCGTTTTCTTTAGAATAGTATCCTCTATATAGCTTTTAGAACTAGACATATTTCTTATCCAAAACATCCTTAATCCTATCGCCAAAACCGGTATTGTGGTTAGTTTGAATAGCACGATCCATGAAGTTGGTAATATTGCTAATTCTTGCAAAATGCAATATGCTATGTTTAAAGCAAAATAAAGTACTATACCGAGAGCAACTGTTGCTCGCGTCTTGCTTGCCCTATACAATTTATATATGGCAATAATTGATAAAACGATTAATGCTAATAACAATACTCCAAACCCAATCAATCCAAGGATTCCGAGTGAATAATAAATATAAGTAAAGATATAATCTCCTCCATAATAAAATGGTCTTGAAACATTTATTGATACCCTTTCCATCAGAAGATCTCTTGCATGGTGGACGCTTTTATTTTTCAAGAACTTGTCCCAACTTGAAAAGTGATTTAACTCATATATTGCCTGTAAAAATAAATATGCACTTGATATTATCGTACCAATCAAAACGCCAAAATTCATTTTGTGATTAGCTGATGAAATAAACATCCAAACAACAATCATAGTTGCTGCAAAAACACTCATAAAAATAAAAGAATCTGTATATAAATAGTGCATATAAGAACTAAATAAAACAAAGGAAATTCCATAAACTGTTCCCCAAAATTTACTAGTAATATAATTGCTTGTTTTCGCCAAAATAAACACACCTAGTAAAAAGAAATATGTAGCATAGATTCCTCTCTTCCAACTGCATAGATAAAGATGATCTAAATAAAAATAATAGCTATAAGTAATGCCACCGTAAATAAGTAGTGCACCAAAAAAATTTATGAACTTTTGCTTCGACTCTTGTACATCAAACAAATTGTAAATCCCAGCCTTTATGACATTAAAGAAACGCAGAATCCTTTCATAAGGAAGCAGAAAAACAAGTCCTCCCAAAAACGAGTATTCAATCAACCTTGGAATAAAAGATTGCCAATAGATTCCATCCCTTTCAGTTCCTTTCATCCAGTATTCATCTGCTATAAGGATTAACACATACATACTTGTATAGCAAACAACAATTAGCGGTAATATTATTCTTTTATAATCTATTACTTGTGCTTTGGACATAAACCAATCCTCCCTCTTTCACTTTAACTGAATAATGGTTACTGATACTTTTATTAACGAGCCTCCTAAAGAATTCTTCAAAAAATTTAGAAAACCTCCTCTCTAATCGAGATATAAATTTTAATCTTGTATATAATTTATTCCTTTGCATTATATGAACGAAGTCTTACAAAAATATTCAAAAATATTTTCCTTTTTTCAAATACTCTTTGCAGAAAAAATTATCCGATACTCACTAACATCAATGAGTATCGGATTAAAGCAGTTAATTGTTGATATTACACATATTTTGTGATTATCGACATATATTATTCTGTATTCACTGCACTCCAGGAACCATACTTAACAGAAGAACTGCTTATATTTATCCCCTTTACCTCCCGAATTTTATCAAAGGTAGAACATTAAATTTTTTTACAATTTATACCGTTGCCACTTGTCTTTGCTGATTAAGTGCTCTTTCTCTCTCCAGTCGTCTTTCTAATTCCCATTGTCCACGATAATCCGGCAATCCTTCCGAAACATCGTAAAATGATGGCAATAATTCTGTATTCCCCCAGATTACTACGGATAAATCATCTCTTGATCTCACATTTTTTCTATATGGGATATTTTGGCTAAAATGTTTTCTTATACTGATATTATCTAATCCAACAAAAACCCCTTTTTTTCCTAATCGAGAACACTTGCAACCCATAATTTTATCACTTAATTTCCCCATAATATAACTGTCAAGAAATCTTTTATGCGACTTTGTATTTTTGTGAGCTCTACTGTCTATGCATGGAACTAATAAGCCTAAATCGTATTTTAATGCCATTCGTCTAGCCAATGAAGGAACAATCTCACTGTAAACTCCATCACTTGCCACTACTAAAGCAGCTACATTCTTATACTCATCGGGAAATTCCCATTTACTTTTAACAAAGAAAGGAAATACCTGAGATGCATATTCTCCAGAATGTTTTTTATCTTCTGTAAAAAGAATAGTGCCATCTTGTTGAACTGCTAAGATCAAACCATCTCCTGCATGAAAAACATATGCTGTTTCATTTTGAATAGCTACAATTTCTAAAGTGGATCCATAATCAAGATATTGTCCCGATTTTTCTTCAATCATATGCATATACTTATCATAGATTTCATTTACAACATTCTTAAATTCTTCTGTATTTAATTCATAATTATGTGTGTTTTCACACCTTTTCTCAAATATATTTACTGTGGTATCTAGCAAAAACGAGCTTGCTTCATTAGCATATTTACATGCTGAAACTCCGTCTGCTACAACATTTAAGTAAATCTCTCCTAAATCATTTTTGATGCAAAAGCATCCAGCAGAATCTTGATTTGGCATACCTTTTTCTAAGTGTGAAATACCGGTATGTGTTAACATGAAATTATATATAGACATCTCCATTCCCTCCATTTCGTTACTGTTTAAAAGCTATGCTGCTGTGCTACAACCATATAGCACTAGCAGCATATGACATTTATTACTTTTTGTTGTATGTAATTACCACATATCAGCAACGTTCATAAGTGTACGTGGAATAATATCTACAACACCCTCTTCTGCTTCCACTGCATTCGCCTGTGAAAGATCAATATCCATCTCTCCTGTTACTGGATCCACCTTCATAGGCAAAGAAGAATATACCGAACCAAGTAATGCCACTGACTTAACAGCATCTGTCAATCCATCATAATCTTCTGTAAGGAAAGTCTGATCAGAATATGAACTAAGTCTTTTTGCTACATCCATATCAGGGGTGGCAGAAAAAATCTTAATTCTTCTTTTTCCGTTGGAGCGCGAATACTCATCATATTTCTTAACCATCTGCATCATCTCATCCTGTAATGAAGTTGGTAATCCATCTGTAATATGAAACACCAATCCTCCGCGCAACTTCTTTCCTAAATCTTTTCCCTGGTGACACATTTCCTGTTTTGTCAAATCAAATGCTTTTGTTAATGCTTTAGCACTATCTGTTGTCCCCATGTTATAACATATTTCCTCATCTGGATGATAGTCATACATTCCAGTAAAGCCTGTAACTACCTCTACGTCTTTTCCGTAACGAATCACACAAAGTTTAATGTTAGCGCATGCTTCTGGTTCCTGTTCAATAACACTCTTAAAGGATTTGAGAAATCCGTTATATACCGGAAAGGCTCCAGCTTCCTGTACGCTCTGACTACAGTCAATAACAACTGTGACTAATAATACAGTGTCTGAATCATACAAGTACGCATCATTTAATGCATCTACAGTCTCCTGATATTTCTCTTCTGATAATACATTTTTGTTGTCCAACTCCTGAAAATCCTTTACTACTGCTTCCATAACAAATCCTCCTTAAAATAAAACATAAATTAACTGTTTCTTATCTCTTTGTAACTAATGAACGGACTGTTGCTCAAATATTCAAAATTTATTTCATCTTACAATATGCAATTTCATACAATCTCACGTTATGGTCTATTATTCCCCATAATGCTTTTCATCATTTCCCAAGCAAATGGATTGAAACCTTGCATGTCTTTGTCAATACCTTTACTCATTAATAGATACTGTGTTGCTTTTTGAACATTACCATCAAATAAATCGTCCGCATATTTCTTGATAATTGCTGCTTCTTGAAAAGCCTTAGCATTTCGACTATGATATTCCTTCATGTCGTTTGCAAGCTCTGTTGAAACACCTAAATCAAGAATGTGAACAGCCTTTGTATCCAATCCAAAATCTGCTAACATACCCTTAATGCGATTTTCCAACCCATTTGAAAAATTACATGCATTAGCATTAACATGAATCAATGGATTGTTTTGAGTTAAATCAAACAACTCTTTCCTCGTCGCTGGAACCACCTGATTTTCAACAAATTTAGCAACTGAATCATTTCGTAAGTCAAATCCTTTGATAATATAAAAGAACTTATCTGGTACAGCAATTCTCACGGAAACATTAATTCGAGGAGTACACATTCCCTGGAGTCCTGTCTCCTTTTCTCTACAGAGTAAATTAGGTACATAAAACTGAATGTCTCTATATACATTTGGATTGGTATCATAGTAATAAAAGTTACTCGTATGTGTTGATTTTCCTTTTGATACAATGTTTTGAATACCCTTGAAATATGGGCTTAATCCAGTATGTACCGGAAATCGACCATTTTTAGTATACTTGTACATTTCTCCATCTATCACAGCAATACATCCGTATCCAGGATTGATAACCACTCTAGATTGAGACTCTACATTTTCCGCTATAGATTTGCGCAGGAGCCCCTGACCTCCTGGGTCTTCGACGAGACTGAATCCAAAATTACTTAACATAGAAACCACTTCCTTTCCAAATTAATGCTTAGATTTACAATTTTGTCATGAAATCATTATTATCATTAGACGAGGTAAATAAATCCTCATCTATATCATCTGCTTTTGCCAACATAACAAGAATCGAAATAATTCCAACTATCAAACCAATAAAGAGAACACCATAAAACACAAGCATATTGCATTCCTCCATTTCTCATTCTTATTTATAAGTTAATTTAAATCCATCTGTTACTGCAGAACCAAAAGAATACTCTAAAGATACAGCCTTGATTGTTATTGTGTCACAGTCACTTACATCAACCGAAAAATCTTTTGGTTTTTGCCCAGGTGTCACCTTTGCTTTTAAAATTGATTTTTTCTTTGATTGATTACCTTTATAAATAATCACCATAAAACCATTATTATTCTCGTTATCCCAAATTCCAGTAGTAAAAGATAGGGTTGAGAATTTTTTGCCTAAAGAGAAGGATGTTTCATTATCCCCGCAATTCAATAACTTAGTAAACTTGGTCCCATAATTTGATTTATAGTAATCATTTTGATCATCTTCATCAGAATCGTATGGATCCAATTCATTTTTATTATACAAGTTATCTGCAGAGCCAAAGATACAAGGGATATCATCATCAATCAGATCAACAACATCTCCAGAGTCAAATGCTTCTTCCTGTTCTTCAACAGAATTATCACCCGATTCTCCAATGTTTGTATCATCCTCATAGTTGTTACCAGAGTCGTCTTCATAATTTTCATCCGAATCATCATATTCCTCTTCATCGAATGATGAATCCTGATCCATACTGGTGCTTTCGTATTCATTCCCTTTTCCTTCTTTTTTAGTTTCATCATATGCATTTAATAGCTTTCCACCAACAGAAAATGCTCCAAATACAAATCCCACCAATAAAATAATCAATAATGTTTTTTTTGTCATACCAATACACCATCCTCTCTCGAAAAAAAAACGTAAAATGTCTTTTGTTCGATAAACGAACTATCATCTAGAATCTTCAAAATTTTTTTCTGAAACTCATTTTTTTACTTTTTACAATCCACTAATAAATGCACCTATGATTGCAACAACTATCACGACAATTAGCACGTAACTAACAATTGATATAAATGCACTTACAACTCCCAAAAGAATATAGAAAGCACCAGCTTGTGCAGCCAAATCCAGTACTACTGTTGGACCATTTGAAAACTCAAATGAATAAATCAAGTATGAGACAAAAAATGCAACAGCCAGTCCCGCAACAAGCATTAAATAGGGTGCCGCCCCACTAAAAAACACATAATCACTACCACCGATAGAAGAAGCAAAGTAATTCGTTATGTAACCTTTTGCAAAAAAGGTAATCTCAATTGCTGCAACAATAAAGAATACAATCATAACCCATTTGTATCTATTTTGATCCTTTTTGATCTTGTTCATATGATCTGTAGTATTAACAGAACGAACTCTCGAAGTAGTAGCACTATTTCTCGTAGGATTCTTAGCAACATTTGCTGTATTAGTTGTCACTAGAGCATTATTCACAGTTCCATGTGAACCAGATTTATTTACATTACTTTTCACTGGATTCGAACTCACTCCATGATTGCTTGCGCTACTCTTTTTTTTTCTTTCGTGTATATTAATACCACTTTTCACGCGGTGAATTTCACACCATGGACATTTATTCCAAATTGGCAAATAATAATGTGTCACATGGTCACATTGACATTTTTTAGTCAATTCTTTTTCATACGAGATTAATTCACTAATCATTCGGCCTTCTATTCCATTGATATCGTAATCCCCCCAAAACATCATATAAAAAAATTTTTGCAAGTTCTCAGATAAAACATTAATGGAAGGACAATCTTTCTTAATATCATCTGGATTACCTTTTCCAAAATAAGGAGAATAATCATGGCAAATATTATATTCAATACACATTTGAATATCTCCAGTACCTAATCCGTGATATGGATGTGTACTATTCATTAAAAGCTTAAAAACCAAAACACAAATTCCAAATGCGTCTGTGCGTAAATTAAATGATCCCTCAGGGAACGGCTCTGGTGTACTATATTTTGAAAGCAACAGCTGCAAACTTTTATCTAAATATTCAGAACATGCAACATTTGCTTTAAAACATTTTCCACCTTTCGTGCGAAATTGATAATTATCAACATCAACTGCAACAATTCCCCCATTCGGAGTAATAATCCAATTTTTTGGATTAAAATCTGCTATAACAAAACCGTTATCATGAATTGCTTTAACACATTTTAATAGTTCGATACTAGTTTGAATAATCGCTCTATTATTTAATTGGTATAGTTTTCTAATGAAAAAATCATTTAATGTACATGAACCGTTTGGCGTCTTTCTCATAATATAACCGACGAATTTTCCTTGGGTATCTGTTACAACTTCCAATGGCCAGGCAACATCTTTTCTCGCTTTCATGGAAGAAACCCCTAACATAAGACGGATTTTTTCTTCTTTTTTGCTTACAATTTCCTTTTTCAAGAGCTTTAAGCAATACTCATCTGATAATTCAAGAATTTTTCCTTCGGATCCAGCACCGATCACTTTATATTTTGTAATATTCCTTAAATCTAATACCATATATGAGCACCTCCCATCTGCGTACTATCAGCATATGTCTATAAACAAAACTATCTATAAAAATTCATTTTTCAAAGCTCCGTCATAAAACATTCTTAAATAAATCGACAAAACTCTTTTCAAATATTGTGTCGTCTATTTCATTATGTAATCCAATACAATCTTATTTATTTCCTTATTGAAGAAGGAATAACTACGATTAACCATTCCCTCACTATCGTTTTCAGCTTCCTCATAAGCTTGTTTTATAGCGATTTTGACAAGTTTATCTGCATCAACAGAAATATTATGTGCTTGTTTAACAGTATTGACGCGCTTCATAAACATGCTATTTTCTGTTAATGCAATTTTCAACACATCCTCCGAATTTAGTGGACGCACTTGAAGAATATTATCAATTCTTCTGGCTAGCTCATCTGTCATCCCATCCTCTTTTAACATATTTAATGTGAGTTTTTGTGTACCTTCAACATTTTCGTTGCTTGCTATGCTACGGTCAGCCATAAACCCTATGTATTTTTGTGTGCACTCCTTTTCGCATTTCATCTTTCTCCTTAAATTCGAATATGCACCTGTTAAAATATACATAAACTGTGTACTTTTTCTGGTCACTCCTTCTAATTCAACACCTGGTGAAAATATCTGCATAAGCTGTGCTTGCACACGTTCAGAACGATTTTCTCCTTCTCCATCGAAATTCTTTTGTAAAACTTTATCAAATTCATCCAAAATAATAATCCCTTTCTTATTTCTTCTCGCAAAGACACTAATTTTCTTAACAACATCGCTCATGTTTTCTCCCTTGACTCCTTCTTCAGTGATAGCCGCAATAGGAATCAAAAGCATCGGAAGATGAAATATTTCACATGCTTTTTGAGCAATATATGTCTTTCCACATCCAGAAGGTCCGGTAATAAAGGTTACATTTGCCATTTCACTATCATCAACATTCAAATATTCGTAAATCGAAATTGCCAATTCATTTACTACATCTTCCTGATTAGTCACAACTGAATTAAGCATTTCTATATTCTTTTTGAGATCTATTTCTCCACAAGTACTTGCTATTCCTAAACCATCTATTAAATTTTCGCTTTTAATAAATCTTTCAATTCGATTATATAGTTCCTTATCTATGTCCTTTATGTAACTTCCAATAGCTTTCAAAGCATCCAAAGTGCCATTCTTTGCAATATCAAGTAAATATCTTTTTCGAATATTTGCTATATTCAAATCTCCAACAATCCACAGAATAGCCTCTGGACTTTTCAACATAAATTGCAAATAATCTACAGCTCTGCCTATTGAACGATCTGTTTTATTATTAAATCTATTTTGATACAAACTAATAATATGTAACAGCTTATCTACATCTGCATTGTTCGTGCCCTTTTCAAGCTGGCTTAATATATTCTTATCTGTTAAACTAATGTAATTCATAAATCACACATCCTTTCGACTATTCACTTATTGATATTAAAATATTGTCATAGCGATACTTTAGGAATAATTTCCATACCCAATTATTCCTAAAATTAGTCTTCTTCAGAACTTTTTATTTCATCGCTATTAAACGTCTCTTCCAAAAATTCCAAAATAGTATCTCTAGTATCATCCATTTTACTTTCCTCCTCTGAGGCAAAGTCTTCCTCACTGCTATTATCATCTTCAGAATCATCCCTCAATTCCACAAGTTGTTTCAATAATTCTTTCATGTTCCTTTCTTCTTCATCTTCGATAGTGTCATCCGTATACATTGCTTTAATAAATAAGCTAAATTCTTTATCCAGTATTCTGATGCTGCGCACCATAATTTCTAAAGCTGCCTTTCCCACGCATTCATCACTTAAATTACTCGGAAAATCATATTCTACATCAACACTCCCTTCAGAATTCAAACAAAATTTCAAATGTCGAATTTTGTTATTCACTATATTGCATGCTTTTAATAATCTTTGCTGTTTATCTGACGATGAAGCTGAAACTAACCCCTGTAATCTAGCTGCGATATCATTTCCTTCATCAATAATATATTGCAAGTACACATTATGTCCATCACGAATTATAAAACCTACAATAATTCTTTCCATATAAGTTGAACCCGCTTCATCCAATACAACTTGATATTTCACGTCATTTTTGGTGAGTTCCTCCGCAATTAGTTCCGTCGCCTTAAAAGTATAATTTGCCATAAACTTTTCCTCCTTGAATATAAAGTAATGTCTCTAATGAATAATATATAAGGAAGTTGTCTCTGGATTGGTCCTCGAAAATATCAAAAATGAGGACATTTGTATTTTTTTTAGATTTTTTGAAGAAATGGGTATTTGAAAGTTATTTTAGGTGAAAGAAGACCAACACTAACATTGAGATGCCAAATGGCAAACAAACGATTAGATTATGATAAGATTTCCGCGCTTGTCATACAGTGCCGCAAAAGCGGCCTGTCTGACAGACAGTGGTGTCTGGATAACGACATTGTCCCAAGTACCTTTTATTACTGGGTACGCTGGCTCCGTTAGCATGCCTGTTACGACCTTCCGGAAACGGAATGTTCCGGCAGAAATGTGTCTTTCGCAGAAAAACAGGATGTCGTCTGTGTAAACATCCAGCCTGATCCGGTTCGGGAAACCGACGGAATCCCGGCGGTCAACATGCCAGAAGCTGCAAGCATTTTTCTTCAGTATGGCGGTGTCAACATCCGCATTATCAAATGACTTTGAAGAACAGACTTTAAAACGTGTTCTCATGACACTGAGGTGGTATAATAAAGTTGTAACACCAACACTGGAATAAATGATATAATCAAAATGAAAGTGAATGTGATTAAAATGGCAAACACGAACAAACGTTATGAGCCTGAATTCAAAAAGAAGATGGTCCGGCTGGGATTAGAAGAAGAACGAACCATCGCAAGCTTCAATAAAGAGTATGGCTTAGGAGAGGGAACTGTCCGGAGCTGGATCAGATAGTTTGAAGAAGAATGCGAAAAAAATCCAGAAACAAAAGACACAAAAGACATTTATGAAGAAAACCGCAGACTCCGTAAAAATTGGAAGAAGCAGAAAAAGAAGTTCGTTTCCTAAAAAAAGCAGCAATGCGCGAAATGATGCAGGGATATCTCAAGGAGAATGATATCAGTATCAAAAGCGGAAACGATGTTAATTCCATCATGTGGGACATGATGTCTGTTTTATTGGAAGGGGCTCTTGACGAAGAGCTTAATGAGGAACTGGGGTATTCCAAATACGATTACCGCAATAAAGAGACCGATAACAGCCAGAATGGACATTCCAGGAAAACAATGCGCACCAATTATGGGGATATGGACATTGCAATACCCAGGGACCGCAAAGGAGTGTATGAACCACAGCTGATTCCTAAATATCAGAATACAGTTACACAGGACATGGAAGAAAAGATCATATCTATGTATGCAAAGGGAATGACTACTGGAGACATCGAAGCACATTTAAAAGAGCTTTATAATCTGGATATTTCAGACAGCACAATCAGCCGTATTACCGATAAAATAATGCCACTTGTAAAGGAATGGCAGGAACGTCCGCTGCAGGAGATCTATGCTGTTGTTTACATGGATGCGATCCACTACCACGTCCGCAGTGAGAGACGAATTGTGAAACGTGCGGTATACATTGCCCTCAGAATCGATATGGATGGGAAAAAGGATGTGATCGGCATGTATGTCGGGGAAAATGAAGGTGCGAAATTCTGGCTGTCTATTATTAACGGATTGAAAAACCGTGGTGTGCAGGACATTCTGATCGCTTGTGTGGATGGACTGAACGGATTTCCACAGGCGATCGAAGCAGTTTATCCAAAGACCGAGATCCAGCAGTGTATCATCCACCAGATCCGGAATACCACGAATTATGTATCCTATAAAGATCTGAAAAAACTTATGGCAGATTTAAAAATGGTTTATGCAGCACCTGATGAAGCTGCAGCCCTGGAGGAATTAGAATCTTTTGGTGAAAAATGGAACAGCAAATATCCGAAGATCTATAAATCCTGGAGCGAACGCTGGGCTACACTTTCCACTTATTTTAAATATCCCAATGAAGTGCGGAAGCTCATTTATACAACTAATGCGATTGAAGGATTCAACCGGCAGCTGCGTAAGGTCACCAAAAGCAGGACTGTATTTCCAAGCGATGACAGCCTCTTAAAAATGCTCTATCTGGCTACCATGGACATCACTAAAAAATGGACCGGACGCCGCAGGGACTGGTCCCAGATACGAGCCCAGCTGGAGATCTATTTTGAAGAACGGCTGGAAAAAGCAGAATTCTAAGGAAATCTATTTGACATGAGCATTTATACCTGTATAATGCAGACAGAGCAGAGAACCAAAATCTAGTCTCTGCTCTTAGTATAACTATCAATAAAATCTTATGTCAGTTTTTTGAGTTTACACAAAACTTGAAACGGTCTCTATACAGCCAATAAAGATATAGTAATTGTTATACCAATCAAACATTGATTTATAATATTTAAT